>Ga0123337_10007032_pt1 | contig 10585 bp, 6 predicted proteins | sample frozenSSSSmetaG_FD_89792 | JGI IMG/M metagenome (GOLD analysis project Ga0123337, IMG submission 89792) | Glacier valley bacterial and archeal communities from Borup Fiord, Nunavut, Canada, to study Microbial Dark Matter (Phase II) -... | ecosystem: Environmental > Aquatic > Freshwater > Ice >...
CGCGACCGCTCGTGACGCGCTCGCGACTTTCACCACGCGCTTCGGACCTGCGCCGTACAAACGGCTCGCGGTCGTGCAGGGCGATTTCCCGGACGGCATGGAATTCACCGGGATCGTGTTCGTCAGCACGCGCTGGTTCACGATGTTCTGGGAAGGCAAGCCGGATACATGGCTGACGGTCATCACCGCGCACGAGGTCGCGCATCAATGGTGGTATTCGGCGGTCGGCAACGACCAGAGCCGCACGCCGTACCTCGATGAGTCGTTCGCGATCTACAGTGAGGTCGTGTACCTCGAAGCGCATTACCCTGACCTTGTGGGCTGGTGGTGGAAGTGGCGCGTCGAGCAGTACAAGCCGAGCGGGTATGTAGACGCAACGGTGTATGAATTCACACAGGCGCGGTTGTATATCAACGCGGTTTATCTGCGTGGCGCGCAGATGTTGCAGGAAATTCGCGGAGTATTAGGCGATGAGGCTTTCTTCGGCTGGCTGCGCGATTATGCCGCGCAGGAGACGGACCGCATCGCGACCCCGGCGGCGCTGTGGGGGCTGCTCTCACAGGGGGATTACGTGAGGACGGGCGCGATACGGGCGAAGTACCTGGCGGTCGCGGACCCGCTTGCAAAGCTTTGAGCTGTATTGCGCGGCCTCTCATGACTAGAGTTTAAGGGTACGCTACCGAACCCACCACTCGAAAACCAATGTATTCGTATCGACTAGCCGGAATATAAGGGTAGACGCGCTGCCGCGAGCCGCGCGCTTCGTGGATTATAGGTCCGTCACTATCCGGGACCGGGCAGACTGCAAAGATTTTCCTGCAACCCTTGCAAAATTCGCCTATACCTTATACCTTTCGCGATAAGCAAGCTCATCTTATCAGGACCCGCCCATGCGCCCCACCATTTGTATGCTCGGCAGCAGCAACATCGATCTGATCGCCCGCGTCCCACGGCTACCCGCGCCCGGCGAAACGCTGATCGGCTCGCTATTCAGTATGGGCTTCGGCGGCAAGGGCGCGAATCAGGCGGTGATGGCCGCGCGGCTCGGCGCACAGGTTGCGGTCGTGACGAAGGTAGGCAAGGATATTTTCGGCACGGATACACTCAATAATTACAAGGCACAGGGTATCGATACGACCTTCGTTTTGTTCGATGAGGAACGCTTCTCCGGGGTCGCGCCGATTACCGTCGATGAGCATACCGGGCAAAACTCCATCGTGATCGTCTCCGGTGCGAACGACGGCCTCTCGCCCGCCGATGCGCGCGCTGCATCAAGCGCGATCCAGAGCGCGCAGCTTTTGATTTGCCAGTTGGAAATTCCACTCGAAACCACCCTCGAAGCCTTCCGCATCGCGAAGGAAGCGGGGACCGTGCGAACGATCCTCAACCCCGCGCCCGCGCAGCCGCTTTCCGATGAACTGCTGCGCCTGACGGATATTATCGCGCCCAACGAGACCGAAACCGCATTGCTGACCGGGCTGCCCGTGCAAACTGACGCGCAAGCCGTCGAAGCGGCACACGCATTGCGGGCGCGCGGTCCGGGGACGGTGATCCTGACGCTTGGCGCACGCGGCGCGCTGTTCATCGAAGGCGCGGGTGAACCCGTGTTCGTCGCGGCGCAGCAGGTACAGGCGGTCGACTCGACGGGCGCGGGGGATGCGTTCGTCGGGAGCCTCGCCTATTTTCTGGGCAGCGGCCAGCCAATGCGCGTGGCGGTCGAACGTGCGTGTGCCGTCGCGACGCGCTCCGTATTGAACATCGGCACGCAGAAAAGCTTCCCCTACGCCGCCGACATCCCGGAGATCATGGCGGAGTGAATGCGCGTGCCTCGAATGTGCGTATTCCGGCCTACGCCTTCGGGCTGCTCGCGCTGATCATCCTGCTTGCGGGCGCGCTGCGCCTGCCGGACCTGACGAGCGCGCCTCCAGGTGGTCACGGCGATGTCTCATGGGTCGGGATCAACGCGCTGGATTGGGTAGATCGCGGCGTGTGGCCGTTCTACATCCGTGAATTATATTCGCCGGAGTTCCCGGTCGTGCTGTTGAACGGGCTGCTCATCCCCCTCATTGGGACCTCATTTCTTGGTCCGCGCCTGATTACTGCCGCAACCGGAATTATTTTCGTCGCGCTGCTCTTCCCGGCGGCGTGGTGGCTCTGCGCGGAACATTCGCGCGCGTTTCGGGTGCGCGCTGGGCTGCTCGCGGCACTCTCCGGCGCGGTGAGCCTGCACGCGATGTACCTGAGCCGCCTCGGTATGGAGTCGCCGCCGTTCCTGGCCGCGCTGACGCTGCTCGTGTGGTGGGTGGCGCGGGCGTGGGTGCGCGGCGGCTGGAAGGATTGGGCGGTAGCGGGTGCGGCGCTCGCGTTTACACAATATATCTACCTGCCCGCGCGCGTCCTGCCGCTGATGCTCGCTTTGTGGTTCGCGCACGGTTGGCTCACGGACCGCGAACGCGCGCGGCTGCGTGGCTGGATCATCATGGCGAGCGTCGCACTCGTCCTGACATTGCCCGCGCTCATCCTCTTCGTGACGGTCCCCGGCTCGTTCAGTGGGCGCGCCGACGCCGGGACCGCGATCACGGGCGGCTGGGTCTGGGCGTATGATCTTTCCGCGCAAGGTGGCCTCGTCGGGCTGCTGCTTCAAAAGCTGTGGTTGACGCTGCGCGCATTCGGAGTTGCATCGGTCGGCGCGTATACGATTATGGGGCAGCCGATGCTCGGTCCGCTCTTCTTCGGCGGCTTGATCGCTGCTTTCGCCGTGTTCGTGCGACGACCGCGCGAGCGTGCAAACGCATGGCCGTTCCTCGCAATTCCGGTGCTGCTGATTACCGACTTGATCAGCGGCGCAGTCCCGGAAATCCACGCGCTGCACCAGATGGGCGTGCTGCCCTTCGCGTTCATCCTTTCTGGGATCGGCCTCGCACGATTGTGGGACTTGATCATCCAATTTGCCGTACCGCGCGTGCGGGTTCCTGTCGCGCTGGCAGGGCTTGCGCTGGCAATCATTCCCAGTATCGCGGGGACATGGCAATATTTGCGCGTCGAAATCCCCGCGATGTACGCCGACCCACGTACCGGACCGCTCGCGGAGCAAATCGATGTGGACCTCAGCGCGCGTATCCTTGCCGCGCCAGAAAAGACCTACCTGCTGCCCTATGCGGAATACAGTCGCTCCAATTTCGCATGGCTGCTCGCGAGCGCATTTCGCGAACGGCGTAGCGTTATGGGTGCGGATGGAACCATGCGGCTCCCAGAATTACCATCTCAAGTGACCGTAATTCGCGCGCAGGACCCGTTACGCCCACGCCACGACGGACGCGAGTCGGTGGACGATCCACACCTGTGGGTACTGCTCACAAATAATCAAACGCTGTTTTTGCCGCCGTTTTCGGCACAGCAATCCGATACGTTAACGAATACGCTTGCGGGGACACAGGCCGACGTGCTTAATGACCGCAGCGCCACGCCAATTGCCGCGCTCTACACCGTCGCGAGCGATTTTCTGGCAACTGTGCAGCCTGCAATTGTGCCGCTCGACGCGGTGTTCAACAATGAACTTGCGTTGAAAGGGTATTCCATTCGCGAACCGGACCTGACGCCCGGCAGCAGGCTCGATGTCACGCTCTATTGGAACGCGCGGACGCCGCCCGGTGAGGATTACAATATCACCGTGCAGCTTTGGGACGACGCGCGCAACGCGCTGATCAGCACAACCGATTTTCCATATGGCGGCGCATATCGCACGCGCATCTGGCGCGCCGATGAGACCATCGCGACAACGCATTGGGTGCGCCTCCCCGAAACGCTTCCAACGGGACGCTATACGCTCGCGGTTGGCGTGCTGCATCTGCTTGGCGGCAAGCTGCTCCCGGTCGTGGGGCGCGACACGGGGTATGGCTTCGCGCTCACGCCGGACCTGCGCCGCGCGCCGCCTGCAATCACACTCACAACGACAACGCTTGTGATGCCTGTCAAATTTGGTGGGGTGTTCCGTGTGCGTGGCGCGGACCTCACGCTCGATGGTGCGCCGCTGCTCATCGGTTCGGACAGCACCGCAGGCGGTGGGCAAATACTTTCGCTCGCGCTCGATTGGGAGACCTTGCGCCGACCGCCGCGCGATTATTCGGTGTTCCTGCACATCGCGCCCGCGCCGAATGTCCCACCGACCGCGCAAAATGACCGGCGTATGGGCACAGATTTTCCGACAGGGGCATGGCGACCGTCGGAAATCTATCATGATATTCTGACTGTCCAGTTGCCGAAAACGCCGGGGCGCTATCGCTTATTCGTCGGCGTCTACTATTGGCAATCGGGGGAACGGCTGACGCTTGGCGGCAATGTGGACCAATGGGAGATCGGGATACTGGACATTCGCTGATTGCGACATGATGGCAAATCAACGTACTGACCGCAATAGCCCGGTTCATTTTATGGCCGGGCGGCTCGACACTAAATGCCCATTTTGACTTTGCAGATATGGTTTAGTTAGCCGATGTCCCGACCAGCGACTCGTACAGTTCGCGCGTCCGACGTGCGGGGGTGATCCCGTACATTTTATCGAGGCTCTCTTCCAGATGGGCATATTCCGCGATTACGCGCTCGCGGTCGCCTTGATCCGCGAAGAGCTTCATCGCCTCGCGGTAGACATCCTCACGGAGCGGCGCTTCACGCTGCGCTCGCAAATAGTAGCCAAGTGCGCGTTCGGCATCTTTCTCACGGTAGATATGGCCGAGTGAGATTAGCGCTTCCGTGTAGTTCGCGGCAAGCTGCGCGCGGCGCTCCGCTGCCCAGGGCATCCGCACGCCATACAGGAACGGTCCGCGATAGAGCCGCACGGCATGTTCCCACGCGCTCGCGTCGTCGGGGTCGTTCTGCCCGCGCGCAATCGCCGCGAGGAAGTCTTCGACATCGTAATACAGTTCGAGGTCCTGCGCGCGCTGGTATACGCCGCCGGAATAAATTAGTGCCTCATAGCCGACCCGCTCCGCGACCTTGCGCTTCGTAACGTGGAAGACGTTCGTTGCGTCGCGCTGGTTCATCTCTTCCCAGAAGGTCTCGAAAATGGCTTGCCGCGTAAGAATCGGATGATCGATCATGAAAAAGAACAGGCTGCGCGGTAGTGGACCGTCCCATATATTCATCGCGCGCCCATCGCTGAAAACGCGCCCCGCACCGAAGCCGAAGACCTGCAACGCGGCGGGCATCACGGAGTCTGTCTCGCCGATGATCAGCGCGCGGCCTTCCTGAATGCTGCTCTGCCAGGGGCGTATATCGAGCGACCGTGCGGAAATCAGCAGACGCATCGCGGGCGGCAATCCCTCAGCAAGCGCTCTCAGCATAGCGGCTACAGCGTCCGCTTCATCCTCAATCCGATCCAGCTCGTCCACGATCAGCAGCGGAGCGGTCGATTTGGTGAGCGCACGCCCGATCTGACGCGCGGCCTTTACAGGATCGTCCGTGCTGGTGTCTGGCATCCGTCCCTGTGCGGAGAGTGACCCGGCCAGCCCACTGACGAACGCAGGGAGTGTACTATCCGACGCCGCGAAATAGAGCGAGTCGGAATGGGTGGATAAAATATCGAGGACGCGCTGACCCCGGTGTGCCGCATATGCTGGAAGAATGATAATATGCGCGGCGTCGGGAGTACGAGCGAGGTCGAGAGCAAGTGCTGAAGATTCGGAATACATGGAAAAGGCAGATTCCTCTGCTGAAAGTTCAGAACGGACAAAGCCCAGATTGGGATACTTTCATCTTATCAGATGTCCTAACAATGTAAAGCGGCTTTTCGACCTATTAATGTTAGGTTTATAAAAGAGCCGCCTTATACTGTCGTCTTTGAAGAAATTCAAGAGTTGCTAGTAGACTGACTAATTACACCCGCGCTCAAGCCCGCGACATACCCACTCGCCCATGCCCATTGAAAGTTATAGCCGCCGATGCGCCCATCGACATCGCAAATTTCACCACAGAGGTACAGCCCCGGCGTAACGCGCGACTCCATCCTTTCCAGATAAATTTCTGTGAGGGGAACGCCGCCCGCGGTGACTTCGGCGTAATTGAAGCCGCGATCTCCGCTGATCGGGAGCGCCGACGCGGTGAGCGTTTGTATGAATGCGCGGCGTTTGTCCTTGTTCAGGCGGTCCCCCGTCAGCGTCGGTGGAACCCCGGCCTGTTCGCAAAGCGCCCGCGCGAGGCGATCCGGGAGCGACCCGGCGAGATAACGCAAGAGAGTCGCCGTACCGAGCGTAATCAATTCCGGTTCAAGTGCCGCGCCGCGCCGCGGCAGGAAATTGATATGCAAGGCCGCGCCGGGGTCGCTCCGCTTCGCCTCGATATAGTAGCGGCTCATATCCAGCGCGCCCGGTCCCGATAGCCCGAAATGCGTAAAAAGCACGCTGTTAGTGAAGCTGACGAGCGCGCGTCCGGTCCCACTCACGAGCGTTAGTTCGGCCTCGATTGCGATGCCACTCAAGGCCGTCAGGTAATGCCCCGCCGGGAGCAGCAGCGGCACGAGCGCCGGGAAAGTCGGCTCGGTGAGGGTGTGCCCCAAGCCCTGCGCGAGCCGATAGCCACCGCCATCCGAGCCAGTTTTCGGCAGGCTGCGCCCACCCGTCGCGAGGATCACGCGGTCCGCGGTGAGCGTCCCCCACGTGCCGCTTAATTCAAACCCGCCTCCGCACTTGCCTTCGCACTTGCTCAGCTTATCGACGCGCGCCGGGTGGCGCAATTCGGCGCCGGTAGCGGCATTCAGCAGCGCGTCGAGGACCGTCCGCGCCTTGTCGGTTGTCGGGAACAGCTTTCCAGTCGGCTCACGCTTGAGCGGTACGCCAATTTCCTCGAAAAAGGCGACCGTCTGCGGGACATCGAAGCGCTTGAGGACCTTGCGAATCGCGTTGCGCGACCCACCTGCATAGACTTCCGCGCTGACTTCATCGTGCGTGACATTGCAGCGCCCGCCGCCCGCAACCAGAATCTTCGCACCGAGCTTCTCCGCGCCATCCAGCGCGACGATACGCGCACCCGACGTGGCATTTCGCGCGGCGAAAATGGCGGCCATCAGCCCCGCCGCGCCCGCGCCGATGATTGCAACCTGAACGTGTTCCGGCATGTTACAGGTTGCTCAGGCCGCGCAGCACCCCGGCGATAACCGTTATCGTCGTATGGTAATCCGCGAGTGGCAAATGCTCTTCCGGGGTGTGGTCGAGTGCCGAGTCACCGGGACCATAGGCCAGCGTCGGACAGCCCCACGCCGGACCGACCACGTTCATATCGCTCGTACCAGTCTTGTAAACATAATTCGGCTTGCCGCCCGCATCACGGATCGCGTTCAGGAACAGGCGCGCCAGCGGCGTATTCTTCTCGCTCCGATAGGCCACTTCCTCACCGCGAAAGGCGAGGCGGGCAGTACCTGCCAGTGGCACAAGCGCATCCGTGACCATTTGCGGCGGGATGTCGAGCGGCAGCCGGAACGCGAACGTCATCTCCGCTGTTTCGTGGAAGCCGTCATCGTTGGAGCGGATCGAGCGCAGCGACGGCATGATCTGCTCGAAAGCGCGCTCGCGTCCCTCGTTGCGCGCCGCCGACCATGCTCGCGCTGCGTTCCAGAAATCGACGGCCTGTTCCAGCGCGTTTGGCTCCGGGCGCGCGGTGTGGCTGAGAGGTCGGACCTGCGTGTAATCGACGAGGATGCGGCCTTTGTAGCCGAGCGTGATGCGGTCCCAACTGCTCGGCTCCCCGATAATGCACATGTCGGGATGATATTGTGTCGCGGCATAGCGTGCGCCCTTGCTCGTCGCGTATTCTTCTTCGACTGCGCCGACGACCACCACCCTCCAGCCGGGAATTTTGCCCGTCCGTGCCGCGCCGCATACGAAGGTCGCGAGCGGTCCTTTGGCGTCCACTGTGCCGCGCCCGTAGAGATTACCGTCGCGAATTTCGACCGGGATCACGCCCGGCACAGTGTCGATATGGCCGAGCAAGACGATCTCGCGAGGTCCGTCACCGATGATCCCGACTGCGTTGCCAGCCTCGTCACGAAAGGCGCGGTCATAACCGAGCGCGTCCATCTGCGCGACGAGGTAGCGCACGGCTGCTTCTTCTTGCGTAGAATAGGAGACTTGCCGGACGAGGCCAGCGAGTAGTTCAACGGGATCGATCACGAGGACGCTTTCCAAAGATTTCAATACTGCAAGTATAGACCAGCCGTTCAGCTTGGCAAGGCGCGGTTTTCCGCTGAGTCGGATGTGTAGGGGCGGGGCTTGACCCACCCGCTATTTTCCCGGCACGGTAACGAAAAGATCGGGCAAGCCGCGACCCCTACAGCGGAGACATATATTCACCGAACACATCCGGCGCGGAAGCCCCTGCCTTGAGGCAGGGGGAGGAGCGCCGGATTGATCAACCAGTTGAATGTTATGCTCAGATGTATTATACTGAGTGCATGAAATTGACGGCTCAACTCCAACTCCTTCCAGATAAAGCACAACACGCAAGCCTCAAGGCGACGATGGAGCGTGCCAATACTGCGTGCAATGCGATCAGTGAATACGCCTGGGAAAGCAAGTCGTTCAACAAGTTCGACTTGCAAAAAGCGGTGTACAGCGAGATCCGTGTGCGGTTCAACTTGTCTGCGCAGATGACGGTACGCTGCCTGGGTAAAGTGGCAGATGGCTACACGCTGGATACGCAATGCAAGCGCGTGTTCAAAGAACATGGTGCAATTGCCTATGATGAGCGCATTCTGCGGTATCGCACAGAAAAGCGCGTTATCTCCCTCTGGACACTCGAAGGACGCATCACAGTTCCGTTCGTCTGCGGTGAACGTCAACTGGAACTGCTGGCTTATCAGAAAGGCGAGTCGGACCTCGCCTATGTACGCGGCAAGTGGTACTTGCTCGCGACCTGCGACCTGCCCGACCCGACCGAAGACGAGGTGGAGAAGTTCCTCGGTATTGACAGGGGCGTGATCAACCTCGCGACCGATAGCGACGGTGCGCAGTATCAGGGTGCGGCAGTCGAAAACAAGCGGCTGTGGTACGCCAAGCGCCGGAAGAAACTGCAACGCACTGGCACGAAGAGTGCCAAACGCAGACTGCGCCAGATGAACCACAAACAGGCGCGCTATCAAACCGATGTCAACCACTGCATCAGCAAGCAACTTGTCCAGAGCGCGAAACGCACGAAACGGGGAGTTGCCCTTGAAGACCTCAAGGGTATTTCTCTGCGGACCAGGGTTCGGCGCGAAGACAGGGCAGCACGCGGCAATTGGTCTTTTGAGCAACTCGGCTTCTTTATTGTCTACAAAGCGCATCTGTATGGGGTTCCGACCCGGCCTACACCTCGCAGCGCTGCGCCGCCTGTGGACATATCGAGAAGAAGAACCGCAAGAGTCAAGCTGAATTCCTTTGCGTGAACTGCGGGCATTGCGCCCATGCGGATGTGAATGCGGCGGTCAACATTTCCTTTTTGGCGGCTGTCATACCGCCGATAGTGGTGGGCGGCAACCCGGTTAGACCGAGTTTCCGTTCGACTGCAAGCCCCCGCCTTTAGGCGTGGGGTCTATGACAAGACCGCGTTGCCGTGCCGCGCCGAAAAGGATAGACTCAGATAGGTTCCTGCAAGCGCATTCGCGAGGAGTAGTCGAAACCATGAAACCGCTCTTTATCACCGCCGTCGTGACGTTTTCCGGCAAAACGGCGCTGGCGCTTGGCATCGGATTGAAGCTGCAAGAGGCAGGCCGTAAGGTCGGCTATTTCAAGCCCGTGAGCAGCCAGCCTTTCATTGCGGATGGCAAAGTCGTCGATGAAGATGCCGACTTCGTGCGGCGCACGCTCAACTTGACGACCCCCACGCAGGAACTTTCATCGGTGATTGTCGATGATACGCTGCTCGAATCTATCATCGAAGGGCGCAGCACGCGCGATTACGCCGCCGAAGTGCGCGCTACCTACGAAAAATTGGGTCGCGATAAGGATGTGCTGATCGTTGAAGGCGGCAGCAGTATGCGCGAGGGCTACGCGGTCGGTTTGAGCGCGGTCGGCCTTGCGGAGTCGCTCGATATGCCGACGCTCGGCGTGGTGCGCTACCGCGACGGCCTCAAGCTGCTCGATGACGCGCTCACGCTCAAGGAGCGGCTCGGCGGCCACCTGCTCGGCGCGATCATCAATGCTGTGCCGTTGGACGCACTCGATTACGTCAAGAATAAGGCCGCGCCCTACCTCGAAAAGCAGGGCGTTCGTGTCTACGGCGTACTGCCGCACCAGACCTCACTGATGGCGATCACGGTCGGCGAACTGGTGGACATCACGCGCGCGAACGTTCTGACGGGCGCGCTCAACCGTGAAAAGCTGGTTGAAAATCTCTCCGTCGGTGCGATGAGCGTGGAAGCTGCCCTGCCGCGCTTCCGCCGAATGCTGCACAAGGCGGTCATCACGGGCGGCGACCGCGCCGATCTTCAGGCCGCGGCGCTCGAAACCAGCACCGCCGCGCTGATCCTGACAGGCAATTTGCAGCCAAGCCCGACCATCGTGCAGCGCGCGGAAGAGATGGGCGTCGCGGTGCTGATGGTCAGCGGCAGCACCATCGA
>Ga0123337_10007033_pt1 | contig 10584 bp, 8 predicted proteins | sample frozenSSSSmetaG_FD_89792 | JGI IMG/M metagenome (GOLD analysis project Ga0123337, IMG submission 89792) | Glacier valley bacterial and archeal communities from Borup Fiord, Nunavut, Canada, to study Microbial Dark Matter (Phase II) -... | ecosystem: Environmental > Aquatic > Freshwater > Ice >...
AGGAAGTATTTTCCTTCTTGAAAATTTTGGCCAGATTGAGTTTTACTGGAGTTCAGTATGGAGATTCTGGCCGGTAATTTTTATCCTGATCGGTGCGAACATGCTCCTTAGCAGGTTTGGAAATAAATCTGCTGCTCCATATATGATAGGTGCTATTACTGTTATTACTCTTGGTTTGATAGCTTATCAGGGTACCCGCCCAGACAGAGGCAGAGGTTGGATGAATTTCAAACATGAGAACAATAACGATAATGATTCAAGTGCTGTAAATACCACCTTTACTGAAACTTATGACGGATCTAAAAATGCACGTCTGAATATTCAGGGTGGTGCCACCAGCTTCAGGCTTACAAATACTACATCTAATTTGTTTGAAGCAAGTCTGAAGCAGCGATTTGGAAAATTTACCCTGAACAAGACAGTTATTGATTCTGTTGAAGTTCTGAATTTCAGGATGCGCGACGGAAAGCAAAGCTGGAACCTGGATAAAATGGAAAACAACAAGACTCTTATTCAATTGAACAATATACCTGTTTGGGATATTAAAATTGAAATGGGAGCGGGTGAAGCAATTTTTGACCTGAGTAATTATAAAGTTAAAAAACTGGTATTTGAAGGAGGAGCGGCATCTTTTGAGGCAAAGCTTGGTTCTGGTTTGCCATTGACAGAAGTTGCAGTTGAAACCGGAGTGGCTAATGTTGAAATAGAAGTCCCGGATAGTTCAGGTTGCCGGATAGTTGTGGATAGTGGGCTGTCATCAAAAGATTTTATTGGTTTTATCAAACAATCAGATGGAACTTATGAAACCAGTAATTACAATACTGCTGCAAACAAGATCAATATCAGTTTGAAAGGCGGACTATCTTCATTTGAAGTTAAAAAGTATTAAATATATTTGATGGAAACTTAGAAGCTGTCATTCTGAAATTTATTCAGTCCTGAATAAATTTCAGGATGACAGCTCTTTCCATATTAAAAATGAAGGATTATATCGTTGTTATTGATGGGAAACCAACAGGGCCCCATTCACCTGAGGAGTTAAAAGGACTAAAAGTTAAACCCGGAACCTTTGTGAAGACAGAGGATATGGACGACTATAAAGAAGCACATGATGTTCCTGAATTATGTGAATTTCTCGGTATCAAAACTCATGTTCGGGAGCCCCAATACTTCGCTTCCCTTGATGTGCGCCTCCTGGCAGTGATTATTGACTACTTCATTATTTTTGCCATTTATTGCCTTATTGCTACAATCGTAGTGCTTTTTATTGATGAGAAGCAGTTGCGTATCATCGTTTCTGTTGCCGGACTCGCAATCATTCCAATTTCAAAGATTATTTATAGTACCATTATGGAGTCCTCGGCAAGACAAGGGACCTGGGGTAAAATTTTAATGGGCCTTAAAGTATCCGACGAGAAGGGGGCACCCATTGCTTTCGGTCGTTCGCTGATCAGAAATTTATCTAAAATTATCAGTACAGCTACAGTCGGATTGGGTTATATGATGGGATTTTTCGACAAGAAGCAGCAATGTCTGCATGATAAGATTGCAGGGACGCTGGTGATAAAGGATAGGTTGATTTGAGGAGGAGGGAATTGGACATAGGAAATTGGAAATTGGAAATGGAGAATAGGGAATAGGATGACATCCATTACCCATTACCCATTTCCATGCAGCCCAATTAGTTTGTCTTTTCCTCTGATGCTTTTGGTGCCAGCTGGAAAAATATTGGCATGGTATAGGCAACTTTTACTGGCCTGCCATTTTGGTAACCAGGTTTCCATTTCGGACTTGTTCTTAAGATCCGTAGAGCCTCTTCGTCCAGGCTTTTTTCAACTCCTCTTAATACTTTAATGTCTTCTAAACTCCCGGCCTTATCAACAACAAAACTCATGATGACGCGCCCGGTAATTTTATTTTTCTTTGCTTCTTCAGGATACTTGAGATTCGTTTTTATATATTCTTCCCAACCTTTCTGACCCCCCTGAAACTCAGGAAGAACTTCTACTGAGGCGAAATCTGCTATATCATTTTTTTTGCCCCCAGGGATAGTATCCTTGTTTGTTCTGTTAGTGTATACCGGAGCAACTGGTCCTGACATAGCCATAACCTTTACTTGTCCTATGAAGGTATCTGTACTGAGCAGCTTACCTTTATAAGGATAACCCGCGAGCTCATAGATAATAGCCATTGAATATTTATTATCAGTGAGTTGTATCTTGTCTTTATAAAGATTGAATACTCTCAAAACCTCCATATCTATATCATCTTGCAGGCTTTTAGATATATTCACTTTGCTGATCTTATTATTCGAAACTGTAAAATTAACCATCACATAACCGCGGGTATTGCTTTCTCTTGCCGATTTAGGGTATTTTATATTTCTCTCAATATGTCTTTTCAAAGCCAGAGCATTGTCAAGTGTCTTTTGATCAGAAGCAGGGGATACGGATTCTCTTTTCGAAGAGCTATTGTTTTCCGGATTTGAAATAATATCTAATATTGGCAGGTTCTTTTTTGCATCGATGCCCAATATATTATTGTCGGAGCTTGCCGTTGCTGCCGATAAAATCAGCATCAATGCAAATAATGGGAATGAAAATCCGTACTTCCAAAGTCCGGTTTTATGGGATTTGTTCTTGTTCAACATAATGATTCGTCTTTTTAATAATGATTTATTGAAAAAATTATTACTTAACTGGTTTGGGTCAATACCCAGGATATTGCTGAATAGAAGAAGGGCATAATCAGATTTGCTTGGCATCAAGTTAGCAGCTTCCTCATCGGCAATAAATTCGTGGATATGTCTGATCTCGTTTTTGTAGAGATACATTACTGGATTAAACCAGTTGATTATCGCGGCCAGCTCAATTAGTATAATATCAGCAGAATGCCACTGCCGCATATGCACCTTCTCATGACCAATAATAATTCCTGCTTCAGGCAGGTCCCTGTCAACCACCAATAAATTGAAAAAGGAGAATGCGGATCCTTTCCCTACTTTGAGGTTTGATCTTAACAAAGCAAGTCGGATAAGAAATCTGATGAATAGAATTGCAACCCCACCTGCATAGATCCAAAAAAGAACATCTGCAATATTCCATACGGTGGTTTCTTCACTTACTCCGACTATTATTGTATCATAAATTAACTGTACCGGAACTGCTTCCCTAACCTTTTGAGTTATAAATAGATCTCTGAACCAGCCGGAATTAATAAACGGGATCAAAAATGATAGTAATATACTTGTGTTCAGGTAGAAACGGTTCTGTCTAAAGAAAGTCTCGTTTCTTAAAAATAATGTATAAAATCCCATGAACAGGATCAGATACAGGTTAGTCTGTAAAAGATAATTCAGGATGTTCATTTTACTTGTTTTTTAGTTTTTCAATTAGTTTTAATATCTCATCTGCTTCTTTAAGATCGAGCTTCTTCTCTTTGACAAAGAAGGAAAACATATTTTCTACCGAATTGTCGAAATATCCGCTCAACAGTTTTTCGGTTGCAAAGCTTTTATATTCCTCAATACTGATGATGGGGAAGTACCTGTGACTTTTTCCGAAAGCCTCATGATCAATGAAACCCTTAGTTTCCAGAATACGGATGATCGTTGATACGGTATTGTATGCCGGCTTCGGTTCAGGAAGCTGGTCAACCACGTCTTTTACGAATCCCTTTTTCAGATCCCATAAAACCTGCATGATCTGCTCTTCTGCTTTTGTTAATTCCTTTATCTCCATATAATTTCATTTAATGTCTGATACAATTAATTATACCTGATTCGAATCGGTAACATAAAGCTATAACTAAATATTTAGTTATACAACTAATTTATTAGTTTTAATTTATAAAAAAATTATAAATCGCTGTAAGTCAATTTAATAAATTCATCCAATGATTTAAAAAAGAAGATATTAATAGCTTCTTTGATTGGTTTTTCCCGTTAATTTATCACTGGATTGTTTTTTCTAGCAAGGAGATTCATTATTGAGATTGCATTTCCTTTTTGCTTTAAGCTTTCTGCTTTCAACTTTAAGCATTTCCCTTTACTCGGTGTTCTCACCAACCAATTCATATGCCCCGGCAAAGGTTCCACAATAGTTGGTTTAATCGCCAATTTCAAGCCCTTGTTCGGGCCCAAAAAATATCTTAAATTTATTTTATGATTTTAGACAGATTTGTAAAGGATCCTGATAAAAGGCACCGTTTCCAGCACTTTGTTTTTGGATTTATTATTTTAATTCATGCCTACGAAAAGTTTGAAACTGGCCATGGTCCCTATTTGTTATTTATTTTTGCGGGTATTATATTTCTGACCTTGGCTTTCTTTTACCATTTTCTTGAAAGGAAATTTCCCTGGATAGATGGTACCTTTTTATTAATTGAAGGAACATTATCACTTGTTGTGGCCTTCGATTACTTTCACATGTTCTGGCTGCGCTGCTTCAGTATTTTATGGCCTGGAAGAAATCCCGGCGAGGAATAGCCGGCAATGTAGCCCGCACTAAGAATATATAGTTTTAATTCCCCCGATCAATGAAAAGAAGAGAGTTAATCAAAGGTCTTACTTTTTTGCCGCTGGCTGGAGCCATAGCCGGATCAACTGAATCTGCAATGGGAGCCGCCAATGAGTTCATAGCACCTGTTCTTCCTGATGGTCCGCTTACACCCGGACCACAAATATTCCAGTCGATTGGAGTTGAGCCGGTTATTAACTGCCGCGGTACTTTTACCATTATCGGTGGATCTATTGAAATGCCTGAAGTCAGAGCAGCGATGGATTCAGCTTCCAGACATTTTGTACAGATGGATGAACTGGCTGATGCGGTTGGGAAGAGGCTTTCTGAGTTAACCGGTGCACAGTGGGGAATGGTGACTGCGGGTTGCGCCGCTGCTCTCAAAATGGCAACCGCGGCTTGCGTTGCTGGAGGAAATCCTGAGAAACTGCATCTTATTCCTGATCTCAGTGGATTGGATAAAACAGAAGTCATCATACCTGCAGGCTCATTCAGTGCATATGATTTTGCTATACAGAATATCGGGGTAAAGATCATCCGTGTTGAAACTATTGAAGAACTAAAAGATGCCCTGGGACCTAAGACTGCAATGATCAAACTCAGTGGTGGTAATCTGGTTCCGGGACCGATGAGCCTGGAGGTAATTGCCGCAATTGCTAAACCATTAAATATTCCAATTCTCGCAGATGCTGCAGCCGAAATTCTGACCATTCCGAATGTTCATCTGAACAACGGTGCAACAATGGTTGCCTACAGTGGGGGAAAAGCAATTTGCGGTCCGCAATGTGCGGGACTCCTGCTCGGCCCTAAAAATATTCTGATGTCGGCATGGCAGGCAAGCTCACCGCATCATGGTCCGGGACGTGATAATAAGGTAGGTCGGGAGGAAACTCTTGGTATGCTGGCAGCTGTAGAAACCTGGGTAAAAATGGATCATGCTGCGCGCGAGAAGAACTGGATGAATTGGGTGAATGCTATTGCCAAAAGAGTTTCCGGAATCGAAAGTGTAAAAACTACGATCCGTGAGCCTGAAGGAATTAATAATCGCAGTGCTTCTTTAAGCATTTCATGGGATCCTGATAAACTTCATTTGAGCAGTGCAGAACTGATTCAGGAGCTGATTAGTTCTAAGCCTAGAATTACTGTTGGGGGAGGGAGAAGTACTGATCCGGGAATGGCCTCCATATCAATTAATGCATCACAAATGCAAGCAGGGCAGGATAAGATCGTTGGGGATAAGATCTATGAATTGCTTTCTATAAAGAGGAGTCCGAAGGCTGAAACGGCGATGAAGGCGCCAACCTCAAAAATTAGTGGCCGCTGGGATCTGGAAATAGATTATTTCAGCAGCAAAAGTGATCATATACTTTATCTTGAGCAGGATGGAAACTGGCTCAAAGGGATCCATAAAACCGACTTCTCGGTACGCGAAATTTCCGGAAGTATTGAAGGGAATGAGGTGAAATTCCTTAGTCCGGGGCGCAGGCCAGCCGTTAGCTATACCTTTGCAGGTACCATCAGTGGGAACACTATTTCAGGTAAGATTGATATGGGAGAATTCCTGACGGCAAATTTTTCAGGTAAGAAAAACACGAAAGATCCGGATAGAATACCGATTGTATTTCCTGAAGGTAGGCCGATGGGTAATTAAAAAATTGGTTATCTGTTATCAGTTGTCAGATATCAGTCAATGTTGTCAGGTAAAAATTAAATTTCTAGTCAAATGTGCTAGCTATTCCTTTAAAACAGGACTTTTATTAACGTTTATAAAAGCATGCCCACTGTTTTATCAAAATTATAGGATAAGCAAAATGAGGTTCCAGCTTTCGCTCAATGTCATAATTTAAGAGGCAGGAGGTTCTGGCCTTCGCCAGATCCGATAGCTATCGGATGACAATGCATTTTTTTTAGTATTGGGGAGATCCTGAATTCGTCAGGATCGCAATGCCCTAAAAAGCACCTATAATGATACCATTCAGATTCCGGCGAAGGCCGGAATCTCCCTATTTCACTCCTCGGATTGTCATTCCAGCGAAAGCTGGAACCTCCTAACTCTATTGAAATTCCATTTAAAGCTTTCCCCGGGTACTAGTGGTTGACAGTTGAAGTTAGAGCGAAAAGATTAGTAATTGAAATTGAATTTCCTTTTGGCTTTAAGCTTTTCGCTTTATTTCCTGCGGTTGGTGTAATTACCAATCACATATAAGTGCCAAATTGTCAAGCGGTTGTCATCCCCTACGCAGGAGGGATCTTATTGCTATTAGCATTCATTTTCCTCTGGTAGGTGTTCTCACCAAGCAGATAGAATTTCCTTTTGGCTTTAAGCTTTTAGCTTTCTGCTTTTAGCTTATTGTTGTAATATTCCTTTAAGCTTACTTTCCAGTTTTGCAGGATCATTCATGTATTTCGCTAGGTTAAACAACTTCACGTTTCTGAATTCAACCGGATGACTTTCACTTTGAAGGGAAATATATCCTTCTTTCAAAGCTTTGCCATCTATTTTAACCGCAGGGTCGAAATTAGAAACACTTCCACCTCCGATCTGTGGTTTGGTATATTTGAAGACTTCTTTACCTTCCAGTCGATGACTAACTAATGAGTCGCCCAAAACTACAATCTCTGCCCTTACCCACTGGTCGCCATGATAGGTTTTTGATAATGAGTTAACACAATGCGTAGTGAATAGCTTACCATCTAGAAATACATTGGTTCCTGGAGTACATAAATTCAGCGTACTTCTTTCATCTTTCCCGTTGCCACCTAAAAACTGGGTTTCGAGTGAGATCGGGAAATCCTGATTCAGACCCATACTTTCTGGCGATTGCCCGTGCAGCATTACACCGCTATTGCGGATCGCCCATCCCGGTCCGCCGGGTATCTGATCACCTGTAAAGCGGTATTCAACCACCAGCACATATGCTGAAAAAGGTTTTTTATAAAATATATGTCCGTAACGGTCTTTCCATTCTGAATAACCATCGTATGAAACTTTCATTACTCCGTTTTCCACCCGAAAGGTATTGGCATAATTATCATTCAGTGCATGCCCATTGATCTTAACTTTCCAATCTTTGAGGTTTTTTCCATTAAATAGGCTTGTCCAGCCTTTTTGAGCAAATCCTGAATTAGTGATAATTGTGAGGAAGAGGAATAAAACTATTTTTTTCATAAAAATTGTATTACCTGTGGTTCACTTGGGCCCTTTGGTTGGTGTTATCCAACCAATCTTTTACCAACCACCTGAGAGCTAAGATAGTGAAATTAGGGTAGTCGTGGCAAGGATTTAAGTGGTCGGTGAGAACACCGACCACAGGGAAAATTGGACTATCTTGTATCTATAACGATTTCAGCATAAACTCCGCGGCAGTCCATTTCAAACTCTAAATCCTGGACAGGAGGCCGATTGTAATGCCAGTCAATACCACTTAATGCTGCGCCACGCTTTACAATTTCGTTGACCATTATGTGGTGAAAGTTATGGATAGTATACAACTGGGTTGCCGTAGAATCTGCCCAAGTAAAGCCAAGACCAGCCATTCGGCGTTCCATTTCATTAAGCACCCAGCGTCCTTTTTTCATTAGGCCCTCCTGGGATATGTCACCCAGACTAATACTGTGAGTACGATAATCACTCATACCCTCTGGAGCTTCAGCACTACCAGCGATTACAAATGAGGGTTTTGCCTTTGCATCAGGCATTGTGTAAGTAAAAGCATGAATACTCGGACTCAATGGTTTATTCAACTCTGGAATGACATTTGAGCGAGCTACGGGATTGTCACCACCCTCTTCGTAAATACCCCACTCTTTTAAAGTACCTATATAAAGGTTATTAAAGTCAACAAAGCCTTGTTCGGTAAATGGCTCGGGTGAACGTAATTCGCAGGCTCCAAATGCAGCGAGCGGACGACCTAAAGTGTTGAGATGTTGTTGGATGCGTAAGAAGCCCTCTATTAGTGGCAGCGGCCGATTGAATCGTACACGTTCTAATCTATAACCATCCAGTGCCGTTATACCCGCAGAATACTGCCTTACGCCTCGAAGATAACGATATGATCCAGGTTCAAAAATTTTGGTATCAGACATATTTATTTCCTTTTTTTTTCTAATATACTGCAAAAAAAATTTTGGACATTCAATGTGGAAAAATGCTGATTACTATTTATTTGCCCTTTGGTTGGTGTGATCATCAACCACTCTTCCACCAATCAACTGAGAGCTAAGATAGTGAAATTAAGGTGGTCGGTGAACACCGACCAGGACATATGGCCATAGCGTTCTTTCCATTCCTTATAATCATCGCAAGAAACTTTCATTGCCCCGTTTTCAACACGAAAGGTATTGGCATAATTATCATTCAGTGGGTGGCCGTTGATCTTAACTTTCCAATCTTTCAGATCTTTACCATTAAAAAGGCTGGTCCAGCCTTTTTAATGGGCATTACATATTGTGCTTAATACCAGAAAGCAGAGCGTTAAAAATTTAGTTAACATAGAATTTGTTTAGAAAACTATGGTAATAAAAAAATAGCTATAAAATTTGGATGGTAGGTTACACCGACCAGGAGAATAAGCACACGCGTCACGCCTGCGCCAGGGATGGTTTACTTTTACAAATCTAAGAGAGAACACCAACCAATTGGAATCATGCTATATTAGAGCTTGGAATTGAATATGGCAACAGAAAAATTAAATGATAAATTAATCCTTGTGGAAGGATTAAAGATGCAGATTGGCGGTATCAGGATGATCACAGACCAATTAAAGTCTTCCATGGATTTAGCAGTGGTATCAAATAAAATATCTGTTACTAAAATTGCAGAATGTACCTCCAATGTACAAATCGCGGCAAAATCGATCGTTCGTCTTGCCAGTGATCAGGGGAGTATATCCAGTATTATCTCTGCTGGTGATTCCGGGACTTTGGTTCATGAACCAGGTGAAAAAACCAGGGCACAGATCAACAAAACCGCCAAAAAGGCTGAAATATCCGCACAATTAGCGATGGAGGCCTCTGCACTTAGTTCAGAAATATCCATTAATACTTTGAATTCATGTGTAGATAAAGCCGTTCTTTCTATCCAACATCTGTTGAATGATCATTTTTCTGCTCCCGATACTTTTTTATCTGAATTGTTGGCACATCCTGTCAGAATCAGGAAAGTACCACTTGAATTATTGGCAAAATCAGGTTCAAACCATGAATTGGAATTGAATCGTTATCAGCCGCTTGTTGATTTTTGGCAAAGTGAATTAGATGCTGTGACAGAAATCAAGAATGCAGCTGCAATTAGGGAGGAAAAAACAAAAGAAAGAGCTAAATTTTTTGATCAGGTGAAAAATGAAACTCTCGTTCTGCAAAATAGTGGCGAGGTTACACAGTCTGAATTAATCGGATGTAGTCTTAAAATAAAGTCGCTTTTTCAGGAGATGAAAGCTGTTAGCAAAGGTTTAAAAGCTGCAGTGGCATCCATTGAAAAGCTTTCTGTTCAGATAACTCGAAAAAAAGCAGTAAATCCTTTGATTTCAGATGAGTTAGTAAGCATAACTGGGCAGGCCATTCAAGATTCAGATAGTGCTACTGCATTGTTTTCTGTCGCACTTAAATCAACTTTTGCTGCAAGTCCTGATAAGCTTTTAAAGGAGTCATCAATTGTATTCGGGCACCTTTTTTATCTGGCTGAAACAGAAAAAAATAGCAATTGGTCAAATCTTCAGGATTTTATTGCTAAAACTTCAAAAAAGTCAGAAAATCATTTAAGAGCGGTTAAAAAGACCGAGAATATTATTACAGAACATCTTAAAGTTGCCAATGAGCATTTATCAAATGCTGTAATGCTTTCAACTATTGAAGAGAGTGCTTCGCGGGCAATTCAAGCCGCTAAGGGGATTTAAATATCCCTGTGCCCGGAATATCATCAGGCACAGGGATATAATTTATACTGCGTCAGACAATGAAGAGAATGTAAAATCTCTGATCTTCATTGGTGGTATTAATGCATTGATTCCCGATTCACCACTCACTGTTCTTTCCGGTTTGCCAAGTGCTTCCAGATTGTTCAGCATGA
>Ga0123337_10007034_pt1 | contig 10582 bp, 7 predicted proteins | sample frozenSSSSmetaG_FD_89792 | JGI IMG/M metagenome (GOLD analysis project Ga0123337, IMG submission 89792) | Glacier valley bacterial and archeal communities from Borup Fiord, Nunavut, Canada, to study Microbial Dark Matter (Phase II) -... | ecosystem: Environmental > Aquatic > Freshwater > Ice >...
CGAAGATTTTTTAAGAAACGGCAAAAGAAAGGGCGAAGATTCAAATTACGAATCTTCGCCCCTTCTTTTCTTCAGAATTCTTCGCGTCCTTTGCGTCCTTCGCGGTGAATTTTTCTATCCTTCCCAAATCGGCTTTTCCTTCAATAAATCCCAGTGCACGCGGCGCGGCATTGCGGCCCAGACGCGGGTTTTGAGATTCAAATTTTGCGCGATTTCGCGGATTGCGCCGCGAATTTCGGAATCCGTATAGCGCGTGGAAATGTGATACAAAACCAGATTCTCGATCTCGGCTTTTTGCGCGAGCTGGAGTACTCCGGCTACGGTCGAATGCACATGGCCAATGTCTTCGCCCGCTTCTTCGGCGTCGTAATCGTCTTCATGCAGAAAAGTCGCTTCGTGCAGCAAAAGTTTCGTATCGCGGATTTCTTCAATGTTCAGCGGTTCGCCGTCGCCGCCGACTGTGATCCATTTTTCGTCAATCGGGCTGGTGATTCCTTCGCGCCCCAGTTCCGCGCGAATGGCGTCCAATTCGGCTTGCGGCAAAGTGCGGAATTCTTCGCGCACTTTTTGCTTACGCCACATTAAATGAAAGCCCAACGAACGCGGCGCGGCGTTGCGGTCTTCATCGGCGTAATGGCGCGTGCGAAACGCTTTGAGAAATTTGCCTTCGACGCTGGTTTGCAACTCGTCGCCTTCTTCGAGCGCGTGCCATACCGCGTTGCGCGATGCGCCGGGATTGAACTTGTTTGAAAAATCTTCCAGTTGAGAAAACGAATGGCTGCCGCACGGAAATGCGACCGCGAAACTTCCGGCTTCGCCGCGTTGATTGACGACTTGCAGCAAACCGCCCAGATGATCGCGATGCGCGTGCGTGCAAGCGACCGTATCGATCTTGCGAATTTTATAGCCGAGCTGCTGCGACGCGCCGTCACCCGCATCGAAAAGCGCGCGCCATTCGGGAATCCACAGCCACGTCGAAAAGCGCGGTGAGGAATGAATCGAGATTTGAATTGAAGATTGAATGTCCATAGTAAACGAATGAATAAAACAACGCTGAAACGAGTACGCCTTTTCACCAACGATTTTAAATTGAAGAATTAACGGAATTACGAATTGCCAAATATAAGGCTGTGTCATTCTGAGCCTGCGAGGAATTTTGTGGCACGCAGGAATTCTTTAGCGGAAGAAGATTCCTCGCAGGCTCGGAATGACAGATTATTATTTCTTGCGATTTCCAAAAAAGGCTGCTGAATAAAAGTCTTCGCGCGGGCCAGTGTAGTACTCCCCGCGCGGATTCACTACTTCCCACAAATCCCGTTTCGCTTGCGCGAAGTTTCCTTCGCCACTTACAATGGAAAGCCGATGAGCTTTCTGCGCCGCACTTTTCCCCCGCAAATTTCCGACGTTCTGCCGCGATTTTACTGGCCGCTGATGGCTTTATTATGCGTCGCGTATTGCTGGCGACCGCTGTCGGGCGGCGACGATATCTGGGCGCACGCCGCCATCGGGCGCTGGATTGTCGAAAACAAAATGCTACCGCAACAATCGCTTTTCCTGTGGAGTACTCCGCCGATTCCCTGGGTTTACCATTCCTGGCTTTCGCAAATCACCTTTTACAATTTGCTTTCGACCGGCGAAAATTTCGGCCCCGTCGCCGTCGTGCTTTTCACGAGTACTCTGGTCGTAATAACTTTCACCTTGCTGTGGCGCGCCTGGAGTACTCGGGTCGAAGGCGTTTCGCCGATTATGATCGCGGTTTTCGCCCTCGCGATTTACTGCTCGGCTTTGCGCTTTACGCCGCGCCCGGAACTATTCTCCGCGCTGTTTTTATGCGTCTTGCTTTTGCTGCTTTCGCGCATGCAAAGCGCGCTCAGCCTGCGCGGAGTACTCGGAGTGGGCACGTTGTTTGTGATCTGGACAAATTTCCACGGCGGCGTCGCAGTCGGTTTGCTATTACTGGGCGCAACGGTTTTTTGCGAAATCGTGCAGCAAAAATTTGCGCCGATTTCGTGGCGATTTTTAGCCCTGATTCTCATCGCGTTTTTGGCGGTTTGCCTGAATCCTTACGGCTTAAATTACTGGCAGGCGCTGCGTCCCGTCGGCGGCGAAATGTTCCAGCGCATTGACGAATGGAAACCATTTTGGAAAGACCCGATTTTGAATCCTTTGCTGGTCATCGGCGAAGCGACTCTGGTGTGGATGGCGTTTTTGAGTTGGGTCGGAAACGACAAACGCCGCTGGTCAAATCTCGCGTGGCTGCTGATTATGGCGGCGCTTTTCGTTTCCGCGCGGCGGCATTTGTGGCTTTTGCCGATTACGTGTTTAGCAGTTTTAGCCGAAAATAGTGCGACGCTGAGTACTCCGCGCTTGCTGCAATCAATGCGCGTGCAGTCCGAACAAATTCCGGCTTCGCGGCGCGGTTTGGTTCGCGCGCTGATGATCGGAGTACTCTGTGTGGCAATTGCGCGCGCCACGCCTTCCAAAGTTTTTTCCGCCCAATGGCTGCAACCGAAAGTGCCGCGCAAAGCCGCTGATTTCTTTTTGAAAAATTCCGCCATTTCCAAAACCCGCATTTTCAACGACTACGAAAATTCCAGTTTTCTGCAATGGAAATTCGGCGGAAAACCGCCGCTATATATCGATTTGCTGAACGCTTATCCCGACCGCTTGCTGCTGGATTATCTCGATATTGTCCACGCTAATTCTAAAGGCCAAAAGTTGCTGGAAAATCAGAAAATTCAAACCGTTTTTGTGCGCGCCTACAAGCCCGATTCATCGCTCGCAAAGTTAGCTAAGTATTTGGAAAAAGAAAAAACGCGCTGGCAGCGCGTTTACCGCGCTGGCGATGGCACGATTTGGATTCGACGCAAAGCGGTAATTCAGCGCGAAGCGGTAAACTCGGCGCGCTGAATTGAAATTGCGGTTACTCAAAATTATGAATTGGAAAACGCTTTTGCCGCGCCTTTATTTGCCGCTTCTTTTGCTGCTTTGCATCGCGTATGCGTGGCGGCCAATCGAAGGCGGCTTTGATATTTGGGCGCACGCCGCTGTGGGCAAATGGATTTGGGCCAACCAGCAGGTGCCGCGCGAATCGCTGTTTTTATGGACGGCCCAAGGCACGCCGTGGATCGCGCATTCGTGGCTTTCGCAACTTTTCTTTTATGGCTTGCTCGCCAACGGCGGGCCTTTGGCAGTCGTGGTTTTTAGCACTTTTATGGTCACCGTCGTTTTCCTTTTATTGTGGAAAACGATGCAGCACGAAACTACCATTTCCTTTTGGATGCCTTTGGTTTTCGCGCTCGCCATCTGGGTTTCAGCGCCGCGATTTCAGCCGCGCCAGGAATTGATTTCCGCGCTTTTTCTGGTTCTCACGCTGTCGTTTCTCGTGGCCTGGAGCAGCGGACGTTTCGACGACTGGCTGCAACACAAGGGCTTGCTGGACGCGTCTCTGGTCGCGATTCCCATCATCACTTTATTCTTTTTGTGGGTTAATATGCACGCGCTGATCGCCGTCGGGCTTTTGCTGGTATTGGCAACGGTTGTCGCCGATATCGCGCAATCTTTATTCGGTGCCGACCGTTTCGATGCGCCCGCGCGCAGCCGCGTTCTGGTGCTGGTGGCCATCGCCGGGTTTTGTGTTTGCGCGACGTTGCTCAACCCGTTCGGCCTGAAATATTGGGAAGCAGCGCGAGTACTCCAGTCTGGCAGTCAGGCGCAATTTGTCGAAGAATGGAAACCGCTGTGGAAACTGGCGGATATGTGGCCGTATATTTTCGTGCAAGCAGGATTATTTGTGGTATCCGTTCTGGCGTGGCTGGCGAACCCGCAACGGCGCTGGTCGCATTTTCTGTGGATGATTTTCGCCGCCGCTTTGATCGCTTCATCAAGCCGCATGTTGTGGATCGGCGCGATTATTTTTCTGGCCATTATCGCCGCCAACGCGCAGTATCTAGATACGCCGACGCTGTGGCGCAAATGGCGCAAGCTTTCGCGCGGCGACCAATTTGAAGCCATCCCCGACGGGCTGCGGCACATGGCGCATCTGGGAACCGTGATTTGTTTGGTGGTCTGGGTTTTCGCCGCCGCTTCGCGTCACACCGCCAGTGACGCCGGAAGCTGGAGTACTCTGGTGCGCAATGTTCCCAACAGCGCAGTGAAATATCTGGCCAGCAAGCCCGACACGTTCCGATTTTTCAACGACTACGAAGATTCCAGTTACCTTCAATGGCGGCTCAACGGCGCGACTTTCGGCAAGCCGACGCAGCGCGGACGCCATCCTTTGTACATCGATTTGCTGAACGCTTACCCCGATAATCTGATGTTTGAATATCTTCTTATTCTCGAAGCTAAACCATCGGGAATTCGCCAACTCCAAAAACGCCGCATCAATTGCATCGTGCTTGGTGAACATCATCTCAAAATGACAAAAGATAAATTTCATCGCATGCGTTGGGAAACGCCGCTCGTCAAATACTTGAACGCGCATCCTGAATGGCGCGTGGTTTCTCGTGACAGACAAGGCATTATCTGGCTTCGTGGGAAAACCAATGCCCGCTGAAAAACCGGAAAGCTCGCCGCATTTAGCAAACTTTTTAGCGCGATTATATTTGCCCCTGCTCGTTGCATTGCTGGCGATTTGGTCGTGGCGGCCACTGACCGGCAGCGAAGATTTCTGGGCGCACATCGCCACCGGGCGCTGGATCTGGCAAAACCAGGCTGTGCCGCGCGAAACGCTGTGGCTCTGGAGTACTCCGCCGCAGCCGTGGATTGCGCATTCCTGGCTTTCGGAACTTTTTCTATATGGCTTGATGCAAACGGGCGGCGTGCATTTAGTGCTTTTGACCACAATAATTTTCGTGGCTTTGCCTTTCATCTGGTTTTGGGAATTGTGGGCGCGGCGCGGGCGCATTAGCGCCCTCACGCCGGTTTTTTTCGCGCTCGCGATTTGGTGTACTTCGATTCGCTTTCAGCCGCGGCCCGAACTTTTTTCTTACTTTTTCCTCAGCCTGCTAATGCTGTTTCTCATCGAATGGCCGCGCAGCGCCACGCGCTGGAACATTTTTGCAGTGATCGCGCTTTTTGCACTATGGGCCAATTTTCACGGCGGAGTTGCGCTGGGAATTGTGTTTATATTTCTCACCGCTGGCTGCGAATTGCTGCAACAAAAATTCGCGCGTCCGGCGTGGAAATTATTGGGCTTTGCCGTCGCTTGTGCTTTGGCCGTTAACCTCAATCCCTACGGTTTCGGCTACTGGAAAACATTGAGTCAGGTCGGCGGCGCGATGTTCAAAATGATCGATGAATGGAAGCCGCCATTGTCCGATCCCGCGCTGCCGTTCATGGCCGTGGCTTTGGTTTTGGGAGTCGCAATTATTGCGCTGCTGGGCTGGCTGAAAAATCCCGAACGCCGCTGGTGGCAGTTGCTTTGGCTGGCTGTGGGCGTGGTTTTCTTTTTAACTTCGCGTCGCAATATCTGGCCGTGCATTTTAATTTCCCTGGCCGTCAGCGCGGCCAACGCCAATGGTTTGAGCGCGTATCGCAAATTTGAATTGATCGCGCCGCTGCGCCTTTACACGCGCGGTTTGGCAGTTGCGTTTGTGATTAGCTTTGCGATTCTTGCGCTTTCGCCTGAAGCGATTTTCTTCGACAACGGAGTACTCCGGCTGCGCGCCACGTCTCGTTTTTTGCCGCGCCGCGCGGCTGATGCGGCTTTGAATCGCGCTGCTGCGCCCGGACCGGTTTTCAACGATTACCTGCGTTCGGGCTATTTTCACTGGCGCTTTGCGGGCCAGCCTCCGCTTTACATCGATTTGCAAAACGTGTATCCGGCTTCGCTTTTAGCCGATTATTTTGACATCATCAAGCGCACGCCGCGCGGCATTGCCGAGTTCGACAAACTGAAAATCAACACCGTGATTTTCGGGAAATATAAAAGCACGGATCGACTCGCGCCACTGGCAAAATATCTCAATGCAAACCCGGACTGGCAACGACTGTTTGGCGACGATAGCGGCGACGACGGCGCAGTCTGGGTACGCCGTCCGCCACCGATGGTGCCGCCGAGCTTGCAGCGTTCGCCGTAATACCAGGACTTTCAAACGTTCTTCAACATTTCATGAAGCGAGTACTCCGGCTGGAAAAAACGCGCGTTATTATTGGTTTGACGCTGCTATTTTGCCTCGCGCTGGCGCCGTCTTTTTTAGCTGCGATGGCGGGCAGTTGGCCTTTTGCCGATGACGCCGTGGCGTGGTTCGCACCCGCGCGACAATGGGCGCGCGCATCGCTGGCAAGCGGAGTACTCCCGCTGTGGAATCCGCACTTATTTTTGGGAATGCCCTTTTTAGGCAACGGGCAAACCGCGGTTTTCTATCCGTTCAATATCGTGTACTGGTTTCTTCCGATTCGCTGGGCGCTCTTATCCGACGCGCTTTTTCACGGCGCTTTGCTGGGAATCGGCGGCTACTTCCTGGCGCGAGTACTCGCGCGTTCGCGCCTGTCATCAATCCTGTGCGCGGTTTGCCTGATGCTGGGCAACGGCGTCGCCGCTCATCTGTACGCTGGGCACATGACGTGGCACGCGGCGCGGGCGTATTTGCCGTGGGAAATAGCCGTGCTGATTTTGTATTTGCGCGCGCCGAAACAGCGCTACGCCATCGCGCTGGCACTGCTTTTCGCGCTGCAATTTTTCAGCGGATATCCGCCGTATGTGGTTTGGAGTCTGGCGTGGTGCGGCGTTTTCTGGCTGGCGTGGCGCGTGGCGCGAAAAGGGAAAACGCAGGAACAAGTTAACGACGCAATTATTGCAACTCAAAATTCGCTGCGCACTCGCCTGACGATCTGGCTGCGTCATTGGCCGTTGGCCGGAGTACTCTTGCTACTCCTGGCGGCGTTGGCGGTTTTGCCGTTTCGTGAAATGAGCCGCCTGACTTCGCACGGCGTTGAACTGACTTTTTCGCAGGCGATTGTGCCGTCTTCCAATCTGTCCGGTTGGGCGCGTTTAATCTTGCCGACCTTTTTCGGCGGCAATAATTCGGCGCAATGGAGCCTGAAAGAATACCCGCATGAAGAAGCCGCTTTCATCGGTTTCATCCCTTTGCTGCTGGCTTTGGGCGCTCCCTTCTGGTTGAGGAAGCGCGAAAACCAAATCGCAACCTTATTTTCCGAATGGCGATTTACCCTTATTTTATGGGCGGTTTTGCCAATTGCGATGTTAATGGCATTGGGCAATCACACGCCAATTTACAAATTTGCTTTTGATATTTTTCCACCTTTGCGATTATTTCGCGCGCCTGCGCGCTGGATGGAAATCTGGTATTTCGCGGCCTGTATTCTGGCTGCATTTAGTTTCGACGCCATCAGAACTTCGGTGCAGAATCGCGAAATTTTAGTGCGCATTTTATCGGGCGCGACAGTTGTATTTATTCTGCTGACGGTTGCGATTAGCTTGTCTTCACCGGCAAATTTCTGGCTGAAATCGGCGCAGTGGAACACGCTTCAAATCATTCATCTTCCCGCCGAGCGCGCGGCCTACGCGGAGTACTTGCGACAGACCGCGCTAATGAGTTGTATGTTCGCAACCGGCATTTCGTTGGTCAGCATTCTGGCGATTCGCTGTTGGCAAAGCTGCGCGCCTGAAAAGAAATTGCTGTGTCAAATATTGCTGATCGCGTTGATTGCGCTGGATATTTTATGGCCGTTCTGGTCTTCGGCGCGCTTTGTTTCACCGCAGGATTCGCGCTCCAATTGGCCTACAAATATCGCGTCGTTTTATGTTCCCGATACGCGCTGGGCCGTTATGCTGACGGACGACGACGTGAATTTTGGCTTGAATCAAGGTATGCCGCGCGGCATCGATTCGTTGGGCGGATATGATCCTTTATCCGCTTCCCAGTTTTTCGATTTGGCTGGTGAAATGGAAGGCCGGAAATTGTGGAGCAGCCAGTATCAGCCGTCGCGATTTGATTCGCTGTGGCGCGTTGCGGGCGTAACGCACGTTTATATTTCCGCTGCGCATCCTTTTGCCGGAGTACTCCCGAAGACTGGCGCAAAACTTATCGCGAAGTTTGGCGACGAAAAAAATGCAAGGCAATTATGGCGATTAAACGATTCCGATTTCACTCGCGCCTGGCCGCGCTTTTTCCTCGCGTATTCCATTCGCCGCGCGCCGATTGAATCGCAACTTTCTATTTTGAAACAGCTTTCCCAAAAGTCTCCAACGGTCGTTGTAGAGCCAAATGTTTTTCCAGAAATACATAGTACTTTTGCGCCGGGCAAAGTACTCCAGTTGAAGCGCAGCGCGAATAGTATTCATCTGCAAATCGAAACTCCATCTCCGCAAATCTTGGTGCAAATCGAAGCGATTTCTCCTGGATGGCGCGCGTGGGTTAATGGCCGCGAAACGAAAATGGAGCGCGCCAATTACCTGTTTCGCGGCGTTGTAGTTCCCGCTGGGAAATCGAAAGTTGCCATTATTTACGAAAACCAAACTTTTCGTTTCGCCGCGTTCCTGAGCTTGTGCGGCCTGAGTTTATTGGCCGGAGTACTCGGCTTTGCCTTTAGCGATGCCAGAGAAAACCGATTAAAGCGCCGGCGATCATCAGCCACAAGGAATTAGTTTTGGTGAGCGTCAAAACGAGTAGGGCGCAAATTCCTAAAACCGACGTGAAACCCAAGCCGCTATCGGCGATAGAAGCGCGTGCTAATTCCCAGGTCACGACCGCCATCAGCGCCAGCGAAGCGGCGTTTACCGCGTCGAGAAAAGGCCGCGCGCGTGGAGAAGCACGCAATTTTTCCAACCTGCGCGAAAGCGCCGCGACGAAGAAAAATGACGGCAGAAAAATTCCCACCGTGGCGATTAAAGCGCCGGGAACTTGCGCGATTAAATAGCCGATGAAAGTCGCGGAAGTGAACAGCGGGCCAGGCGTAAGCTGCCCTATGGAAATCGCATCCAGCAATTGGCGGTCGGAAATCCAGCCAGTTTTGGTCACGAAATCATCGCGCAAAAACGCCAGCAAAACGTAGCCGCTACCGTAAATAATGGAGCCGATTTTCAGAAAAATGAAAAATAAATTTCCCAGTGTTGGCATCGCCGCGGGAATGGAAGCCATGAGAAAAAACAGCGGCGCGCTTTGCTGTTGCGGCTTAACCGGAGTACTCCGCGTTAACTTGTCGGGAGTTGCAGGCGGTATTTTAGCGCCCGCAATCAATCCGGCGAGCGCGCTGAGAAATATCACGGCGACTTCATTGATTCCGCAAGCGACCAGCAGAATTGCAGTAACGGCAACGAAAAACGTGAAGCGATTCTTGATGGCCGTGCGCGCCAATTTGCTGAGAGCGTGTGCAATGATTGCGATGACTACCGGTTGCACGCCGGTCAGAATCCAACGCATTTCCGGCAGGCTGTTGGTGCGCACATAAAACACCGCGAGTAAAAGCACCATCAACGTCGCGGGTAAAATAAAGCTAATTCCGGCGACTATCAAACCGGGAATTCCCGCGCGTTTTTGCCCGATGTGAATTACCAGTTCCGTAGAATTTGGTCCGGGAATCAAATTCATCGCGCCGACTAAATCCAGAAATTCCTGGCGGTCGATCCAATGGCGGCGCGCGACAATTTCCTGTTCGATCAAAGCGATATGCGCCGCTGGGCCACCGAAAGAACTCGCGCCTAATTTTAAGAAAACGCCAGCCAGTTCAAGAAGAATTTCTCGGTGCGAAAGCGGGGAAGTTAAGGGCGAAGACATGAAAGAATTGCATTCCAATAGCGCGAGTGAGTATGATTGCCAGCGAAGAGAAATGCGAAGTCGTAACGAGGAAAGTTAAAACATGGCGATGTTAAAAGTACTTGGTGTCAGCGGCAGCATGCAGGATAATTCGACCAGCGCACGCGCCACGAATTTGATTTTGGAAGCTTGCCGAAACGCGGGCGCTCAAACACGGTTGCTGGATTTGCACGCCGCCGATTTGCCGATGTTCCGCGCGCGCGCGCGCGCGCTGCAAGCCGAACACGCCGGACGCAGCGAAGCGGACGAGGCCGTCAATTGGGCGCAGGCGTTGGTGCTGGTTTCGCCTGACTATCACGGCTCGATGTCGGGCGCGATGAAGAACTTTCTCGATCATTACTGGCAGGAATTCGCCGGGAAATTATTTGCTTACGGCTGTATTTCAAACGAAAAAGGCTTAACCGTTATGGATCAAATGCGCACCGCCGTGCGCCAGTGCTACGGCTGGAGCATGCCGTATGGTCTTTCCATCAGCAGTGAGGATTTCGATGAAAGCGGAATAAAAAGCGAATCGATGGCGCAGCGAGTACTCATGACGGGCCGCGATTTGTGCGTTTATGGCGCGCTCATCAGCGACCAGTTTTCGTGCGACTTGCAAAGCAATAATAGCGATACTTTCGCGGCGCGCTATCGCAGTCAAGCTTAAAGCTTCCAGGCCTTTTTAATAAGCGCCACAAAATGGTCTGTCATTCCCGCGCAGGCGGGAATCCAGGAATTGCGCGTCAGTTTTCACTCCGAGAGTACTCAGCTCGCGCTGGATTCCCGCCTGCGCGGGAATGACGGGCGTAAAGCGCGACTTA
>Ga0123337_10007035_pt1 | contig 10582 bp, 11 predicted proteins | sample frozenSSSSmetaG_FD_89792 | JGI IMG/M metagenome (GOLD analysis project Ga0123337, IMG submission 89792) | Glacier valley bacterial and archeal communities from Borup Fiord, Nunavut, Canada, to study Microbial Dark Matter (Phase II) -... | ecosystem: Environmental > Aquatic > Freshwater > Ice >...
GCCACCAGGCATATGCAGTCCTCGCCAGGCTCGGCGATGGGCTGGTGCTTCACCTCCTCATCATGGTCGGCAATATCGCCCTTGGCGAACACGCCAAAGCGGTCACGATAGGCGCCCGAGAGGATGAGCGTGAGTTCCTGGCCGCCGTGGCCGTGCTCGGGTACCGGCCGGCCCGCCGCCACGCGCAGCAGCATCAGCCGCGAGCGGCCGTCCTGGCCCCAGGCCAGGTCAGCCGTGGCCACGCCGGGCCCGGTCCACTTCCAGCGCACGCCACCCAGCCCATGCGGCAGATGGCGCTGCAGGGGCAGGGGCACGTCAACCGCGGCCGGACGGGCATCATGTGGCACGACAGCGATCGTGTCGCCGTCCTCGCCCAGCGCATCCAGCAGGCGGTCGAGCGCGCCATTGGCCAAGTCAGCCTCCGGTTCGTCCGTCAGCAGGGCGCCGCCAATGGTGTTGATGTGGCGCAGCGTCTCCCTGCCGCCTTCCGACATCGCCAGATGCGTCGCAATCACGGTCGCATAGGGGTCTTCGAGCGTTCCGGCGCTGAACGCCATCAGGGTGGTGATATCGGGGTGGTGGTTCACATTCATTGCAGATCCTCCAGCAGGGGCCGGAGCCGTCCATAGGCGAGGCGAAGTCGCGATTTCACGGTGCCCAGGGGAACGCCGAGGCTTTCGGCAATCTGGGCATGCGGCATGTCGTGTATGAAACTCAGGCGCACGACGTCCTGTTGCTCGGCGGGCAGGTTCTTGAGCGCCAGGGTGACGCGGTCGATCACCTGGCGCTGCTCGACCAGGGCACTGCCCAGCGGCGCGTCACTGGCGAGCTCCAGCGATTCGAGATCCTCATAGGGCTTGTTCGATTGCCGGCGCAGCTGGTCGATCCGAAGGTTGCGGGCGATGGTGAAGATCCAGGTGCTGGCCGCGCCGCGCTGGCTGGAATAGAGCGCTGCCTTGCGCCACACCGACACAAAGGTCTCCTGCACCAGATCCTCGGCCAGCGCATCGCCTGCGCCCAGCTTGAGCATCATCGATTTCACACGCGGCGCGAAATAGGTGAAGAGCGCCGCAAGGGCGGCCTTGTCGCGGCTTTCGGCGACGCGCAGCAACAGACTTGTTGGATCATCCATCGCCACTGTTCCGGCTATGCGCGCGATTTCTGGATCTGTCATGGCAAAGGCATACATCGGCAGCTCCGCACCTGTCAGCCCTCTTACGCAGGCAATTCGACGGCGGATCATGCAAATGGGCAAATGGTGTCTGCTGTACAGGCAATCAGCCGGCCCTGAGGCCAGCCACAATCGCAACAGAACGCGCCTAGAGTGGGAAAATGAAAGGTTTCTGGTACGCCCACGGGGAATCGAACCCCGCTCTGCACCGTGAGAGGGTGCCGTCCTGACCGATAGACGATGGGCGCAGACCTAGAAATTCTAGCTTAATATGTACCATCCTTCAACAGGAAGGAATGGTACGCCCTAGGGGAATCGAACCCCTCTCTGCACCGTGAAAGGGTGCCGTCCTAACCGATAGACGAAGGGCGCTTAAGCGCTGCCGGTCGTATAATTGGGACATTTGGGTTGTGCAACCCATTTGCGCATTCATTGCCGTTTTTTTTAACAGCCCGAGAAAGTCACGGGCCGGTTGTAGCCGCGCGGACGGTCGCGCACGTCCACATGAATGAAGTCCCGGCCCGGATAACAGCCCAATCCACCTACCGCCTCGGTGCGCATGGCAAACAGGATCAGGTCGCGCTTGTCGACGCCCGGGATGTAGAAGTCGGCGGCCATGCAGCGCGTATGATAGGAATTGTCGGCGCCGCCGGCCTGGGCATTGTGGTTGCCGTCGCGATAGCCCGAATTCATGATCACCTTGCGCCCGAAATGGCCCTCGAACTCCCATACCAGGAAGCGCAGCTTGGGGCTCAGGCACAGGGCATTGACGTCGCGGCTGGATACATAGGTGCCCCAGTCGCTGCGCTTGTTGGCATAGCTGGCGCCACTCGAGCTGGCAAACATGGCCATCGGCACACAGGCGGCCAGGCTCACGGTACAGGCGACGATGGCGGCAAGGGAACGCAAGGCGGGGAACATGGCGACTTCCGAGGAACGCTTGTGTTGCTCTCGTACAACAGGCAATGGCCTGTCGCTGAAGTCGGTAAAATACCATCGGTTTTGCTAACCGCAGCCTAAGCGCCACGGTTAGCAAATCGTTAGTGGTGCAGAGCGGCGGTTACCAGCTGCCGGTATTGGGCATCGACAGCCACGGCTCCTGCGGCGCCAGGTCGCCTTCCTGGATCAGCTCGATCGAAACCCCGTCCGGCGAGCGCACAAAGGCCATGTGGCCGTCACGCGGCGGACGATTAATGACCACGCCCATGTCGCTCAGGTGCTGGCACAGCGCATAGATGTCCTTGACCCGATAGGCCAGGTGGCCAAAATTGCGACCACCGGTATAGACTTCCGGATCCCAGTTATAGGTCAGCTCGACCTGGCCGCCCTCGTCGCCCGGTGCCGCCAGGAAAATCAGCGTAAAGCGGCCCTTTTCATTGTCGATGCGCCGCACTTCCTCCAGGCCCAGGCCGTTGCAGTAGAAGCGCAAACTGTCTTCGACATTGGTGATGCGAACCATTGTGTGCAAATAGCGCATGGCGTGTTCCTCAGTGCAGTTTCGGTCTGGTCTTGGCCTAGCAAGTGTCACGCCAGGCCGCAATCGCCGCGCCACACAACAAATTCCTAAGAGATGCTTAACAAGCGACTCTGAATCGGACAGAGTGGCGTCTAGTGTGGAGTACCTCGCAGCGGCGGGGCGAGTACAAGGGGCTGGGACGATGGGGGCCGATTCTGGTGGCAATGGTGACGAGCCCTTGGGCTTGTCGCAGGAGGATGGTGCGGTGACGCATGCCGATCCTTTGGGCAGTTCCGGCGAGTCCGGGCTCGACACCATCGAGATTGCCGGATCCATCAAGTGGTTCGACGCCGGCAAGGGTTTCGGCTTCATCGTGCCCGACAACGGCATGCCCGATGTCCTGCTGCACGTGACCTGCCTGCGCCGCGACGGTTACCAGAGCGCCCATGAGGGTGCCCGCATCGTTGTCGAGGCACTCAACCGGCCCGGCGGGCTGCAGGCTTTCCGTATCGTTTCAATGGATGAATCCACCGCCCGGCACCCGGCCCAGATGGCCGCGCCGCGCACCCATGTCGTGGTCGAGCCGACGTCCGGCATGGTGCGTCTCGAGGTCAAGTGGTTCAACCGCATTCGCGGTTTCGGCTTTCTCTCGGCCGGTGAGGGTACGCCCGACATTTTTGTGCATATGGAAACCCTGCGCCGCTTCGGCATCACCGAATTGCGGCCCGGTCAGTTCGTGCTGGTTCGGTACGGCAACGGCCCCAAGGGCCTTATGGTCGCCGAAATTCGGCCCGATGGTTGGGGCGACGCTCCTTCCTCGCACTAGGAATATTCTGATGATGATTGCCCAAGGCTTCGCGCCGGCCGTACGGCGTGCCGGTGTGCTTCTGGCCGTGCTCATGGTGGCTGCTCCGCTCGCCGCCTGCAGCGACGAGGGCAAGCTGGTGCTGCATACAGCCACCGGCGAGCACGCCTTCAATGTCGAACTGGTCGACACGCCGGAAAGCCGCGCCAAGGGGCTGATGTTCCGCGAGGAACTGGCTGACGACGCCGGCATGCTGTTTGATTTCAAGCAAGAGCGTGAGGTGTCGTTCTGGATGAGCAATACCCTGATCCCGCTCGACATGATCTTTGTCGGCGCCGACGGGGTGGTCAAGACCATCCATGTCAATGCCCGGCCGCAGGACCTGACCTCGATTCCCTCGCAGGTGCCGGTGCAGTTCGTGCTCGAGATTCCCGGTGGCCGCTCCGAAGAGCTCGGCCTGCAGCCGGGAGATACCATGGAACATGAGCGGGTCGGCGCGCCGGTCGACTAGAGCGTTTTCAGCAAAAGTGGCTCCACTTTTGCGGTTCGAAAACGCGAAAAATCGAAGAGCTGGAGCCATTGAACCGTTTCAGAGAAACGGTGAAATGATCTAGACCCGGTGGATGACCATGAAGTCGATCACCGCCCAGAGGTGAAGGCTGGCGCCGGCCACGACGAAGACGTGCCATAGCGCATTCTGGAACTTCAGCTTTTCCCACAGATGGAAAATGATCCCCAGCGAGTAGGTGATGCCGCCGGCGAGCACCAGCATCATGGTGGAGTGGGGCAGGGTCTGTGCCAGCGACTGGAATACCAGAATGCCGCTCCAGCCGATGGCCAGGTAAAGCGCGATGGCCAGCCGGCCGAAATGCTCGGGCACGATCAGCTTGAGCGCCACCCCGACCAGCGAGGCGCCCCAGACGAACGTCGTCATCAGCGCGCCGGTCGTGGTGCCACCCAGCACCGCCAGGAAGGGCGTGTAGGTGCCGGCGATGAACAGGAATATGGCCGCCTGGTCGAGCCGGGCCAGCCACATCTTGATCGGCGAGACCGGCCATTGATTATACGCCAGCGACACCCCCAGCACGACGATCAGGCTGGTGACATAGATCGATAGCGCGGGCAGTTCGGGCGCCGCTTCCATGATGGCAAAGGCCAGCAAAACCGCACCGGCAACCCCGGCGCCGATAAGACCCAGCACATGCACAATGCCGTCGGCAATCAGCTCAGCCGTGGTGTAGGGGCGGTGTGCCCGGCTCCACCACGAATATGCCGCCTGAGATTTTTCCATGCCATGTCTCCCTGTTCCGACCTTCGCGCAGGGAAGTGACCAGAATATTGCCGATGCCGACCGATCGCGGGGCATCATGAACGCTCGACCAACGTATCTGGTGAACAATCGGTTGCATATCCAGTGCGCCTCTTGACGAGTAACCCCATCGTTACCTAGGCAGCAGGAAACGCCTGGGAACCGCCATGCCCCCGATCGCCATTCTTGTCGCCCTTGCCGATCCGACTCGCTGCCGCCTGATCGAGCTGCTGCAGGGCGGCCCGCAGCCCGTACACGTGCTGGCGGCTGCGTTCCGGATCAGCCGGCCCGCCATCTCGCGGCACCTGCGGGTGCTCAAGCAGTCCGGGCTGATCAGCGAGAAGAAGTTCGGCCGGGAAAACCGCTATGCCTTGCACCCCGGCAAGCTGGCGCCGGTGCAGCGCTGGCTGGCCGGGGTAATGCCCGCTGCCAGGACCGAAGCTGCGATCACTGTGGCTGTCCCCGCCAGCGACCCACCGCTGCCGCCTAAGGCCAAGCGCCAGACCAAACCGGTCGCATCGCCCATGCTGCTTGCGCCAGCCCCGATAGCGGAAGCCACAGCCCCGGCACCGGCAAAGCCAGCCAAGCCTGCTGCTGTCTCGCAAATGGGTTTTGATTTCTAGCAATCAGGGCAAGGAAAATCTGGCGATCCCGGCAGGACTCGAACCTGCGACCAACAGCTTAGAAGGCTGCTGCTCTATCCAGCTGAGCTACGGGACCACACCCAGACCTGCTCCATGTAGCGGATTCTGTCACAAAAGGAAGGCCGCAGCCGTGTTCTCCCGTCGTTGCGGCACAACTGTCTCGGCGGCCGCCACCATCGGCGCGGTGCTGCCGCGCACCACCAAGCCCGAACTGAGCACGGTATGCAGCGGCACGCGGTTGCGCGGCTTGCCCTCGATCAGGTCGATCAGCGCCTCGGCGGCCAGCCGGCCCAGCGCAGCACGGGGCTGGCGCATCGTGGTCAGGGGCGGCCATACATGTGCCGCCACGGCCAGATCGTCGAAGCCCACCACCGACACATCGCGCGGACATTCCACGCCATGCCGGCGCAGCCCCGACAAAAAGCCGATGGCTGATTCGTCATTGGCGGCAAAGACCGCGCTTGGGCGGTCGTTCAGGGCCATGAACTGCTCGGCGACCGCCAGGCCGCGCTCCATCTCGAAGCCGCCGGCGAACATCCACTGCGGATTGATCGCCAATCCGCTCGCGGCCATGGCATTGCCAAAGCCGGTTTCTCGGGCCAGCGTCAGCCCGTTATGGGCCGGGCCCCTTATATGGCCGATGCGGGTATGGCCCAGCCCGATCAGGTGCCGGGTCGCAATCTCGGCGGCAAAGGCATTGTCGGTGGTGACGGTGTGGAACGGCGCGCCGGCAATGGTTTCACAGGCCATCACCAGCGGGACATTGGCTGGCTCGCCGGTCAGCACCAGAAGCTGCGCCAGTTCGACCGAGCCATCGAGCAGCAGCAGGCCATCGGCGCGGTTGGAGAGGAAATAATCGTGCAGCCGGCGGACCGATCCGTCGCCGGCGAAGCGGTTGACCACCAGCACGCCATAGCCGCGCTGGCAGGCCTCGCGCTCGATGGCGTCCAGGATGCTCGAGAAGAACGTGTTGCGGATGTCGGGCAGGGCCACCAGGATCGTCCGGGCCGTCCGTTGACGCAGCGAACGGGCCGCCTGGTTGAGCGTATAGCCCGTCAGGCGCACAGCCTCCGAAATCCGCTCGCGGGTCTGCAAGCTGACCCGCTCGGGACGCGACAAAGCCCGGCTCACCGTTGCTGTGGACACCTTGGCAAATCGGGCAACGTCTTGAATCGTCGGCGTTTTTTTGGAAATTGTCATGCCTGGCAGCGCCCCCTCTCGCTGTCAGTAACGCATTTGTCTAAATCGATCTTGACAGGTCTGCAAGTCGTGTATGAAACTAATGCAATCGATTGCAGAGATTTCGGCATGCCGGAAATGCAATCGATTACACGCAGTCAGCTCGGGATGTCTCACAAGAAGACAACCTTGCGGCTGACGGCTCGCGGGAGCGCTTCGCTCCAAGTGATCGTTGGGAGGACAATCTATGAAGAAGTTTACAGTGGCAGCCGCTATGGCTGCTGCGTTGATGAGCACGACTGCGGCCATGGCCGTTGATCTTGAAGTCACGCACTGGTGGACGTCGGCTGGCGAAGCTGCCGCCATCGCCGAATTCGCCAAGGTCTTCGAAGAGCAGACCGGCAATACCTGGGTCGATAGCGCCCTGGCCGGTTCGGGCACCGGTGCCAACCCCGTCATCATCAGCCGCATCATCGGCGGCGATCCAATGGGCGCCACCCAGATGAATACCGGCCGTGACGCCGAGGAACTCATCCAGGCCGGCCTGATGCGCGATCTGACCGATGTCGTCGCCGACATGGACATCGAAAGCTTCTATGTCGACAAGAGCCTGCTCGAGCCCTGCAAGTTCGAAGGCGGCCTCTATTGCCTGCCGATCAACATTCACTCCTGGGATTGGCTGTGGCTCTCCACGGCTGCCTACGAAAAGATCGGCCAGCCTGTTCCCAAGGACTGGAACGAATATGTCGCCAGCTGGCCTGCTCTGCAGGAAGCCGGCATCCTGCCATTCGGTCTCGCCACCGGCTGGCCGATCTCCGGCGTTCCCGGCGTGCTGATGTCCGGCCTTGGTGGCAGCGATCTGGTGCTCGCCATCAACCGCGACAAGGACGTCGAAGCCGTGCGTGGCCCTGAATTCCGCAAGGTTGCCGAAGCCCTTGATTCGCTGCGTTCGGTGATCTCGCCTGACATGATGGTGCCGTCCTTCGGCGACGTTGGCACGCAGCTGCTCGAAGGCACTGCAGCCGGCAACATCCATGGCGACTGGCTGCAGGGTGACCTGCAGGTGGCTGGCGGCGTCCCCGGTGAAAACTACGAATGTCTGCCTGCTCTCGGCCTGGGTGACCAGCTCACCGGCGGCGGCGATTCGTTCTACTTCCCCAAGCTGCCAGAAGGCACCGATCAGGCCGTCCTCGATGCCCAGGCCGATCTGGCCCGCATCCTGATCTCGCCTGAAGCCCAGCTCAAGTTCAACATGGTCAAGGGCTCGATGCCGATCCGCACCGACATCGACCTGGCTGCCGCCAACCCCTGCATGCAGAAGGCTCTCGGCATGCTCGGCAACGGCCTGCTGCCATCGGGTGACTTCGCCCTCACCAGCGATACCCAGCAGCAGTTGCAGGATCTGAGCACCGAGTTCATTGCCGACGACAGCATCACTGTCGACGACTACATCGAGCGCTACGCTTCGATCATCGAGTCGGCTGAGTAAGCCTCCGGCTTTTCAGCTGGGAGCTTGCTCCCAGGAATGAAAGCGGTGGCCGACCTTTCTCCAAGGTCGGCCACCCACTCTTGGAGATACATTGATGGCGGACTCTGCCCTTCCCTTGGAAGCCGGCGCGACGGTCAATCGACCCAGCCTGCTGAAAAGAATCCTCTTCCACAACCTGCCCGCCAAGATCGCTGCGCTGCCCATGATGGTCACCGTGCTGGTCGTTTTCGTCGGCTGCACGATTTGGACGATCTACTACTCGTTTACCAATTCCAAGCTTCTGCCCACCGGCAAGTTTGTCGGCGTCGAGCAATACGAGCGCCTGTTCTCCACGTCCCGCTGGAACGTATCGATCACCAACCTCCTCGCCTATGGCGTGATGTCGCTGGTCTTTACCCTGGTCGTGGGTTTCATCCTGGCGGTGCTGATCGACCAGAAGATCCGCTTCGAAAGCGCCTTCCGCACCATCATGCTCTATCCCTTTGCCCTGTCCTTCATCGTTACCGGCCTCGTCTGGCAGTGGATCATGAACCCGACCCTGGGCCTGCAGGGGACCATGCGCAATCTGGGCTGGACCGATTTCACCTTCGACTGGATCGCCAATCCCCGCATGGTGCTGTTTGCCTTGCTGATCGCCGGTCTCTGGCATGGCACGGGCTTCTGCATGGTGCTGATGCTGGCCGGTTTGCGCGGCGTCGACGAGGAAATCTGGAAGGCCGCCCGCATCGACGGCATTCCCACCTGGCGCACCTATGTCTCGATCGTCATTCCCATGATGCGCGGCGTGCTCGTCACTGCCGTGGTGATCATTGGTTCAGGCATCGTCCGACTTTACGACCTTGTGGTGGCGCTCACCAATGGCGGCCCCGGCATCTCCTCCGAAGTGCCCGCCAAATACGTCTACAACTACATGTTCTCGGGCGGCAATATCGGCCAGGGCCTTGCCGCTGCAACCATGATGCTGCTCTCCGTGCTGATCATCATGATCCCTTGGGCCTATCTTGAATTCGGTGGAAAGGGACGTCGCACATGAGCCAGACCTCAACCATGACCGGCGCCATGCCGGCCACTGTCGACGGCGCCGTCGAGCCGCGCGGTCCCCGGCCAAAGCCGTTCTTCACGCCCCGCAAGATCATCATCTATTCGATCCTGGTGATGTTCTCGCTCTACTACCTGTTTCCGCTCTACGTGATGTTCACCACCTCGCTCAAGTCGATGCCCGAAATCCGCTTCGGCAACATCTTCTCGCTGCCCACCGCGCCAAACTTTGACGCCTGGGTAAAGGCCTGGACCAGCGCCTGCACAGGCCTGACCTGTGAGGGTCTGGCACCGGGCTTCTGGAACTCGGTCAAGATCACCATTCCCAGCACCATCATCTCGATCTTCATCGCCGCGGTAAACGGCTATGCGCTGATCAACTGGCGCTTCAAGGGTTCGGAAATCTTCTTTGCCATCCTGATCTTCGGCTCCTTCATCCCCTACCAGGTGTTCCTCTATCCCATGGTGATGATTACCCGTGAGCTGGGCATCTTCGGTACCCTGCAGGCCGTCATCATCGTCCATACCGTCTTCGGCATGCCGATCCTGACGCTGCTCTTCCGCAACTACTTCGCGTCGCTGCCCCAGGAACTCTTCAAGGCGGCACGTGTGGATGGGGCCGGCTTCTGGCGCATTTTCTTCGAGATCATGCTGCCCATGAGCCTGCCGATCTTCGTGGTGGCGCTGATCCTGCAGATCACCGGTATCTGGAACGACTTCCTGTTCGGCGTCGTCTTCGCCGGCACGCAGAATTACCCGATGACCGTCCAGCTCAACAACATCGTCAACTCGGCCCAGGGCACGCCCGAATACAACGTGAACATGGCCGCTACCGTTCTGACCGGCCTTGTGCCGCTGGCGGTTTATTTCGTCTCCGGCAAGTGGTTCGTCCGCGGTGTTGCTGCCGGTGCGGTGAAGGGATAACTCGAATGCAAAATAGCGTTTCCATCCGCGACCTGTCGCTCAACTTCGGCAGCGTCAAAGTCCTCGAGCATCTCGACCTCGAGATTGCCCAAGGCGAGTTCATCGTGCTGCTCGGGCCCTCGGGCTGTGGCAAGTCGACCTTGCTCAACTGCATCGCCGGCCTGCTCGACGTGTCGGACGGCCAGATCTTCATCGGCGGCAAGAACGTCACCTGGCTCGAGCCCAAGGATCGCGGCATCGGCATGGTGTTCCAGTCCTATGCGCTCTATCCGCAGATGACGGTCGAGCGGAACCTCAGCTTCGGCCTGCGCGTCGCCGGCATGAAGAAGGAAGAGATCGAGCAGCGCGTGTCCCGTGCCGCCGAAATCCTGCAGATCCAGCCCCTGCTGGACCGCAAGCCGGCCAACCTCTCCGGTGGCCAGCGCCAGCGCGTGGCCATTGGTCGTGCTCTGGTACGCGACGTGGACGTCTTCCTGTTCGACGAGCCGCTGTCCAACCTCGATGCCAAGCTCCGCTCGGATCTGCGCGTCGAGATCAAGCGCCTGCATCACCGGCTCAAGAACACCA
>Ga0123337_10007037_pt1 | contig 10579 bp, 8 predicted proteins | sample frozenSSSSmetaG_FD_89792 | JGI IMG/M metagenome (GOLD analysis project Ga0123337, IMG submission 89792) | Glacier valley bacterial and archeal communities from Borup Fiord, Nunavut, Canada, to study Microbial Dark Matter (Phase II) -... | ecosystem: Environmental > Aquatic > Freshwater > Ice >...
ATCGATCGGCAGGCCGCAGAGCACGGCCCGCAGCCGTGGGCGGCCTTGCGCGGGCGGATCGCGGACGAGCCCTGGGCGGACGCGGCGCTCGCGATCGTCGATGCCGAGGACCCGGCGATCGAGCCGCTGGCCGACGACCTGCCACGCTCGATCGAGCAGCTGCGGACCAGCGGCGACAGGAATGACGCGATGCGCGTCCTCGGACGGATCTGAGAGGGCGAAGCGCCGTTGAGACGGTATAATCCTGGGTTTGCGCAACGCGGAATGCGTGACGGCAGCACCTCCGGGCCCCGGCCACCCTTCGACAAAGGGTCATTTCAAGGCCTTCTCCTCCCGCAAGGACTGCAGCACCCAACGGTCGGGCCCTGTGCCCTCACCGCAGTCGCCCCGCGCAGGCCCGCACGGCGTTGAATCCTCAGTTGGATTGCCGCGCGGGCCGAGCAGTGCCGTGTCCGGACCGAGCGACCTTGAATTTCGCGCGAATGCGCGCAGTTCGATGTTCTGGGTGCCGGAGCGTTGCCCATCACCGTTAGAGGAACCGCATGACCGCCAAGAAGCCCACTCCGTCGTCGAAAGCCGCCAGCCCGGCCGCCAGAGCCACCAAGACTGTCGCGGTCGAAGCGAAGAAGAAGGCGATGTCGGTGGCCAAGGCCGCCGAGCCGATCGCCAAGGGCAAAGGTCCGGCCGCAAAGAAGGGCAAGGCCGACGACAAGGCCGCCAAGCCCGAGACCTCCGACGTCGACCTGTCCGAGATCGAATCGGACCTCGAAGGCGAGCCGGTCGCGGTCGAGGACACCGCCAAGGCCAAGCCGCTGCGGATGAAGGTCTCGCGCGCCAAGGAGCGCGCGCTGATGCGCGAGTTCGGCCTCGACGAGACCCAGCTCACCGAAGAAGAGGTCGCCAAGCGCCGCCAGGAGCTGAAGACGCTCATCAAGATGGGCAAGACGCGCGGTTTCCTGACGCACCAGGAGATCAACGACCACCTGCCCGAAAAGCTCGTCGACCACGAGATCCTCGAGGCGATCGTCTCGATGCTCAACGACATGGGCATCGCCGTCTACGAGCAGGCGCCCGACGCGGCGACGCTGCTGATCGCCGGCGGCGGCGCGACCACCGCCACCGAAGAAGAGGCCGAGGAAGCCGCGGAAGCCGCGCTCTCGACCGTCGACTCCGAGTTCGGCCGCACGACCGACCCGGTGCGCATGTACATGCGCGAGATGGGCACGGTCGAGCTGCTGACGCGTGAAGGCGAGATCGAGATCGCCAAGCGGATCGAAGGCGGCCTGCAGGCGATGATGCTGGCGATCAGCGCCTCGCCGACGACGATCGCCGAGATCCTCGTCTACGCTGACCGGATCGGCTCGGGCGACATGAAGATCTCCGAGGCCGTTGACGGCTTCGTCTCCGAAGGCGAGGCCGACGACTACGTCGCAGAGGAAGACGTCGACTTCTTCGACGAGGAAGATGACGACGACGGCAACGGCGGCTCGAAGGCGCTGACCAAGAAGCTCGAGGAGCTGAAGGCAGCCGCACTCGTGAAGTTCGATTCGCTGCGGGTCAACTTCGACAAGATGAGGAAGGCGTTCGAGAAGGAGGGCTACCAGTCGCCCGCCTACAACCGCGCCCAGCAGGCCATCTCGAGCGAGTTGATGACGATCCGCTTCACGGTGAAGACGATCGAGAAGCTCTGCGCGATCCTGCGCTCGCAGGTCGACGACGTGCGCCGCTACGAGCGCGAGCTGAGGAAGATCCTGGTCGACAAGTGCGGCATGCCGCAGGACTACTTCATCAAGAACTTCCCGCCGAACATCCTGAACCTGAAGTGGGCCGAGAAGGAAGCGGCGGCGAGCAAGCCCTACAGCACGATCCTCGTCCGCAACCTGCCGCCGGTGCAGGAGCTGCAGAAGAAGCTCACCGAGCAGCAGGCGCGCGCCGTCGTGCCGCTCGAGGACCTCAAGCGCATCAACAAGCGCATGAATGAAGGCGAGCGCTCGTCGCGCGATGCGAAGAAGGAAATGATCGAGGCCAACCTGCGCCTCGTGATCTCGATCGCCAAGAAGTACACCAACCGCGGCCTGCAGTTCCTCGACCTGATCCAGGAAGGCAACATCGGCCTGATGAAGGCGGTCGACAAGTTCGAATATCGCCGCGGCTACAAGTTTTCGACCTACGCCACGTGGTGGATCCGCCAGGCGATCACGCGCTCGATCGCCGACCAGGCGCGCACGATTCGCATCCCGGTGCACATGATCGAGACGATCAACAAGATGAACCGCCTGTCGCGCCAGCACTTGCAGGAGTTCGGCTTCGAGCCGGACGCGCCGACGCTCGCCGAGAAGATGGAGATCCCGGAAGACAAGATCAGGAAGATCATGAAGATCGCCAAGGAGCCGATCTCCATGGAGACGCCGATCGGCGACGACGATGACTCGCATCTCGGCGATTTCATCGAAGACACCAACAACACGGCGCCGATCGAGGCGGCGATGCAGGCGGGCCTGCGCGACGTTGTCAAGGACATCCTCGATTCGCTGACGCCGCGCGAGGCCAAGGTGCTGCGCATGCGCTTCGGCATCGAGATGTCGACCGACCACACGCTCGAGGAAGTCGGCAAGCAGTTCGACGTCACGCGCGAGCGCATCCGCCAGATCGAGGCCAAGGCGATCAGGAAGCTCAAGCATCCGAGCCGCTCGGACAAGCTGCGCACGTATCTCGATACGCTCTGAGCGTCATCCTCTAGAAGAGGGTTTCCGTCGCGAGGCGGGAACCCATTTTGCTTTCTGAGACCGCTATAAAATTCGCGTCGATGGCCCGCCCGACCTCCCCGGCATGACCCAGGTTCTGCAGCGCACCGTGCTCTTCGCCGACCTGCGGGGAAGCACCTCGATGTACGAGACGCTCGGCAACGCCGAAGCGACCTCGGTCGTCACGCGCAGCGTTTCGCTCCTGGCCCGCATCGTCGCGAAGCATGGCGGCTCGGTCGTCAAGACCTTGGGCGACGGGCTCATGGCGGTCTTCGAGACGCCGGTGGCGAGCATCTCCGCCGCCGACGACATGCACGACTCGATGGCCCGCGTCAGCATGGTTGACGACGCCGAAGACACGCTCACGCGCGACGATGGCGAGGAGACCGGCACCGGCGACGACCCGCAGACGCTGCCGGCGCGCCCGCCGGTGCCGTTGAAGCTGCAGGTCGGCATGGCCCACGGCGAGATCGTCGAGATGTCGGGCGACGTCTTCGGCGATGCCGTCAACGTCGCCGCGCGCTTGCTCGATCACGCCGGCGACAACGAGACCCTGGCCACCTCGAACGTCGTCGAGCTGCTCGGCGACTGGGAGCGCTCGCGCTTTCGCAGCCTCGACCGGATGCAGCTTCGCGGCCGGGTCGAGCCGGTGCATGTCTACCTGCAGGAGGCCGTCCGGCGTTTCGGCGACACGGCCGCGACCGCCTACGGCGACATGCTGCTGCCGACGCCCGAGCCCGAGGGCATCCGACTGATCTGGCTCGACCTGAACCGCATCTACGCAGGGACGAGCCTGCCCGTCGTGCTCGGCCGCAGCCCGCAGGCCACTTACATCATCGACGACAACCGCGTCTCGCGGTCGCATGCGCGCATCGACTGGCACGGTGGCACATTCCAGCTCGTCGACCTGAGCTACAACGGCACCTATGTCCGCTTCGACAACGACCCGGAGATCATCAGCCTGCGTCGCGGCGCGTGCACGCTGCACGGCAGCGGTGTGATCGGCCTCGGGGCGCCGCCCTCGGAGCCGATCAGCCCGTGCGTGCGCTTCGAGGTGATGAAGTTCGCCGACACGCAGCGCCAGACACCGTTCGAGTTCGGCATCAAATCCTAGACGATGACGGTCGCCCCTGAACCAGCGTACGCGCACGGCCGTGCCCCCGCCACCGCGGTTGTTCTCTGCAATCTGGGAACGCCGGAAGCGCCGACGCCGGCCGCCGTCCGGCGCTATCTCGCCGAGTTCTTGAGCGACTCGCGCGTCATCGAGATCCCGCGCCTGGTCTGGCTGCCGATCCTGCACGGCATCGTCCTGCGCGTGCGGCCGGCGCGATCGGCTCGCAAGTACGCGAGCATCTGGCTGCCCGAGGGCTCGCCGCTCGCGGTCTGGACCGAGCGCCAGTCTCAGCTGCTGGCAGGCTATCTCGGGCAGCGCGACCACCAAGTGATCGTGCGCCATGCGATGCGCTACGGCGAGCCGGCGATCGCCAAGGTGCTCGATGCCGTCAAGGCCGAAGGCGCCGATCGCATCCTGATCGTCCCGCTCTATCCGCAGTACGCCGCGTCGACGACCGCGAGCATCGACGACGCCGTCGCGACGTGGATGCGACGCACGCGCAACGTGCCCGAGATGCGCTTCGTCAAGCACTACCACGACGACGCCGGCTACGTGAATGCGCTCGCCGCGCGCGTCGACGAGCACTGGCGCGTCAACGGCCGTCCCGACAAGCTGGTGCTGAGCTTTCACGGTCTGCCGCGGCGCTCGCTGATGCTCGGCGATCCGTACCACTGCGAGTGCCTGAAGACCGGGCGCCTCGTCGCCGAGCGATTGCGCGTGAAGGACGATGTCATCGTCGTCACCTTCCAGAGCCGCTTCGGCCGCGCGGAGTGGCTCCAGCCGTACACCGCGCAGACGCTCGTCGAGATGGCCAAGGCGGGCGTCGGCCGCGTCGATGTCTTCTGCCCCGGATTCACCTCCGACTGCCTCGAGACTCTCGAGGAGATCAACCAGGAAGCACGCGCCTCGTTCATGGCCGCGGGCGGGAAGACCTTCGGCTATATCCCGTGCCTCAACGACCAGCACGAATGGATCGCCGCGCTGTCGGCCCTGGTCATGCGCCACCTGCAAGGCTGGGAGACCGGGGCCGCCGACCCCGAGGTGCTCGACCGGCAGCGCCTGCGTGCGCTCGCCGCCGGTGCCTCGGCCTGACCGCGCTGACAACCCGGGGTCGGCCGGATTGCGGCCCGCGCAGGCCGGCGCGATAGTCATCCCTCGGCAGAGCCCGACACGGCATCCCTGAACTTCGTTTCGAGCGAGAACTGACATGCGACAACTGACCCAAGCGGCCGTCTGCGCCGCCATCGCACTCGTCGCCGGCGCCGCCGCCGCCCAGGTCCCCGCCGGCTATCCCGCGTCCTATGGCGAGACGATCGCCGCCGCCAAGAAGGAAGGCAAGGTCGTCGTCTACAGCACGACCGACACCGCCGCAGCCAATTTCCTGATCAAGGACTTCCAGGCGCTCTATCCCGGCATCTCGGTCGAGTACAACGACATGAACTCGACCGAGGTCTACAACCGCTTCATCAGCGAGAAGGCTGCCAACGCGGGCTCGGCCGACGTGCTGTGGAGCTCGTCGATGGACCTGCAGATCAAGCTCGCCAGCGAAGGCGGCGCCCTGACCTACGCCTCGCCCGAGATCGCCAGCCTGCCGAGCTGGGCGGTGTGGAAGAACGAGGCCTTCGGCACGACCTACGAGCCGCTCGCGATCGTCTACAACAAGCGCCTTCTGACCGGCGACGAGATCCCGCAGAGCCACGCCGACCTGCTGCGCGTCTTCACCACCAAGACCGAGAAGCTCAAGGGCAAGGTCACGACCTACGACATCGAGAAGTCGGGCGTCGGCTTCATGCTCATCACGCAGGACAGCAAGTACAACGCGCAGTTCTGGGACATGGTCAAGGCCCTCGGCATCATCGGCCCGCGCGTGCAGTCGAGCGCCGGCACGATGATGGAGCGGATCAGCTCGGGCGAGAACCTGCTCGGCTTCAACATCTTCAACTCGTACGCGGCGCTGCGCGCGAAGAAGGATCCGTCGATCGGCATCGTCATCCCGAAGGACTACGCGCTCGTGATGTCGCGCGTGACGTTCATCTCCAAGACCGCCAAGAACCCGAACGCGGCCAAGCTCTGGCTCGACTACATCCTCTCCAAGCGCGGCCAGACGATCATCGCCAACCAGTCCGAGCTCGGCTCGATCCGCTCGGATGTCGAGGGCGAGATGACAGTGGCCGGGTACACAAAGTTGCTGGGCAGTGCTGCGAAGCCGATCCCGGTCAGCACCGACCTGCTCGCCTTCCTCGACCAGACCAAACGGCTCGACTTCATCAAGCAGTGGCAAGCCGCCATGAAGGCCGGCAAGTAGAGCTCGGCAGCGCGCCGTCCCGCCCATGAGCATCGCTCCTGCGCGCGCCGGCGTCATCGGGCTGACAGCGCTCTTCGTCTTCCTGCCGCTCGGCCTGATCTTCTATCAGAGCCTGCTCGACGCGCCGTTCTTCATGCCGCACAAGCTCGGTGTCGGCGCGTTCGAGTTCGTCTTCGCCGACAGCGACTTCTGGGACTCGCTCCAGAACTCGCTGGTCATCGCCGCCGCGATGGCGATCATCGCGGTGCCGCTCGGCGGGATCCTCGCCTTCCTGATGATCCGCACCGATCTGCCCGGCCGCGGCTGGATCGAGCCGCTGCTGCTGATCCCGGTGTTCGTCTCGCCGATGGTGCTCGGCTTCGGCTACGTCGTCTCGGCCGGCCCGGTGGGCTTCTATTCGGTCTGGGCGAAGGCGATCTTCGGTGGCGTGCCGTGGAACGTCTATTCGCTCACGGGCATCGCCGTCATCGCCGGCCTGACGCACGTGCCGCACGTCTACCTCTACACCTCGTCGGCGCTCAAGAGCCTCGGCTCCGACGTCGAGGAGGCCGCGCGCATGACCGGCTCGAGCCCGTTCCAGGTCGCCAAGGACGTGAGCCTGCCGATGGTCACGCCGTCGTTGCTGTTCTCGGGCGTGCTCGTCTTCTTCCTCGGCTTCGAGATCTTCGGCCTGCCGCTGGTGCTCGGCGATCCCGAGGGCCACCTCGTGCTCGCGACCTATCTCTACAAGCTCACCAACAAACTGGGCACACCGTCGTACCACCTGATGGCTGCGGTCGCGGTGTGCATCGTGGCGATGACGTTCCCGCTCGTCATGCTGCAGCGCTTCCTGCTGAAGAACGCCGGCAAGTACATCACTGTCAAGGGCAAGGCCGGCAGGCAGCGGCCGCTGCCGCTCGGCAACTGGCGCTGGGTCGCGGCGGCGATCCTCGTGATCTGGCTCTTCCTGACGATCGTCGTGCCGCTGTCCGGCATCGCACTGCGTGCGCTGGTCACCAATTGGGGCGAAGGCGTCAACTTGGCCGAGGTGCTGACGCTCGACAACTTCCGCGAGGTCTTCGCGCAGCCGACGCTGGTGCGCGGCATCTTCAACACCATCCTCATCGGCGTCGTCGGCGGCGGCCTCGCGGTCGTCTGCTACACGGCCGTCGGCCTGACGACGCACCGCAAGAACGATGGCTGGTCGCGCTTCGTCGACTACCTCGTTCTCGTGCCGCGCGCCGTTCCTGGCCTGCTCGCCGGTCTCGCCTTCCTGTGGGTCTTCCTGTTCTTCCCGCCGCTGGCGCCGCTGCGCTCGACGATCGTGAGCCTGTGGATCGCCTACACGGTCGTCTGGCTCGCCTACGGCATGCGCCTGGTCTCGAGCTCGCTGCTCCAGGTCGGGCCAGAGCTCGAGGAGGCCGCGCGGAGCGTCGGCGCCAGTCGCGGTCAGGTCAGCCGCGACGTGACGCTGCCGCTGATCCGCTACGGTCTGCTCGCCAGCTGGCTGCTCGTGTTCATGATCTTCGAACGCGAGTACTCGACCGGCGTCTACCTGCTCGGTCCGGGCACCGAGGTCATCGGTTCGCTGCTGGTCTCGCTCTGGGGCACCGGCGCTGCGGAGATGGTCGCCGCGCTCTCGCTGATCAACGTCGTGCTGGTCGCCGTCGGCCTCACGGTGGCACTGCGTTTCGGAGTGAAGCTGCATGACTGACGTCTCTTCTCCCGCCGCGAACAAGCTGCGCGTCGACGACCTCCACCTGTCGTACGGCACGAATCCGATCCTCAAGGGCGTCTCGATGCAGCTCGCGCAGGGCGAGGTCGTGTCGCTGCTCGGCCCGTCGGGCAGCGGCAAGACGACGCTGCTGCGCGCCGTCGCCGGCCTGGAGGCGCCGCACCGGGGCACGATCCGGATCGAGGACCGTATCGTCTTCGACGCCGCGGCCAAGACCGAGCTGCCGGCGGAGAAGCGCAACCTCGGCCTCGTCTTCCAGTCGTATGCGCTCTGGCCGCATCGCACGGTCTCGCAGAACGTCGCCTACGGCCTCAAGCTGCGCAACGTCTCGAGCAACGAATCGAAGCAGCGCGTCGACACGGCGCTCAAGAACCTCGGCCTCGGCCACCTCGGCGATCGGCATCCGCACCAGCTCTCCGGCGGCCAGCAGCAGCGCGTTGCGATCGCCCGGGCGCTGGTCTACAACCCGCCAGTCATCCTGATGGACGAGCCGCTGTCAAACCTCGATGCCAAGCTGCGCGAGGAAGCACGCGCGTGGCTGCGCGAGCTGATCCTGAAGATGCGTCTCTCCGCGCTGGTCGTCACCCACGACCAGAACGAGGCGATGGCGATGTCGGATCGCATCCTGCTGCTCAACAACGGCGTGATCGAGCAGCAGGGCACGCCGCAGGAGCTCTACGGGCAGCCGCGCAGCCTCTTCGTCGCCGACTTCATGGGCAGCAACAACCGGCTCGAAGGCAAGATCGTCGAGCGCCGCGGCAGCTCGGCGCTGCTCGCCGGCGATGGCTGGCAGCTCTGGGGCGAAGCCAGAGGCGCGGCGGATGCGGGCGCTGCGGCCACCGGCATGGTCCGGCTCGAGCGCGTGCGCCTGGCGACCGCCGCCGGTGTCAACACCGTCCGGCTGCCGCTGGTCACGTCGATGTTCCTCGGCGATCGCTGGGAGTACGTGTTCCACCTCGGCGACCAGCGACTGCGCGCCTACGGCCCGGCCGCGCTGCCGCCGGGCGAGCAGTGGCTCGAGATTGCGCCGGAGAACCTCTGGATCTTCTGATCGCCATGCCGGCGCCGGCGTCCGAGCCGGCATCGCCGACAGGGTTGCTGCCTTCCGCTTAGGCTCGAGTGATGGACAAGCACCGCCTCGACAAGTGGCTTTGGGCCGCGCGCTTCTTCAAGACGCGGGCGCTGGCCGCGGACGACATCGCCAAGGGCCGGGTCGCGGTCAACGAGCAGGTCGCCAAGTCTTCTCGCGAGCTGCACGAGGGCGACGTCGTCGAGTTGCGCCAGGCGGGCTCGCACCGCACCCTTGTCGTCAAGGGCCTGAGCCGTCTGCGCGGGCCGGCCACGACGGCGCAGATGCTCTACGAAGAGACCGAAGCGAGCATCGAGCGCCGCCTCAACGCCGCCGCCGATCGCAAGCTCCAGCCCGATCCTGCGCTGAGCATCGACCAGGGCCGGCCGACCAAGCGCGACCGTCGGCAGCTTGCCGACTGGAACCGTTGGAGCGCGACCGCCGATCCGGAGTGAGCTCTGGCGGAAGAATTCCCTCTTGAAACAGGGGAGATCCGCCTCAAGTCCCGGAGATGAACGCCAACGACCCCGCTCCGCCTCCGTCGCCGGAGGGTTTCGACCCGACCCGCGGCGACGCCAACGGCCAGGCCACGACGGCCGCCCAATCCGACCTCGAAGCCCGTCACGCCGAGATGTCCGACGCCTTCCTGCGCGCCAAGGCCGAAGCCGAGAACACCCGCCGCCGCGCCGAGGAAGAAGTCGCCAAGGCGCGCAAGTTCGCGGTCGAAAGCTTTGCCGACAGCCTGCTGCCGGTGCGCGACAGTCTCGAGGCCGCGATCGCCATTCCGCAGGCGACGCCGCAGCAGCTGCTCGAAGGTGTCCACGCCACCCTGCGTCAGCTGACGGCGGCGCTGGAGCGCAACAAGGTTGTCGAGGTCAATCCTCCGGCCGGCACCCGCTTCGATCCGCACCAGCACCAAGCGATCAGCGTCGTGCCGGCAGCGCAGGAGCCGAACACCGTCGTCGCCGTCCTGCAGAAGGGCTATCTCATCGCCGACCGCGTGCTGCGACCGGCACTCGTCACCGTGAGCGCGCCCGGCTGAGCCGGCGCTTGAAAGCGCCTACCTCGACCGCACCTCGCTCCTAATCGAACTCAATTTTCCGGAGAACAACATGGCCAAGATCATCGGCATCGACCTCGGTACCACCAACTCGTGCGTCGCCATCATGGAAGGCAACACCACGAAGGTGATCGAGAACAGCGAAGGCGCGCGCACGACGCCTTCGATCGTCGCGTATCAGGACGGCGGCGAGATCCTGGTCGGCGCCTCGGCCAAGCGCCAGGCAGTGACCAATCCGAAGAACACCATCTACGCGGTCAAGCGCCTGATCGGCCGCAAGTTCACCGAGAAAGAAGTGCAGAAGGACATCGGCCTGATGCCCTACAAGATCGTCGCCGCCGACAACGGCGACGCGTGGGTCGAGGTGCGCGGCGAGAAGCTCGCGGCACAGCAGATCTCGGCCGAGATCCTGCGCAAGATGAAGAAGACGGCCGAGGACTACCTCGGCGAGAAGGTCACCGACGCCGTCATCACGGTGCCGGCGTACTTCAACGACGCGCAGCGGCAGGCCACGAAAGACGCGGGCCGCATCGCGGGCCTCGACGTCAAGCGGATCATCAACGAGCCGACCGC
>Ga0123337_10007039_pt1 | contig 10578 bp, 3 predicted proteins | sample frozenSSSSmetaG_FD_89792 | JGI IMG/M metagenome (GOLD analysis project Ga0123337, IMG submission 89792) | Glacier valley bacterial and archeal communities from Borup Fiord, Nunavut, Canada, to study Microbial Dark Matter (Phase II) -... | ecosystem: Environmental > Aquatic > Freshwater > Ice >...
CAGCTCCGGGGGCAAACAGGCTACCTCCCTGACAGAAGTCGCGGGAGTGGTTTAAAGTTCACGTTTTCGAAATCACCGATGCAGGAATTATTGTTCGAATGATTCCTTTGGCGCCCGATGTTATCTACCACGGATCATATTCTTTCGTTTACGCGTTCGCCCTCCTTCTCGATTGGCTGGTGGCTGTTTAAACAACTCGCTTTGTTTTTTAAACAGCCGCTGTGATTTTTGATTTTGTCCTGTAACCGGCAAGTAGCTGAGTCACGGTAATTTTCCCCTATCCGACCCCAAAAAATGACTGCCGACAAAGTGCCTGCCAGCTCCGTTCATGCAACCACCCCGGCCAAGATCTGGCACTGCGGCACGCTGACTTACACGAAGGCCGGGATCGTCACACTTTTCGTCTTCCTGCTTTTCGGGAGTTTCTCCTTTAACCTGATGATGACGGTGGTGCCGAGCATCCTGCCGTTGAAGCTCAAGAGTCTGGGAGCGTCCGATGTCTTGATCGGACTTTTGCTTACCAGTGTTTTCCCGATGTTCGGATTGGTGATATCGCCGTATCTCAGCTTCAAGAGCGATTACCTGAGAACCCGGTGGGGACGCCGCAAGCCGTTCTTCTTTTTTACCCTTCCGTTCGTGACCGTGAGCATTGTGTTGCTCGCGTTTTCCGAGGACATCGCGCGGTTTTTGCAGAGTTCCGGTTTGCTCGCGAGCCTTTCACCGGCGACCGCCGCGATCGCCGTCATGAGTGTGTGCATCGTGGCGTTCCAGTTCTCCGACGTGGTGATCGCCTCGGTCTATAATTATATTTTCAACGACACCGTGCCGGTCCTGCTGACCGGGCGTTTTTTCGGTCTTATGCAGATGGTCGGGGCGTCCATCGGGTTTCTCTACAATTTCTTCATCTTTAAATACGCCGAGAGTCACATGCGGGAGATTTTTGTCGGCACGGCGGTCATCTATTTTATCGGTATCGGCCTGTTGTGCATTTTTGTGAAGGAAGGGCAGTATCCGCCTGTCAGCGAGAAGGAGAAGGTGAACACGCGGGGCTTTTCCGGACTCAAGACGTTCTTCCGTGAGAGTTTCTCCCATAAGTTTTATTGGACGAAGTTTGCCTACTCGATGTCGCCTGCGCTGGGGGCGGCGCTTTGGCCGTTTGGAATTTTCTTTTTCAAGGAAATGGGGCTGACGCTCGACTACGTCGGCAAGGCGAGTGCGGTGACGGCGCTCGCCGGCATGGTCGCCGCTTACTTTGCGTCGGTCTATATCGACCGGTGGCATCCGCTGCGCATCCTCGCTTATTCGGGCGTGTTTGCCGCCACGCTTTCGGTAGGAAACTGGGTCTGGCTTTTTGTGACGCTGCCTCCGCTGGCGTTCTTCTGGCTGAACATGCTGGGTGGCGGGCTGATCGGCGTCTTCCACGGCGCGCTTTGCGGCGTGGCTTCGGTGCCGTTCGACATGCGCCTGCAGCCCAAGTCCCGTTACGGACAATTTTGTTCGGCCCAGTCCATGGTGACGAATGGCTGCAAGATGCTCGCGGGTGCGGGTGCGGGTTACTTCTTTTACTTCCTCAAGACGTTCTTTTTTGGCGATTCCAACTATGCCTACCGCTTCAATTTTGTGTGGTCTGCGGTCGCCAGCATAGTCATGGCATTCGTCATCTGCAGCCTCTACCGCCAATGGCAGAAACTGGGCGGCGACCGGAGCTTTAATCCTCCGGCTCCATGGACGGAGAAAGGCTACGAGGAGATGGAGCGGCCCTTATTCGTGGGCACCCAGGTGCGCTGGCTCCATCATGCGCTGGGCATGACGAATGTCATGATGTTCAGCACAGTCGCCTTCATGATTTGGGTGGCGTATTGGTTGTGGCATATCGAATGGACTGCGGAATCCAGAGTGTATCTGTTGGCGCTGATTCCAGTCTCGATCATGCTCTATATCTGGTGGGTCAGGGTGGAGCGCGCGATCAAGGCGGATGTTGTCCGTTGCGCAGCGGGCGAGCCGACGAAGGACGGCATCCCGCATCACGGAATTTTTTTCGTGAAGGCCTGCGTATTGCTCCTCGGGATGCCTGTGAAAATCGGGTTCATGATCGTGGCCATTCAAAACGGGCTGCATGGCGGGGTGATCGTCTTCGGCGTGGCCGCGCAGATTGCCGATGTCGGGGTGATCCTGGCCGTGCTGATCTTGCGGCGGCTGGAGCGCGGCTACGACCCGATGCTCAACTACGACGGACGCAAGGCGGCTTTGGGCTGACCGGGCGGGGTATGTTCCCGGGGCATTTGAATAAAGCGGTAGCCCCAAAAATCAGCGAACCATTTGACCACAGATTACGCAGATGAGTACAGATGAGCGGCGTTTAATCCCCGGCGGCATCCGTGTTCTTCGTAGTCTTGGGGCAGGATGATAGGTGCCATTGGTAGTCAAAAGGTTCGTTGATTTTCAGGGTAAGGTAAATTGTTCGAACGAAGTCATGGGATTATGCGGAGAGTGGCCTTTGCGCTGTTGTGCGGGTTGCCGAAGTGGGGGCTTTTAGGGGCAGTTAACTTTTCAGCGTCAGCCCCCTTACCCGGTAATCCCCATGAAAAACACAGGACCAGTCGTTTCCGTTTCCACCCGTTCGGCGTCGGTGTTCGCCATGCGAGCCCCCTCCAAAGCCATGTTTGCCCTGCTGGGTGCGGTGTTGGGTTTGATAGTCGCGCCTTCCGCGCAGGCGGCGAACGACACTTGGGCGACGACGCCGACGGATGCTAATTGGTCCACTGTCGGTAACTGGGGCACGGCGGCTCCCGGTAATACGAGCATCGGTCTCACTCCGACTACCGATGTCGCTACTTTCAACACGGCGATTTCCGGTGGATTTGGCAATTCGACCACTCCTGTCGTCATTGATTCCGGCCGAACCATCTTCGGTCTGACCTTTGGTACATCGGCGGGGGCTTACGTGATCGGGGCGACGGGTCTTAACGCGCTCAATTTATCCAGCGGTGGCACGATTCAGACGACGGGAACGGGAACGGCAGCCGAGGTCATCAATGCGCCACTGACGATTTTTGGGGTGGGTGCGACCTATACGTTTACGAGCGGCTACACGACGACTGCGGATACGCTCACCTTGGGCGGTGCGATTTCCGGCGGCACGGCGGGTGCGACGGTTTTGACGCTGAACGGTGCGAACACCGGAGCCAATACGGTCACTGGCGTGATTGGCAACGGCACCTCCACGAGCGTGGCTATTACCAAGAGCGGAGCGGGCACTTGGACACTCTCCGGGGCGAATACTTACACTGGGGCCACGACGGTTTCAGCTGGTGTCTTGAAGATCGGCAACGCGACGGCCTTGGGCGCCGGTGTTGCCAGTGTGACGAGTGGTGCGGCGCTGGATCTTAATGGCACGACGATGACAGGCACCAACGCCCTTACCTTGAACGGCACGGGTATCAGCAGTGGTGGCGCTTTGACCAATAGCAGCGCGACCGCCGGCATCTACGCCGGTTTGGCTAAGGTGGGCGCCGCCAGCAGTATCGTCGCCAATAGCGGCAACATCATTCTCTCCAATACCGGCACGATCACCGGTGCGACGTTCACACTCACCCTTGATGGCACGGCGACGGGCAGTAGCATCGCCAGCATCATCGGCACCACCACAGGTGGCCTGACAAAGAACGGCACCGGCACTTGGACTCTCTCGGGTGCGAACACCTATACTGGGACGACCACGATCAGCGCGGGCACCCTGGCCCTTGATTTCTCGGCTGCTGGAGCCCCGGCGACCAACATCATAAAGACGGGTAATGCGTTATCGTTGGGTGGTGGCACGCTCAACGTCATCGGCAATGCTTCCACCACTAATAGCCAGACACTTAGCGGCACGACGTTTACAGCGGGCGCGTCTACCTTGCAAATAACCAATAATGCGACCGCAAACCCTACATTGGTGGCCTTGGGTGTCCTGACCCGCACGGCTGTCGGTGCCACTGTTAATTTTGTCCAACCGGTAAACGGGGCGATCGGTGCGACCAACGGGTTCACGACCAGCACTACGAACACCAATAATATTCTAGGCGGTTGGGCCACCGTGGGCGGAACCGATTGGGCGACCAACAATGGCACCAACATCGTCGCCTTCACCGGCTATACCGCCACCTCGACGGCTGGCACCACGGCGGCGAATTATCTGAACAACAACATAAATGTTGATTCCAGCGCGGGCACTCTTGCCGCGGTGATCACCGCCAATTCCCTCCGCTTCAATTCGACGGCGGCCAACATTGTCACGCTTGCCACCGGAACCAACACCATCAGCTCCGGAGGCATCCTTGTCACCAGCGCCGTCGGCAACAACCTCTCCAAGATCACCGGGGGGACGCTTATCGGGCTTGCCTCAAAAGATCTGATCGTCACCCAGAACAACACTTCCAATTCCTTGCAGATTGATTCGATTGTCGCTGACAACACTGCCGCCACAGGCCTGACGAAAAGCGGGGCTGGATCGTTGATACTCAGTCAGACCAACACCTATACTGGTGGGACCAGGATAAACTCCGGCACATTGCAACTAGGCGCCGGAAGCACGACAGGTTCCCTTTCCACGACCGGGGCCATTGTTAATAATGGTAATTTGACCTTCAACCGCAGCAATGCGGTGGTGCAGGGGACGGATTTTAGCTCATCGGCTATCACCGGCACGGGGTCTTTGACGAAGACGGGTTCGAGTTCACTGACTCTGAGTGCTGCGAATACTTATAGTGGTGGAACAACCCTGAGCACGGGCACGTTGAATATTAACAATGCCAGTGCCTTGGGCTCGGGCGCTTTGACTATCGCCAGTAGCACGACGATTGATAACAGCACTGCTGCTGCGATTACGATGAGCACTAACAATGCGCAGACGTGGAATGGGAATTTCACCTTTACGGGCACGCAGGCGCTGACGTTCGGCACCGGAGCTATCACCATGACCGCCAACACCACGGTGACCGGCAGTGCGAGCACCTTGACCGAGGGCGGTGCCATTGGCGGCGGCGCCTTTACCCTGACCAAGGCCGGCAACGGCACTTTGGTTCTTAACGGCAACAATACCTACAACGGTCTTACCACGGTGAGCGCGGGCACCTTGACGCTGGCCGGCAACAATACGGGTTCGGGTGGAGTGACACTTACGGCAGGCACGTTAAACATCAATAATGCGGGCGCCTTGGGCTCGGGGACTTTGACCATCACCGCCGGCACGATCAACAACTCGAGCGTCGCCGACATCACGACTTCGACCAACAACAACGCCCAGGCATGGAACGGAAGCTTTGCCTATACCGCCACCAAGGCACTCAACCTCGGCACGGGAGCCGTCACCTTGGGCGCAAGTCCGACGGTGACTGTCAACGGCACGGGCTTGAATGGTGCGGGCGCTCTGACTGTTGGCGGCAACATCTCGGGCACGGGCAGAAGCCTGACCAAGACCGGCAACGGCACGCTCATCCTTTCCGGAACCAATACCTACGACAGCGGCACGACCATTAATGGCGGTGTCCTCCAATTCAACTCGGCCGTGGCTATCGCGGGTTCGGGAAATAATGTTACCGTAAATGCGGTGAATAATACCGGCGGCGCGACCGCCGCCTTTGGCTATGCGCTTGACCAGGCGACCCTCACAGGACGCATCGTTGCCGGCTCAACGGGCACCGTGGCCTTGGCGGCCGATAGCTCCAATAATCTCGATTTTAATGCCGCCGGATTAACCAAACTCAGCCTGGGTGCTTCGACCGGAACCTGGGCTTATAGCGGAACCTTGTGGGCGCCGGGCGATGGGATCTACCGCTTGGGTGGTGGCGGGGGCACGCTGACGTTTAATCCCGCCCTGACCAGTGGCAGTCTGCTCGTGGGCGGCGGTAACAGCGGCGGCAGTGTCACTCTCGTGAATGCGGGGACCTATTCTGGCGGGACTACGGTCACCGGTGGACTAGGGTCATCGACTATTGGATCGACCGGTGGTCCCTCGCTTTTACAGACGAATATTCTGACGGGCACTTCCAACACACCCTTTGGCAGCAGCGGGTCGGCCATCACCTTAAACAACGGTGCGCTGGGTCTGGGCACGGCGGGCACGCTGGCCTCAGGTAACGTCATGAACGTGACCGGCTACAACGTGACCTACAACGGTCAGAATTCGATCAACCTCACCGCAGGCAGCGGCAACGTGACGTTTGCCGCCAATTCCTTGACGCGCACTAATAATGGCGTGCTGGTTTTGAATCCCACTTCGGGAACGACTTTGGGCACGACCGAAAAAGTCACGGTGGCTTCCGGGGCTCCAGTCGTGACCAACGGCATGGTAGCTCCCTATTATGTGAACGGAACGACCCGAAACTTCCTCACATATGATGCGACGAATGGGTTTAAAGATGTTACTTACACGATCACAGGCAGCAATCCGACTACTGCCTTTGCGAGCGCCGGGGCGACTGATATTATGTCCCTTACCGGCGGGTCCCTCAACGTCGCATTGGGAGGAAATAAGGCAATCTATGCCCTGAAGTTGTCGAACAGCACCGGCTATAATGCAAACGCCATTGGGGCGGCTGGCGAGACTCTCACCCTCCTGAGTGGCGGTTTGATTGTAGATATGCCGATCGCAGGGAGCGGCTATAACTTCAGTTCGGGCGTAACATTGGCCACAGTTAATTTTGGAACCGCTGAAGCGATGATCGGGGTTTTTGGCAGCGGTGGCACAGCCACTTTCGGGAACAACTCTCCGTTCATTGGGACAGGCGGGGTCACCTTTTACGGGAATGGCAACGCTTCTGGTGGCAATCTGCTTTTCACGGGTGGCGTCACGATTGCCGGAGGCAAATTTCTTGTGCAAAGCGCCAATGGAATTAATACAAACAATCAGCTGACCATCGATAAGGCTGGCACGCTCCAGTATGGTGTTAGTGGGGGCCAGCAATTTTTAGGTCTTTCCGGAGAGGGGCTGATCAATGCCAACACCGGTTTTTCGGGGACGTTGACCCTCGACGGTCTGACCGGCACGGGAACGACGACTTTCAGCGGTCTCATCCAGAGTGGATCCGGGACCGTGGCCCTGACCAAGAATGGCTTAAACACCCAGGTCTTGTCCGGCGCGAACAGCTACACTGGAACAACGACGGTTAACGGTGGTGTGTTGCGGCTGGACTTCTCCGGAGCCAACGCGCCAACCAGCAATATCATCAACAACACGGCTAATAGTTCTTCCTTAAGTTTATCTGGTGGCAAGTTGGACATCGTCGGCGCGGCTGGAGTAACCAACGGCCAGCAGCTTAACGGCCTGACTGTAAATGCCGGCAATTCGGCGATCACCGTCTCCTCCGGCGCAAGCGGCTCCGCAAACGTCACCCTCGGCTCCACGCTCACACGCAATGCCGGCGGCACGATCAACTTTGCTCTCCCTGCGTCCGGCACCATCTCCACGGCCGCGACCACGACGTTGACCAACGGCGTCTTGAGCGCCTCGGCCAGCAATCCCACCGCTTATGCGACCGTCAACGGCACTGATTGGGCCACCGTCTCTGGCGGTGTTATCGGCGCTGTATCTTCCTACAGCACCGGCAACGCTAACTATACGACCACGAACAATGTCGATGTCACCGATGGCGATTCTGTCACGGCAGTTACCGTTAACAGCCTTCGTTTCAACTCCGCCACCGACGCGCTTACGCTGTCTGGCACCAACACAATCAATACGGGCGGCATTCTAGTCACATCCACGGCAACCGCCGCGTCGATCACGGGCGGCACCTTGAGATCGGGCACCGGCAAGGAAGTGGTGGCACTTAACAACGGCCAGCTGACCGTGGGGTCGGTCATCGCGGACAGCTCCTCGGGTGCGAGCGTGCTGACTCTCTCCGGTTCTGGCACGACGACGTTGAATGGTAGCAATACGTTCACAGGCGGCGTCTACATCAACTCTGGAACCGTCGTGGTCGGTAACGCCAACGCGTTCGGAACGAGTGGGACCGTCTTGTTAAACGGCGGCACCTTGCAGAGCTCATCGGCGATCACTATCAGCCGTGCAATTTCGCTCAGCAAAAACTCAACCATCGGTGGCAGCAATGATCTAACGTTGAGCGGCGCCTTTTCGAGCACCAGCAGTGTGAACACACTGACCGTAAACAATACCGCCGCCACGACGCTTTCGGGCGCAGTGGCGTTGACGAGCAGCCTGAACGTCGCTGGCTCTGGCAATCTCACCACGACCGGCGTGATCTCTAACAACAGTCTTACCTACTCCGGCACCGGCACCATGACGCTGTCCAATGCTGCCAGCACCTATACCGGCGTGACCCGCGTGAACAGCGGCACGCTGAGCGTGGGCACCCTAGCTGCGGGCGGGGTCGCGAGCGGCCTTGGCCAGGCCACGAATGTGGCCGCCAATATCGTGCTGGATGGCGGCACGCTTAAATACACCGGAGCCACTGTCTCGACGGACCGCCTGTTTAGCGTGGGCGGTTCTGGCGGCACACTGGATGCATCCGGTTCGGGCGCGGTGACCTTTAGCAACGTCGGCTCGCTCGGGTTCGCGAATACGCCCGGCACCCGCACCTTGACCTTGGCCGGAACGAATACTGGGGCCAACACCCTGACACCGATCGTGAGTGATTTCGTTGGTCTCTACGCCACCAGTCTTACCAAGAGCGGCGCTGGTAAGTGGGTTCTGGGTGGTGTGAATACCTACACGGGTGCCACCACGATCAATGCCGGCACGCTGGCCTTGGGTGCTTCGGGGGCAATCAACGCCAACTCGGCGATCACCGTGGCGGCGGGAGCCACTTTTGATACGTCCACGCAGAGCTATACATTCAGCACCGCCAAGACCACGACCATCGGCGTCAATGGAACGACTGCCGGTCTGATTACCGCCGCGGCAGTTACTTTCAGCAGCGCCAATCTGGCTTTCGATTTTGGCTCTGCTTCAACTCTGCTGGCCTCCTACACGGTTTTGACCACCACGGGTATCACCGGGGACTTCGGCGGGGTAAGCGCGATCGGCACCAGCATCAGCGGAAGCTTCTTAAACGCCGGTTCCGGCAACTGGACCCTCACCTCGGGTGGTTACAATCTGACCTTTAGCGAGTCCTTGGGAACTCTTACCGCCGTCAGTGCCGTGCCCGAGCCCGCGACCTATGCGGCGATCGTTGGTGCACTGGTGCTCGTCGGCGTGGTTTATCGCCGCCGCCGTTCGATGCGCGGCTGATGGTTTCTGAATAGCGTCTGTCGTCGGATTTTCACAACACCCCGAAGCTCCGGCTTCGGGGTGTTGCTGTTTAATGTGGGGTCCGAGGCGTTGACTCCGTTGATCGTGCGGATACGGTCGTCTGCATGGTCACGCTTGATCACAGCCCGGTTTCGTCTTCGCCCAAGGTGTTGGGGGGGGCGTTGGTTTTTCAAGGCACACGCGTGCCGGTGCAGACCTTGCTCGATTATATCAACGCCGGGTTTTCGATTGATGAGTTTGGAGAGTTTTTTCCGTCGGTGCGCAGGGCTGATGTGATCGAGTTTCTGCGGTTAGTGAAAGCCGGGGGCGCATGAAGATTATTTTCGATGAAAACGTGCCACTGCCTCTGCGGCAGTTTTTTGTCGGACATGAGGTGACTTCCGTGCAGTTGGAGGGGTGGGCTGGAATCGAGAACGGAGCGATCATCAAACAGGTGGATGGTCGTTTTGATGTGCTTTTGCTGGCGGACAAAAACCTCCGGTATCAGCAGAATCTTGACGGTCGTAAAATTGCGCTGGTTGAACTGCCCACGAATCGCTGGCCGGCCTTGCGGCAAATGGCTGATCGTATCGTGGCCGCCGTGGTTCAGTCCAAGCCTGGTGATTATATCGTCGTTGACGAATAGAGGGAGGGCTCAGTCGCCCCCCGGGCTAGTGGCCGCTTATTTGGATGGGGGCGCGGTCTCCGCCTGGGCTTTCAAAAAATCAGCCATCGCGGGCGCGGTTTTCACTTCCGGCGGGAAGTCCAGAAGACGCCAGAGCACGGTCCATTGGCGGGTTTCGCCTTTGGTCAAAAACCATGACGGGCTGAGCGTTTCCATTTCGTAGGTGCCCGTCTTCGTATCCATGAAGGATTCCAGATTGCAGGCGTCCAAGTAGAGTTGGTCAGGCAGGTATTCGGTGCTCTGAAGGAAGGCGGAGTTTCCGTCCACCAGAGCGATCCAGCGACCGTAGGCACCTAACTTCATCGAGCCGTCTTTCGTCGGATGAATAGCCAAGATACGCGTGTTGGGAAAAAGGGATGCGCTGGGCTTTGCGGCATAATCTTGTCCCAACCAAAGCCTGTAGGGATTGTAGCCGTCGTGCTGCACCCGCGCATCGGACTCCATCAGCATGTAATCGCCTGCTCGCACGCCGGTGACTGTCCAGACGTGCACGGGAAAATTGCTCTCCGTGAGTCGCTCGACACGGTAAGTGTGAAGCACCTCCGTAGTTTTGCCGACGAGCTCAATACGATGGGTAACCCGCAGGCCTAGCTCAGGGCTGACACCGCTGCGCATTTCCAAGGTCGTTGTGGTTTTCGAAATCAGCTCCCAAGGCTTGCCG
>Ga0123337_10007042_pt1 | contig 10574 bp, 9 predicted proteins | sample frozenSSSSmetaG_FD_89792 | JGI IMG/M metagenome (GOLD analysis project Ga0123337, IMG submission 89792) | Glacier valley bacterial and archeal communities from Borup Fiord, Nunavut, Canada, to study Microbial Dark Matter (Phase II) -... | ecosystem: Environmental > Aquatic > Freshwater > Ice >...
CCCGATACCAGGGAAGCTCTGGCTCAGTGTGGTGCAGGAATGTCACCAAATCTAGCCAAATTATAAACACAATGTAAGGCGCAGCGTAATATTTCAGCAACCACATCCAACCCCATTGGTAGGTGAGGAAACCGAGCAAACCTACCATGCCAATCAAAAGTACAGTACTAGTGATGATATCCCATTTTTCCGAGGGCTTGAAAAGCGAACTGCTGGGTAAAAAGTGGGAGCCTTCCTTATTAGGAGAACGCTTAAACAAATACAGAGGATAAGCCAATAGAAAAACATAATATCTGCCGATCTTTTGGGCTAAGGGCATCTCCTTATATTGTGATTCTGTCACAGGATACCAGCTTTCATCGTTATCGATATTGCCAGTATTTTTATGATGAGTTCTGTGACTAATCCGCCAACCATGATAAGGAACAAGTATTGGTGTGTGAGAAAGATGTCCAATCAAATCATTGAGCCATTTATGCTTAGAAAAAGATTGGTGTCCGCAGTCATGTCCGACTACAAACAAAGCCCAAAACATCGTTCCTTGCATTAACCAGAAAATCGGGAAGAAAAGCCAAGAATCCAGGTAATAAGCAACTGCGTAAAGCAGACCGATAATCAGGATGTCACGGAAGAAGTAAAAAAGCGATTTTGTCACATTCGGCTGAAAGCATTCAGCAGGAATTGCAGCTTTTAAATCCTGAAGTGTGAAAGGTAATTTAGTTGCATCCTCAGAGGTTTCACAGCCAGGAGGATTGTTGAACGTGATGGTATTTGATTGCACTGGATTCTTTTGTTGGATATAAATCGGAACTTTATTTGAGAGAAGATCATCTCACTTCTATGATGCCCACGACAATAGCGATCGCTAACATCCAAGAGGATAAAATCTGGCAATTTACCTAAAATTTTAGTCAGTGAATAATTGCCAGATTCTATTTAAACACAGCATAATAAACGCTCTCGTTGGTTCAAAAGCGTGAGTGTAATCACAGCGCTATTTATGGCTCTGTGTAATATTCGTTGAAAGTCTTATAGCCAACATCAGTTGTGTACAGTTGACACTGGTCTGTAATCTGTTTCATTAAAGACCAAGAAAACTGAGATTCATCATGCAGATAAGGCTGCCAATTTTCTTTGATGCTGTTGTAAGCTAGCCGCAAATTATAAGAAGGAATAGCAGTGGAAATATGATGAGGGACATGAACATTGATATCGTGGCATAGTATTTCTACCCAACGCGGATAATCGCAATGGATAGTGCCAAATAGCTGTGCTAGACCTTCATTCCACTTGTTCGCTGTCACAAAAGGAACATCTGCGGCAGTATGGTGAACAATAGTAAAAGTACTCATCCAAAAATGGTAAATCATCCAGGGTACTAGCCAAAACTTGACAAATCCCCAGATCCCAGTTGTGGCGATCAGAATCGGGAAAGCGATCGCTGCAAACACAACTACTACAGCCACAGAAAGCTTGATACTCGATTGGTCTTTAGTTTTGAAGTTCCGCCAATCAAAATGCACCACAGCCCAATGTCCAATGGAACCTACCCACCAGAGGCGTTTACGCATGAACAGTTCAAAAGCAGACTGTCGGGTTTGATCCCAATTTTCAAACACTTCTGGTCTGATTGGATGCCAAGCGTTGTCCTCATCCAGCTTGTTGGTATGAGTATGGTGATAATTATGCTTAATGCGCCAACTATGAAAGGGGTAAATTAACGGCATCATGAAGAAATGCCCCACCAAATCGTTTACCCAACGACGTTTGGCAAAAGACCTGTGACCACAATCATGGGCAATTACAAAAAAACCTGTTAAAGCAGTGCCCGTAAAAATCCAAGCTAGGGGCAAGAGAAACCAAGGAGTGATGCTTAGGCTGTAGTAGCCCAAGGCAACTGCCAAGACACTGATTATTACTTGTGTCCAAGCTTTGCGACGGTTCTGCTGAAAACATTCCCCTGGCAGGGTCTTGACAATATCTTTGAGCCTTAGGTCGGAATTACCAAGCTCGTCACTTACTTTCTGGCTGTTAATTATTGATGTAGTCATGGACACCTGAAAAACAACAAACTCCTCTACCAAGTCGCCAAAAAGCAACTTGCCTCAAACATTCTTCACATTAGCGCTTCGAATTATAGCAATCTAACCGACACAAGCGCACCCGTAAATAGACTTTTGAAAAGTTAGGAGTTATAAGTGATGAGTTATGAGTTAAAAAAGATAGACATCCTAACTCATAACTCCTGTACAGACGCGATTAATGAGCCAGCGCGTTGCGGGGGTTCCCCCCGTTGTAGCGACTGGCGTCGCGTCTCTAACTCCTAACTAATTTTTGTTGGGGCCAACTTCACATTAGTAGCCAGACCAACTGCTTGTAGCAATTGAACAGTCATCCAAGTTAAATCGATTTCCCACCATTCCAGCCCATGACGTGCTGAGTATTGAAAGGCATGATGGTTATTATGCCAGCCTTCACCGAAAACTAGTACGGCTACCCACCAGCAATTAGTCGATCTATCACCAGAATCATAGCTCTTATACCCAAATTTATGAGTAGCGCTGTTCACCAACCAAGTGCAGTGGTAAACCCAGACAAGGCGAACAAAAATCCCCCAAAAAACAAACGGCCAGCCACCCAGAAGCAAAAGCAACACACCCAGAGCAACCTGGATCAAAATGAAATATTTTTCTAAAAACTGATAAAATTGGTCTTCGGCAATGTCTTTGGTGAAACGAGGAATTTCAGTGTGAGCGGGACAGTAGTGAAGCAGCCAATCCATGTGGCTCCACCAGAAGCCTTTATTAGAATCATGGGGATCTGCGTCAGTATCGGAGTGCAAATGATGAATGCGATGTGTTCCTATCCACTCAATTGGGCCTCCTTGACAGGACAGTGTCCCGAAGAAAACCAGGAGATATTCTAACCACTTGGGAGTTTGAAAACTGCGGTGGGTAACAAGGCGGTGAAATCCCAGAGTAACGCCTAAACCACCAGTCACCCAGTACAGCAAGAAACCCACACCAACTGCCGTCCAGCTAAAGTTACCAGGAACAAAGGCAAACAAAGCGCCGATATGCAGTCCAATGAGAAATAGGGTATTAACCCAGTTAATTTGAGGTTTTGTTGAAGTAGCAATTGTCATGCAGTCACCTAAAGAAAGAATTTTCCAGCCTAGTCTGGGATCTAAAAATCCGCATATCTATAATTTTTTTTGGAACGAGGAACTGATGAACAGCTTAGAACAGCTGCGGCAAGCAGAACAGGCACTATTAGAAATTTTTTCTGGAATTGACACTCAGGTTAAGCATAATCTAAAACGAGTCCTGGATGCGTTTCGTAATCACCGTGTGGGGGCACACCACTTTGCTGGTGTAAGTGGCTACGGTCATGATGATTTAGGACGAGAAACTTTAGATAAAGTTTTTGCCGAAGTTATGGATGCCGAAGCTGCGGCGGTGCGAGTGCAGTTTGTTTCGGGAACTCATGCGATCGCTTGTGCTTTGTTTGGTGTCCTCCGTCCTGGAGATGAAATGTTAGCAGTAGTCGGTTCTCCCTACGATACGCTTGAAGAAGTGATTGGTTTACGAGGTCAAGGTCAAGGCTCTCTTATCGAGTTTGGCATAAATTACCGCCAATTGGAGCTAACTCCCCAAGGAACTATAGATTGGCAAGCTTTAAGTAGTAGTGTGGCTGAAAACACGCGTTTAGTGTTAATTCAGCGTTCTTGTGGCTATTCTTGGCGTCCGAGTTTATCAATTGCCGATATTGAAAAAATCGTCCACTTAGTCAAACAGCAAAACCCGAACACCGTTTGCTTTGTGGATAACTGCTATGGCGAATTTATTGAAACCAGGGAACCGACAGCCGTAGGTGCTGATTTAATCGCAGGATCATTGATTAAAAATCCTGGTGGCACCATTGTCAGCGCTGGCGGTTATGTCGCCGGTCGCGCCGACTTAGTGGAAGCCGCCGCCTGTCGCCTGACTGCTCCCGGTATCGGTAGCTATGGCGGTGCTACTTTTGACCAAAATCGCCTGCTGTTCCAAGGACTATTTCTGGCTCCGCAAATGGTCGGAGAGGCGATGAAAGGGACTTATCTTACTGGTTATGTATTTGACAAACTCGGTTATCCAGTTAATCCCGCTCCCCTGGCTCCCCGTGGGGATGTAATTCAGGCAATCAAACTCGGTTCTGCCGAAAAGCTAATTGCTTTCTGTAAAGCCATACAACAGCATTCTCCCATCGGTTCCTACTTAAACCCTGTTCCAGATGAAATGCCGGGCTATGAGAGCCTGGTAGTCATGGCTGGCGGAACATTTATTGAAGGGAGTACTTTGGAATTATCAGCAGATGGGCCTTTGCGTGAGCCGTATGTGGTTTATTGCCAGGGGGGGACTCATTGGACTCATGTGGCGATCGCCTTGGAGGCTGCGATCGATGCAATCGGAAGTTTTGGCTAGAAATCATAGCACATATTCTGCATCGCATCAGGTTGATTAAGAAAATAATCGGAATTTATGTTGTGACAAGTCCCAGGTGATTTTTATTTCTCCTCATTATCCGATCTGGTAGAGATTAGGATAAATTTAATTCCCTCCAAACTACTAAGATATCTTTCTCAGCCGCAAAACACAGTAAAAATGGGAACAAAAATAAAAATGCTGTTCCCCTACGAACGCTCTATATTTTATGCAATTAAAAGTGGCTAGAAGTTTTTAGCGATCGCAAAATTTCAGATAACTGCAAATCAGTTTTCATCGCGTCCGTGGACTTGAGCCGGGGGACTGGTTGCTTCAACAGCCGTGAATGGTTCCAGGATTTTGTAGGTGTGGCTGGCTCCTTTGGGCACAACCCAAGAACTCCCAGGCTCTAGTAAAATCATTTGTCCTTCAATGTGCAATTGGGCCCGACCATTAATTACATAACCAACTGTTTCATAGTCGCGCGAACTTGGCTCTTTGTCTTCGTTTGGTTGTTCGTCTTCCCAAAGACGCATGGCAACATTTTTGCCAGAAGCTAGATATTTTTGACCGAGTTTACCTTTAGGGGAATTGGTAGAATCTATTTTCGTAACGCTGGTGTCGCTCATAATTAGATTAGGGTTTGAGTACAACTTTGATGCAGTTATCTTTCTTGTCCTTAAAAATTTCGTAGCCGTGGGGCGCTTGTTCTAAAGGTAATGTGTGGGTAATGATAAATGTTGGATCAATTTCACCTTTTTGAACGTGTTCTAACAAAGGTTTTAGATACTTGTGGACGTGCGTTTGTCCCATTTTCAAGGTTAAGCCCTTGTTCATAGCAGCACCCATCGGCATTTTGTCTATAAAGCCACCGTACACACCTGGAATTGAGACGTGACCACCTTTACGACAAGAAACAATGACTTGCCGTAATGCTGTTGGGCGATCTGTTTCTAGATGCACCGCTTGCTTTACTTGGTCATATAAGGCCATGAAATCTGTACCGTGGGCTTCCATTCCCACTGCATCAATGCAAGCATCAGGGCCACGACCGCCAGTCAATTCTTTAAGTGCTTCGCCAACATCCCCTTCTTCGTAGTTAAGGACTTCAGCTTTGCTGTGTTCTTTAGCCATTTGTAGACGTTCGGGAACGCGATCAATCGCAATGACACGTTCTGCACCAAGAAGAAATGCGCTTTTAATAGCAAATTGTCCAACTGGGCCACAACCCCAAACGGCGACAATATCACCGGGTTCGATGTTGCAGTTTTCGGCTGCCATATAGCCAGTGGGGAAAACATCTGTTAGAAATAGCACTTGCTCATCAGTCAAACCATCGGGAATTTTGAACAAGCCGACATCGGCAAATGGCACTCGTGCATACTCTGCTTGACCACCGGCATAACCGCCGAATAAATGAGAGTAGCCAAATAGACCTGATGGCGAATAGCCCATTAGCTTTTCTACTAACCAAGCGTTGGGGTTAGAGTTGTCGCACAGTGAGGATAAATCCCGATTGCAGAAAAAACAATTGCCGCAGGAGATGGTAAAAGGAACTACTACGCGATCGCCTACTTTCACATTTTTAACTGCACTTCCCAGTTCTACAACTTCCCCCATGAATTCATGACCCAGGATGTCGCCCTTTTCCATTGAGGGGATGAAGCCGTTGTAAAGATGCAAATCAGAACCACAAATTGCCGTGGAAGTAATTTTAATAATGGCATCGCGTGGGTTGAGAATTTTGGGGTCAGGAACTGTTTCTACCCGCACATCGTTTGCTCCATGCCAGCAAACTGCTTTCATAATTATTTAGTCCTTAGTGATGATTTCTAGATCGTTAATATCAAGATAAATACCGGATTTATCTGAAGCGGGAGACGCGATAATTATCGCGTCTCCGAAACTACTCAAATCTGCTTCAAAAATCTCTGACTCAGAAATTTAGACTCAAAATTTGGTAAAAGTCTAGCTTCTATCTCTCAGTTACTTTTTTGGAGCATTATGGTAATAACCCTCTTTATCTCCTGCCTTCTTTTTTGCAGGATCAAAAAACTCTTTTGTAGCTTCAGGAGTTTCTTCATCCAAGTTTAGCTTTTCACGGATATTATCAACAGCGCCTTTTAATTTATTCTTGGCATTGCTGATTTGGGTATCATTTCTAATTGAACCTTCGTCTGGTATTCCTTTGTAATAAATACCCTCTGGAGTTTTAACGGTTTCAGCTTGGGCTACATTAGCGTAGCTAAAAGCTTGACCCAGTAAAAACATAAATCCTACGAGGAAAACTACAAGGATTTGGGAAATACGAATATTTCGCAGCGATGAAATTACTCGATTCATAAAAAGCCTCAATTGCATTATGTTGGGTGTACGATTCAAAAGACTGAATGATTATTCATCATTCAGGATTTAAGAACAACTTTGATGCAGTTATCCTTTTTTTGTTGAAAAATCTGGTAGCCGTGGGGTGCTTGTTTTAAAGGCAACGACCACGAGTCATATCTTTCAACGCTTCGCCAGCATTAACTTATTCGTTGTTAATGAATTTCGGCAAACTTTTTCGCCATTTCCAGACGTTCAGGAAAGCGATCGCTATTGATCGCTTTTTTAATACCCATCATCTGGCGTCATTGGGGGAATAACTACTTGCTTCCCCTTGATTGACCTTCGGTGGTGGCAATTTCGCCTGCTTCCATTAGCATCTTGAAGCGGCGCAATTCATCACCAATTTGCTGTTCTGGTTCTTCACCGAAAAGTTTAGCTACAGTAGCCCCCAATATCCCACCCGGCGGGTTATACTCCAAGACAATCTTGACTTCCGTACCGCGATCGCCTGGTGCCTTTTGGAAACGGACAAAACCAGAATTATCAACGTCTGCACCTTCTACAGAAGCCCAAGAAATAAACTCATTTTCCCGGTCTTCGAGAATTTCTGCATCCCATTCTACGCTGTTACCCAAGGGTGCATTCGCAATCCAGTGAGAACGTTTTTGGTCATGCACCTTTACAGATTTGAGATGCTTCATAAATGTGGGCAAATTCTCAAAGTTATGCCAATAACGATAGAGTTCATCTGCTGGTTTATTAATCGTTACCGTCTTTTCAACTTTGATGGGTTGGTTTATACCTATTGCTGACTGGGCTTGTTCGATTGTGCTTTGTTTAGTTGCACCTTGATAAATCAAACCGCCACCTGCTAAAGCCGTCAGCACTCCCCGTAAAGAACCTTGCTTTAAACCCATCAGCACCATAGCACCGCCACCAATTAGAGATGACCAACGCTCTACTTCACTAGCTTCAGGTTGACCTGTATTTAGTTTATCCCCTGATGTTGAAGCCACTTTTTTAGTTCTCCATCAAATTAAATTAACCACAGAGGCACAAATAATTTCTTCTTTATATCTGTGTCTTATTCTCTACCAGACGTTACCCATAGCTCTGGTTATGTTCACAAAATCTTTACATTGACACAGAAGCGCCTGTAGTCGGCTTAGGAGGCTGAATCTGATTGCCTATCCGCGCCCGATATACTTTTAGCAATCGTTGTTCGGATTTCAATAAATCCTGGTAAATTTCTTTGAAAATAGCAGTTGCTACTGGGTCAGTATACATTGCACACAAATTGCCAATATCGCCGATACCAGTTTGCACATCCCCCAAAGCAGAACGTAACTGATAGATGTCATCACTTCCGGTAAAGGCAGTTTTTACCTTGGCATATTGATTGGCAATATTTGCCGCTAAAGAGGGTTTTTCGCCTAATCGGTGGAGATAGGTTTCTAATTTGTGAATGTGGCGCTGTTTATTAGCAATGATTTCTTGAAAGACTGATTTTCCTTCGCTATCTGATTCCTTTTCCAAGTACTTCTCAAATGCTTCTAACGAATAACGTTCACCACTAAGGGCAGTATTTAAACCTTTGCTGAGATCACCTTTGGTTGAGCCACCCCAAGCATCGGCCAGCTTCCACCATTCGGCACTTGTGTCTTTCTCATTTGGTAATGCAGCATCTTTGCCACCATAACCCAAACGGCTTAAAATAGCGGTGGTGAAAATTGCTAAGTCTCCGGGTTCACGAGATGTAATCAAATTCCCGTCAACTACTAGCGGCTCATCTAGATAATTTGCACCAGCGTTAATGATGTCCTTGGCAATAGCGCTAAAGCCAGTAATTTGTTTACCTTTGAGTAAGTCGCCTTCAATCAAAAGTTGTGGTCCGTGGCAAACCGCAGCTACTAATTTTCCTTGTTGCATAGCCTCTTGTACGAAGCGTACTGTGTTAAGGTTCCGCCGCATTTGATCGGGAGCCATTCCCCCAGGAATCACTACTGCATCGAATTCAGCTGCGATCGCTTCTGTCGTAGTACCATCAGCTTGTACGCTCAGTTTCCCCTGTTTACCCTTATATTTTTCATTCATTCGGGAACCTAGGACTACTACCTCCATTCCTGCTTGTTTTAGTCCATTGTAAGGAACTGTAAATTCTGCATCCTCTACTCCCTGTTCAATGAGGATGGCAACTTTTTTCTTACTGGAATGATTGTTATGGTCAGTCATAAATGGTATTACCTGTTTATTTTTAGTATTTAACTAGCTATAATATTTGTCGATTAAGACAGTTAAACAGCCAGAATTTTTCGCTGAAAATTTGGATTTTTGCTCAATGATCAAAAATAGTTATGAGTAAAAAGTTGGTTAAGGAATAGTTTCGGTTTGATTACCCTTAACTCCTAACTAAAAACTTGAACTATAAATTGCTTGACCATGATTTCTCCAATAGTATGACGCGATCGCTAGTTATGCTTCGTTCCAAGGGGATAGATTATTTTATTTCTAAAGCTATACCTCTCTAGTTAGACAAATTGTTGACAGGAAAACGTTATTGTGAGAATGCAGAAAAGGGCTAGTATTATGGCAGAAAAAAATCATCATGACGAAATTAAAACCAATGATTTGCCACAAGAGATTACCGAATCCTACGGTACTGGTGTGAAAGACTTGTCGGGATACAATCTTGGCGGTACTTCAACGGAAGCAGAAAGAGAGGAGTACACAGAAACTAGTCCTGAATTCACTACTGGGGATGTTAATACTTATTGGCAAGATGCAGATGCAGTTGGGGATGAAGCTGTTGGTGGTAGTACTTCCACTCCCGATCAAAATGTAACTGAGGAGCTAGAAGCAGCCGTAGGGCTAGAAATGGCTGACTCGGAGTTTCTGCATACTAACGATATTTTAGAGGAACGTGACGGCGATCGCTGGGAGTTAGATCCAAAGTCTTCTGAAGATTATCAAGCTCGGCGAGAATAAGCCAAATAAAAGCAGAAGCCGTATTCCTGCCAGGGCTATTTCATTCTCATCTAGTCCGCCTCAGAATGAATTCTGAGTCTAATAGCGAAACTCGTCTAAAGACGACTAAGAAAAGATTATAGTCCGTTTTAACGGACTTTAGCTATGAGCCTCTGAACTTCAGTTATGGGCGGTTTTTGTCTAGAACGAAATAGCCCTGGTATTCCTGCTGTATATTCACAAATTAATGTTGCTGAATTGGGCAGTGCTTTTCCAAGCACTGTCACAATAAAAATAACATCTATCCACCGAAATACTTCCTGAAAATCTTTTAAGGTTGTAGTATTCCAATTGCCAACTTCTTCACCTTGGCAAACATGATTTTGGCTTTTTATGTCAGGTGTTTATCTAACCGTAATCCTTTGAATGCAGGAATATACGCCAACCGATTTATATTCTGTTTCTAATTGTTCTTCTTTATGATTCCAATACATCTGTCTTCAGTAGGGTAAGATGGCAAATGTAAATTTGATAACATTGTTAAGAATACTGATAAATTGCAATTGGAGTTAATAATGACATACACGCAAACTAACGATCCAACTATTCATGAACATATTCAAGCTTGGCAAAAGTTGGATGTGGATCAACAACTGGCTTTGTTTTGGTTCATTTACAAAGAAATCGGTCGTTCAATTACTCCAGCCGCCCCTGGTGCTAGCACTGCCTCGCCAGAAATAGCTGAAGGTTTATTTAATCAAGTTAAGGAATTATCTCACGAAGAACAATTACAAGTTCAGCGTGATTTGATTAATAAAG
>Ga0123337_10007043_pt1 | contig 10574 bp, 12 predicted proteins | sample frozenSSSSmetaG_FD_89792 | JGI IMG/M metagenome (GOLD analysis project Ga0123337, IMG submission 89792) | Glacier valley bacterial and archeal communities from Borup Fiord, Nunavut, Canada, to study Microbial Dark Matter (Phase II) -... | ecosystem: Environmental > Aquatic > Freshwater > Ice >...
ACCCATAGTCAGTTTATCGGAAGCATTATAGCGCAGCCTTCCAAATCCGGACAACTGCCACTGGCTGCTATTAGGTCGCCAACCATCGAGTGTCCGGTACTGGACAAATCCGTAATAGCTCAATTTTTTTATGGTTCCGGCTATGGCATAAAATGTGTTGAAAAGCCCGGTGCTACCCCCTGTTTGAGAAGTGCTGAACTGAAAGGGTTTGCTTTTAGGAGATTCATTTAGTACATAGTTGACCATCCCTCCGAACTGCGGTCCAAATTGCAGGGATGCCGCACCCCTGACCATTTCAATACGGCTCACGGCCTCCATGGGAGGCAGGTAGTAAGCTTCGTTATATCCGTAGAGATCAGCACTGATAGTATATCCATTCTGTCGGGTATTCATTTCAATACTTTGAGTGGGATTCAAACCCCGCGTAGCAATTCCATTGGCGGTAAACCCACTGCTTTCCGTTTCAACAATGTTCAGTCCGGGTATCCTGCCTAAAATCTGGCGGGTATTATTGATGGCCTTATTGGCGTCAAGGCTGTCGACAATGATCACTTCATTTTTTTTGCCTGCATAAATGATCCCGTCTTTGATTTGGGGCATATGGCCGGTGCCGCGAACCGTTTTAATGCCTGTAATTTTTACCTCCTGTAAATATTGCGTGTTTAAAGAATCCCTGCGTTGGGCAAAAAGAGCGTTGGGAAAAATAAATAAAAATAGCAGAAAATAGGTTTTCATTGTCCTGAAGTGGATGAAGAGCAAAACTGACGGATATGAAAGAAGAAACACTGCCTAAACGGGAAAAGTGTTTACGAAAAAAGGAATATTCCGGGATTTTTGCAACCTCATTGAAAAGATAAGTCATCGGTTTACAGGTATTTTTTTAATTTGGCGATTCTACTACAGTAATTTAGCCACGAGAGGTTTGTTTTTGTCATAAGTGTAATAATGTTGGGACTTGGCTGCCTGCCTTGCTCGGATGCTTTGGCCTCCATTAGCGTACGAATGAATTGATCTCGGGCGTCCGGCAGGATGTAGGCATTAAAATCTTTGGTGACGACCTGCAAGAGTTATCTGAATTGTCTAAAAAAATAGGCGCCCTGATTCCTTCAAATATTCGCTGCTGATATTCACTGCCATTCCTATGTCAGCTATCGGTGGGGTATTTGCCTTGTGGCTAAGAGGTATGCCTGCTGATTTGCCTGCCCTCCCCCAGGAAGCGATTGTGCAAGCGGATGGCAATAACTACATTTTTGTACAAAAAGTATCCGACAGCGGCAGGGAAGCTGAAAATCAGCAAGCAAAAACCGAGGCCGCCAAAAAGGAAATTGTCTTCAAACGTGTGCAGGTAAATATCGGGGTTACAGAAAACGGATATACAGCCGTCGATCTTCCGGATAATGTGGGTAAGGAAAGTCCTATTGTAATCAATGGGGCCTATGATTTACTCCCCAAAATGAATAATTCAGAAGAAGAGGAATGATTTTTTCATTCACTTAAAATAAAAAAAATGGAACACGAAAACAAACAACATCATCATTCCGGGCACCAGCACGAGGCCTTGATTCAGCAATTATTGTCCTGCGCAACGGCGTGTGAAAGCTGCGGCGCCTCCTGTCTGAACGAGCAGGATGTTACACCCATGGCACATTGCATTGAACTGGACAGAGATTGTGCGGAAATCTGTTTTCTAGGTGCCAAACTCCTGATTAGGGACAGTGAATATGCGCATGAATTTCTAGCCGTTTGCGAAAAAATTTGCCGCCACTGCGCAGAGGAATGCTCAAAGCATGATGAAGAGCATTGCAAGAAATGTGCAGCAGAGTGTCAAAAATGTGCCGGGGCTTGTCATGCGCACCATGGCAGCGTTCAGCTCAGTTAAAGATGTAGAAGCAGGTACGGTTTATCGAAAAACCGCACCTGCTTCCTATTCATATCAACCAACTAAAACAAATTATATGAAATTGAATTGTTGGAAATGTGTAGTTATTCTTTCGGCATTGATGGGCTTTGCCGGAATGCTGTAGACTTCTTAATAGTATCACCTGATGTATAATATTCTCTCTGGAACGATTGTACCGGCTCTTAAATGCACTGATCCCCAACCATTGGTTGATTCTGGTGGCTGTTGGTAAAACGGAGAAAGAAAATATTGAAAGAAATCAGGGAGACCATAAAAACAAATTATATTATCAGCCATAGCACTGTCCAAATAGAGGAGCCGGGTATTTCCCCACTGGCGCAGGACTCCACGCATGTATGATTGAATCCTGATCAAACTGGCAAAAATGCAAACTATCCAATAAAATTTTCCTGTAAACATCTCTTGTAAAATATATATTTATCCGGAGCATATTTTATAATGGCATAGGATTTGTATTGGTTTTTAAAAAATATGAAACATACAGACGAAGAAAAAAAAGAAATTTACAGCAAATTTAAAAAACTGATAAACATGACCCCTGCTGTTTTAGAAAAATGGCTTGCAACGGAGGAAAGTAAGTCTACCGGGCAAGACAGTGGAGACGGTGAAAGTATAGGACACAAATCAGGTGAGAAAATTATAAAAATATTGCAAGCGGAAAAATCAGATTTAAAAGATGCTGACTATACTCATATGAGTAAAGTGATTTCTTACATTAGCAGACATAGCGCACAAAAACCAACTCATCCAAAAGAAAGCAATTGGCTCTACTCATTAAAAAATTGGGGGCATGATCCGATGAAAAAATAAATTACTGTTTTTATTTTTGGCACTTTAACCTCTATACGGCAGGGTTTCACCGATAGCGTTTTATGTAAGTTAAGTATGCTGTGAAAACCCCGCCGGCACGAAAATGTTATAGCAGCATTGTTCATATTGTGCAGCTTTAAAATGCATAACGAATACCGCAATAAGGCAGTTTACTTTTTACTATATCAACCATGGTTTCCACAAGCTCACTTTTAAAACCACGTTTATACCGCACATTTCTGCCGCCGGTTTGGCTGTACTTTACTTCCTGCAATTCAGGTTTCCATAACACTTCTTCTGCTTTGGGATGCCAGCCCATGTTTACTTCATGGAGCAGGTCATTATGTGTAAGAAAAATGATTTCACATTTTAATTGCTGTTTGGTTTTTTCATTCAGATTATCATTCAGTTCATCAAACAAAACGACCCAATCTTCCATCCATCCTTCATAAAAAATTACCGGTGAAAAATTTACATTCACTTCATAACCGGCATCTGCAAAATCATTCATTACATCAATGCGGTCGCTAATGGGCGATGTGCGTACATCAACCAGCTTGCTCATTTTATGAGGCATTAAGCTAAACCGTATTCTTGTTTTCAACTGCGGATCGTAAGTAAGCATTTGCCGGTTTACAAACTTTGTAGCGAAGGTTAATTTTGAATTGGACGTTTCTTTAAAAAGATCCATCAAATCTTTTACATTATTGCAAATGGCCGCATCAACAGAACAATCGCCCTGCTCACCAAATTCATACACCCAATACTTCTCATCAATGTGATCGGGCTGCAACAACACACCCTGCTTAGCTGTATGCCTGCGCAGGTAATTCATGATTTGTTCGATGTTTACAAAAATAGTGATGGGATTTGAGTAACCTTTTCTGCGAGGGACATAGCAATAACTACAAGCCATAGTGCAACCATTTGAATTCGACGGCGCTACGAAATGAGAGCTGCGTGTGTTGGGTCTGCAGGTTAGCGATTTTTTTATGCCGAGAACCAGCACGTGTTTTTTAATACTCGTCCAGTCGCCGATGGAGCCTTCGTTGCCATGCAGTTCAGGGATTTTCCAATGCGATGGAACTTCAATTAGTTTGACGCCTTCATAATTTGCAAGTATTTCTTTACCACGTTCATAATTATATACTGCGGGTTCCAGGTATATTTTTTCTATATCTAATAACTGATTAATTGTTTTTTCTTGTAGCATCTGCGTGTTTGTCTTTATTCGAAACAAAACTAAAGATGGATTGTTTAAAACAAGTTTAAATTGAAGGATTAATCTTTCTGGCGGGGTTGTCACTTTAGGCTCTAAAAAATATAAAGCACTCACGTAATACCCCGTCGTTGAATTCACTCTGCAGTTAGGTAGCTACAACAGCAATTTAAATAATGCATGGGCTTATAATGCCTTACCAAAGTAAAATTAAATTAAGATTGGCAGCAAAATATTTACGGCTGTTATTAAGTTGTAAAGACTTTTTTTGATATAGCCTCCCAGGAGTCAAAGCAAATGTTGTAACATTCATATTCAGGCACTAAACCTTCGTGAGTAAATTTCACTTCTGTATTGTCGCCTTCATTTGATAATTCGAAAATTAATTTTGTATTAATCCATTCGCTCTTATCTTTCGTAAAACTAAATTGATTGTCCACCACTTGATAAACTAATTTTTTATCAGTAACTAATTCGATGAGTTTTATTTTACATAAATGCACATCTTTGTAATGGTAGAAGGATACTTCATTGAGTTTGTCAGTTTCTCATTCTATTTGTTCTGACCACCAAGCTCTGAAATTTCTGTCTACTAATTTTTAGTCTTTTTGTTTAGAGTGGCTTCAAGTTTTTTGAGTTTTGATGTCCAGAACTTATCAAAGTAACTTATCCAATTACGCAGTTCAATAAAACCGTTTTGGTTTAAAGTGCAATAACGTTCTCTGCCGATTTCATTGATGGTGATAAAACCTGCCGTTTGCAAAATGCTGATATGTTTAGAAACTGCTGGTCGGCTCATTTCAAAATTTTCAGCTAAACTGTTTATGTTGTAACTGTCTTTGGTAAGTAAGTGCAGTATTCGTCGGCGGCTTGGGTCGGCTATTACCTGAAAAGTGTCAAGAGTTGGTGTTGCCATTGTTGCTCTTGTTTAGGTATTTAAGCATTTTTTGAATGTTCTTTTGCCAACCATCTGTCATACCTGTTAGGATAGAGTAGTTTTCATCTTTAAAACCTGAGTGCTTCAAGTTCAGTATTGTTCCATTCTCTTGTTGTTCCAGTGTCCACTCAACAATAGTGTCAAGCGTTGTAATTCCATTACTTGGTCCACCTTTCCAACTGTAAGTAAGTTTTTTAAGTGGAACGATTTCGAGAACCTTACAATAAAAGATTCCGCTTAATCCAAGGCTTGGAATGGGATTTGTCCGAAAATCAAATTCGTGTCCAACTACTGCTTTGAAGTTGTTAGGCATAAGCCATAAGGCTATTAGTTCTGATTGAGTGAGGTATTCCCAAACTTCGTTTGGAGATTGCTCGTAAATCCACTGATGTTTAATTACTGTTTGCATATTTATGTAACTTTAAGGTTACAAATATATATGTAACCTTCGAGTTACCCAAACTTTTATCTAATTATTTCTTTTAAAATAGGATTGTCAGAAAGATTTTGTATGTCGTGAGGTTCTTTACAATGACCGCTAACGTTGAGTATTTGAGATGGCAGGGCATTTGAAAAACGTCAGCCCAAACTACCTTTGATTAAAATAACTATGGATCAAGATATGAACAAAAGCTAAATTACTAACGTCATACTGGAACAGCTGCTGGTCGTGATTTATAAACGAGGGCTTGTATGTTGCCCCCTTCTATTGCAAATACTTGTGTTCAAGCAACACCTGCGGTGGGCTCCCACCAATTATTAAAACTCCTCAAATCATAAACCTTCATTTTTGTTGTTCATCAAATATAAACAAAAATGAAACAGCATGAAATTTCGATTAAAACATTAAATGGCGATGCCGTACACTGGGTAGAAAAACTTCGCCAGGTATTGTTAATACAAGACAAAGGTAAAGGCACCGTAAAAAATTATACGGCAGAGATGATGCTTCTGTTTAAATATTATAACAGCAAAACGGTAGACACCATCACGCAGGAAGACATTCAACAATACATGCAGTAAGCCGGGTTCTGCTGGCAAATACGATTATGAATACAAGAGAAAGGGCCTGCAACTTGTTTGTTGCAGTAGAGCCAAAGGGAGGTACGATCGAGTGGAGTTTTGCCAGACAGGATGCAGATAAAAAATTATCCAAACGCTATGTTACATAATTAAATTGTCACTACACCAGCAGTTGTTATTAATGAATAAGGAATAACTAACCGAAAACTTGGCGATAAAATCAAATATGACGAAACCGCCGTCTTACTTTGGGCCAATAACCGGAAGCTGCTCACGGAAATGTGTAAAGGCGTTTGATTGAAACAGCCTGATAAAAATTATAAGAAATATTTGTCAATATGAAATTTGCATCGTAATATTGCGATATGGGAGCGACAAAATCGGATTTATTCACCAGGCAACAAAACGATGCTGCTAACATGGCGAAAGCTTTGGCTCATCCCGCCCGTATTGCCATTCTGCAATATCTGGTGAAAAGGAGTGCCTGTATTTGTGGAGACTTAGTGGAGGAATTGGGTCTGGCTCAAGCCACCACTTCACAACATTTGAAGGAATTGAAGAACGCAGGTATTATACAGGGATCTATTGAAGGTGCAGCAGTTTGTTATTGCATCAATACAAAAGTCTGGAAGCAGTACAGGGAATTGTTCAATAGTTTTTTTAAAGAGGTGGCTATTGCAGAAAGCTGCTGCTAACCCTTTTTTTGTAAAGATTAATCGCAATATCGCAATATACAAATGAATTAAATTTAATGATATGCAAACACAAGATCAACTAAAAGAAATGGTCAGGCAGAAATACAGTGAAATTGCCTTGCAGGATAAAGCAGATAATCAAGCTTCCTGTTGTGGCGCAAGCGGTTGTTCCACAGAAGTCTATAATATTATGAGTGATGATTATACGCAAATGGAAGGGTATAGTGCGGATGCGGATTTGGGTTTAGGTTGCGGTCTGCCGACCCAATTTGCTAAAATCAAAAAGGGTGATGTAGTCATTGATCTGGGAAGCGGCGCAGGCAACGATGCTTTTATCGCCAGAGCCGAAACGGGCGAAACAGGCAAAGTGATCGGAATTGATTTCACACCCGCTATGATTGATAAATCGAGAACCAATGCAGAAAAGTTAGATTATCATAATGTGGAATTCAGGCAGGGTGATATTGAAAAAATGCCGGTAACGGCTAATATCGCGGACGTTGTGATCAGTAATTGTGTACTGAACCTGGTTCCAAATAAAGATGGGGTCATCAAAGAGATTTACAGAGTATTGAAACCCGGAGGACATTTCAGTATTTCGGACATTGTCCTGGAAGGTGAATTGCCGACCAATATAAAGGAAGCTGCTGAAATGTATGCGGGCTGCGTATCAGGAGCGATTCAAAAACAAGTGTACCTGGAACTGATCGAGCGGAACGGTTTTGAGAATATCACCTTACAGAAGGAAAAAGTCATCAACATTCCGAGCGATATTTTATCTAATTATTTGTCTGCCGATCAAATCACTCAATTCCAGAATAGTTCAACCGGCATCTACAGTATCACAGTCTTTGCGCAGAAACCCTTAACCGGGCAAACCTGCTGCGCCCCGGGTTGCTGCAATTAAACTATTAAAAAAATATGAAAAAGGTGTTGGTGTTATGTACCGGCAACAGTTGCCGTAGTCAAATAGCAGAAGGATATTTAAGACATTTTGCAGGGGGCCAAACGGAAATCTATAGTGCAGGGGTGGAAACGCATGGCGTCAATCCCCGGGCCATTGCTACCATGCAGGAAGATGGTATTGATATTTCAAATCACACGTCTAACAACATTGAAGAATACCGTGGTGTTAGCTTTGATTATGTAATTACGGTTTGCGATAATGCCAAAGAACGCTGTCCTTTCTTTCCCACTAATGCCAAAAAGTTCCATTATAATTTTCCCGATCCTGCAAAATTTTCAGGTGACGAAGAACAAATCACAGAGGAATTCAGGAAAGTGAGAAATATGATCAAAAAATATACATACGATTTCACTAAAGAGTATTTTAACTAATGAGTGCTAATAATTGTAATCCGGTTATCGAAAGAAAAAAATTGGGTTTTCTGGACAGGTATCTCACTCTATGGATATTCCTGGCTATGGTAATAGGAGTAGGCATTGGGTATTTCATTCCTTCGTCGTCGGAATTTATCAATTCGTTTTCCAGCGGCACCACCAATATTCCACTGGCAATTGGATTGATCCTGATGATGTATCCTCCTTTTACCAAAGTCAAATATAATAGGTTAAAAAAAGTATTTAAGAACACCAAAGTACTCGGTCTATCCCTATTGTTAAACTGGATCATCGGCCCCATTCTCATGTTTATTTTGGCTATAGTGTTTTTGCATGACTATCCTGAATATATGACTGGCTTAATATTGATCGGCCTTGCCAGATGCATAGCAATGGTCATTGTCTGGAATGAATTGGCAGAAGGCAACAGAGAATATGCTGCAGGGCTTGTGGCGCTGAACAGCATCTTTCAAGTATTATTGTACAGCATCTACGCTTATGTATTTATTACTGTATTGCCCCCTCTGTTTGGTATTGCTGGTTCGGCAGTGATCATCACTATCGGGCAGATAGCCGAAAGTGTGGCGATCTATTTAGGCATCCCATTCGGTGCGGGGTTTCTGACAAGATATATTTTAATTAAGCTCAAAGGAGAACGGTGGTTTCAGTCCAGGTTTATCCCTATTGTCTCTCCTATAACCCTTATAGCCTTGCTATTCACCATTGTTATTATGTTCAGTCTGAAAGGGCAACTTATTGTCCGGATACCCTTTGATGTGATTCGGATCGCTGTACCCCTCGTCATCTACTTCGCCATTATGTTCCTGGTTAGCTTTTTTATAGGTAAACGGATGGGTGCGGATTATTCGACCAACGCCTCTATTGCCTTTACAGCAGCAGGCAACAATTTTGAGTTAGCCATTGCTGTAGCTATTGGCGTATTTGGAATCAATAGCGGTCAGGCCTTTGCAGGAGTGATCGGACCTTTGGTTGAAGTTCCTGCATTAATCGCACTGGTCAATGTGGCCTTCTGGTTGCGCAATAAATATTATACACCTGCTCCACTACAAACTATCTAAAATCATTATGAAAATCGCTTTATTCTCATACATTCACGCCAACCTTCCAGCATTGGATGGAAAGCCGTTCTTACAGGTGTCGATAGCCGAAATCCGGATGCTATTTGTTGCTTGGGAGATTTGGTAGGCTACAATATTTGGCATCTGGTTTTTGTTCTTCAATGCTTTTTAAGCAGGTTTCCAGTGCCGGGAGGTTTGCATGGATGTCGCTAAAGAGTGCCATTTAAACCTTAATGAAAATATAGGTTTTCCGGAAAATCCATTAAATAGAACTTATGCCGGCGACTGCTTCATGCAGTTTGCCATCAAGGTTTATTTTGTCAACTGTTATAACTTGTATGGTATCAGGCAATGCTATGTTGTGCATGGGTTCCTACACAATACATATTAAGAAAAGCGATTAGCAAAACATACGTTATTCCCATACTCAATAAAATCTAATCATTGATTTTATAAACAGTTATCGTAGCAGCATTGCCACCATTAGCCCTTTCAGCTAAAATAAAACTTTGCAGTGAGGGAATAAGCAAAGAAGTTCTTGCACCCGCTCTTGTAGGTATGTCCGCTACCCTTTTTAACGTTGTTCCATGCCCCCTCTTAAAAATATTAATTGAACCATCACCGCCACTTGCAATTATTTCTTGTTTATTTGCATAATAGAATATGTCATCTACATCGCCTACCAGTTGATTAGCAATAACCTGTTTTCCAGTCTTGCCATCATAGGCGACTAAAACAGCAGGGTGCCTGTATCCAACAAAAATAAGGTTACTAAAAGTATCCAAAGCCATAGGAAAATTAGCCCTATACTTATTTATCTTCCATGTATTTGCTATGGTGAAACGCTGCAAATCAATAACCGTTATGTTATGGTCATCAGGAACGTTTACGTACAGCTTATTGTTCTTTTTATCTAATTGAAAACTTTCTGGATGCCCAGAGAGTTTTACATTTCCGGTTTGTTTGTGAGCAACAGGGTCTATTAATGCCATTGCACCATTTCCATAACCCACATACATTTTTTTTTCAACAGCATCATATCTTATGTTATCTGCATCACCAGCTAAATGAACAGTGGCAACCTTCTCAAATGTGGTAGCATTAAAAAATACACAATTGCCATTTCCACCACTTGCAACTACAATTTCATTTTGCTCTGGTATATATGCTATGCCTTGTGGTTCTTCCACACCTTTAATACTTCGTATTATTGCACCTTTTTTAAGGTCTAAAACTTCAATAGTATTATTGCCTAAAGCAGCTATATAAACAACCCGTTCTTTTAAATTAATTGCCATGTGGTCGATACGACCGCCTACCCCCGGTATTTCAATTACTTTTTCCAATTTCAAGTGATCTGTTCCAAAACTTTCTTGTCCTTTGCAACTGGTAAGACAATTGATACATAATATGTATGTAATGATAATTTTCATTTCTTTACTATTGAAAGTTGAGTAAATGTTATTATACTTTGTAACGCATAAAAATTAGTATCTTATATTTAGATGAAGAGCGAGAAAAGTACAAGAGCGCGATGCTACAACCGCCT
>Ga0123337_10007044_pt1 | contig 10574 bp, 8 predicted proteins | sample frozenSSSSmetaG_FD_89792 | JGI IMG/M metagenome (GOLD analysis project Ga0123337, IMG submission 89792) | Glacier valley bacterial and archeal communities from Borup Fiord, Nunavut, Canada, to study Microbial Dark Matter (Phase II) -... | ecosystem: Environmental > Aquatic > Freshwater > Ice >...
CAGCCATTATGTCCGGCACCAACGATCGAAGGATATCCAACATCTTCCACCTGATATTTTTTGAATACGAATTCATGAATTCCCTGAATTTCACGTTCAGACATGCCAGGCTTCATTGCTTTTAATACTTCAACTTGTCCTGCACATGACACAGAAACTGCTTTTCGTAACAATACAATTTCTTCTTTGGTTTTAATTCCTCTTAGTGCAGACAACAGGATTTCAATATTTTGAGTGTCAAGATTATTTCTCGGCTTTTCTTTAACCATGCCGATCTTATTTTTCTCAGGGTAATTTACTTTGATCTTAAACTGAGCGATAAGATCATACATGTCCGATGAATCATTTGGATTATCGCGCACGTCATTACCAAAGTCAGTGAATAAAATTTTATCAAACTTATTAAAGTCAACATTATAGCGCTTGAATTCGGTATTATTAAAAGCCTGGTCGAACCCTAAAATCTCTTTTGCGCCCGCTTCACCTAATCTTCGACCTGTCCACATTTCACGAAGCTCATTACGTGGTTGCGTAAAAAGTATTTCATTATAGCGGGTTCCGTCACTGGAAGTTTGCGTGTCTTTAAAAATAAACAAGAGAGCATCGGGCTCTTTGTAGCCAGTTAAATAGAAAAAGTTTGGGTCCTGGTGATAGACATAATCCACATCATTAGCCCTGTTGCGTATTGGATTTGTGAAAAATACAGCTGCTGAATTTGCAGGAAGACTTTCCCTTAACTTCTGACGGCGGTCTTTATGAAAATCCTTGCTTAACAGATCAGAAGGGAGATCTGTATTCTGACAAAAGCCCATGAGGGATGTAATGCTTAGTATGAAAATAAACAGCATGCGCATAATCATAAATTTTTAATAAATGTGAATGTTAACAGAGAAACAAAAATATTGAAAATGAGTGAATTTAATTTTAGTTACTTTGGCGCTGGTCTAAACACAGTATGAACGGCGTTGTTAGTTACAGGATTGATCTTTGGGCAGTCTTCATTTTTCTGGGAATGGTTCAAGGCCTGTTTCTATCTATTTTCTTTTTGTCGAAAGAAAGCAGGAAGATCCAGACTAATTTACTTCACGGCTTTCTATTAATTGCCATTTGCGGATGTCTGTTGGAAATATTGCTGATGTACACAGGATACATTGTTCATGCTTTCTATCTCGTAGATTTTTCAGAATCACTTTCGCTTCTCATAGGTCCGTTGACTTATCTTATGGTGATAAGTCTTATTCGTGGCTCAATTAGCAAGAGGGATTATTTCCACTTTTTTCCTGCCGTTTTGTACACATTTTATTTGGGATTATTTCTTGCAATGCCTGAAGATGCGAAATATAATGCGTGGGTCAGTTCATATCATCCTGAACTTCCCAAAAGAATTTTTGATTATCCGTATAACTCGGATCCGTTAAGCATTCGAATGATAATTACGCAAATGACTATTTTCTCTATCCTGATCTACGGAGTCCTAAGTTTGATAGAAACATTTAAGGCGTTCAAAAGAAGAGGAGAATCATTACTAAGACCAAAAACACTAACACTTAGAGTATTACGATGGCATGTGTTTCTTTTAATATCTTCTGCATTCACCATTTTAACTGTTAAGCTTAATAATCCAAGAGATACAGGCGACCATATTTTCGCAACGTACATAGCGTTGACTATTTATATGACCAGCTTTTTTGCAATCAAAAGTTCAGGGTTCTTTCGCCCGGCATTATTAAATGAGCAGCAAAAGTATAAGACGTCGTCGCTCACCACAGAACAGTCGCGGCTCACTCTTGTAAAATTGAGCGAAGTGATGACAAACGAGAAACCTTTTCTTAGATCCAGTTTTTCGTTACCGGATCTTGCAGAAAAACTTTCAATATCTGTTCACCAGCTTTCTCAAGTAATCAATGAAGGACTTGGTAGAACGTTCTTTGAACTCGTTGCACACTATCGTGTTGAAGAGGCAAAGAAATTATTGAAAGAGCAACCAAACGTTAAAGTTGAAGAAATAGCGGAGAAGGTGGGATATAATTCGAAATCATCGTTTAATACAGTGTTTAAAAAACTAACGGGTAAAACACCAAGTGAGTTTCGCGGAAGTTAATTGGTGTTTCGAGAAATTTTTATTTATTACGAATGTTGTTGGTGAAGAACATCAAGAATAGTTGCGAAGTGAATTTGGTGGAGGTTAGCTTACTGACGTGCGGGCAATGCTTTGTGATCTCCTCTGTGTTTGAGGGTTTCTAATCAAGCAGTTTTTCTAAAACCAAAAACTCCAGCTCCACCTTCGGTACACCAAACCTCGCATCCGGAATATTAAATGGCTTTGTTCCTTTTTTTACATAACCATGTCGCACATACCAATCAATAAGTTCCGTGCGTCGAGAAATAACGGTCATGTGAATCTTTTTGCAACTTGATTTTTTTGCTTCAACTTCAGCAGCTCTTAGTAATTCTTTTCCGATTCCTTTTCCTTGAAGGCTTGGTCGAACGGTCAACATTCCGAGGTACAGTTTGTCACCTTCATCTCGTAACTCCACACATCCAAGGATCTTTCCATTTTCAACATATTTTAAAATAGTGGAATCAGGCCTATTGAAAATGTCTTCAATGGAGGAGACTACGGTTCGGGTTCCATCCAAAAGATCCGCTTCGGTAGTCCAGCCAGCCTTGGAAGATTCCCCACGGTAAGCAGAATTAACAAGTCCATTCAGATCCGATGCATCGGCAATTGTTGCCGGGATTATTTCAAAATTCATATTGCGGCTCAAATATACACTCGTTCGGCGTCCGACTTTATAAAATAGGCCATCTCGCTTATAAAATCAACCTTACCTTTAGTAAAGGGGTCAGTTTCTTTGATAAAATAAATTTTATGAATGTACCACGACCAACTTCTCTTTCTACCCGACGTCACGATTTAGACTGGCTTAGGCTTATTGCAATTATCATTCTTTTGTTCTACCACACAGGCATGTGGTTTAATACCTGGGGATGGCATGTGAAAAATTCCGACACCACCACCAGCTTTAATTATTGGATGGTGTGGTTCCACTTCTGGCGAATGCCTTTGTTGCTTTTTATTTCTGGTGCAGGTACTTACATGGCACTTGGCAAGCGAACACCAAATCAATTTGCAAGCGAACGTTTCAAAAGACTTTTTATTCCCCTTGTCTTCGGAATGTTCGTGGTAGTACCACCCCAGATTTACTATGAACATATTAAGGAATATAATAGTTATTGGGATTTTTACAAAACAGTTTTTGATTTCAAGCCATATCCGGGTGGAAGTTTCAGCTGGCATCACCTTTGGTTTATTCTTTACTTGTTTTTGTATTCCTTGATAGCAATACCTTTTTTAAAGTATTTACATTCTGAAAAATCATTACGCTTTCGCGAACGTGTTTACAAAATTCTTTCAAGACCGGTTACGATTTTGTTCCTTCCGGCAATTATTATCTTGATAACACAGATAATACTACGTCCATATTTTCCAGAGGAAACACATAACCTTATTCATGATTGGGCATACTTTACCTTTTACTTTTTATTTTTCCTTTTTGGGATGTTATGCTATTCAAATCCTAATTTATGGGAATCCATTGGTGCTAATCGCAGGTATCTGCTGGTAGCAGGTTTATTTATTCTTGTTCCGTTCTATGGAATTTATCTTCACTTCAGAGAGATAATACACTTGCCGTGGGATATGGACATTATAGAAACAGCGTTTGATGTAGTTGCAATTTTTCTAAGTTGGTTTACGGTGATCACTGTTATTGCGTATGGTCAACATTACCTTAATAAACCTCATCCATGGTTAAAGTATGTTAATGAAGGGCTCTATCCGTTTTACATTTTACACCAGACAGTCATCATCTCGATTGGATATTATATCTGTCAACTTGATTGGAGTATAGCCGTAAAGTTTTTTTCAATAAGTTTTCTCACGTTGATTAGTTGTATTGTGTTCTATGCGTTGGTAATAAGGACCAATAATATGATGAGATTGTTCTTTGGAGTGAAAACGAAAGATAAACATTAAAAGATTTTGTTGCTTTTCTACAGTTCATGCTTGCCCTGATCTTCAGACTCTTGGCCATGAACAGATCTTTTAATCGAATTGATCAATTGCCTGCCAGGAGCGTAAAGATCGATTTTTATTTTCTGGGCACGTTAATACACTCTTTATTGATCATTGGCCTGGTGCGTTGCCGTTGCCTATGGTTAATAGAATGTATTGGCGAGAGCAAAAATGTATTAGGCCTGAAAGAATGATGTTACCGAGCTCATTGGTCGTATTAGAAATTTAGGATACGAGGAAAATATTTCAAATAATGATTGCAGGCTACTCTTCCAAATCCCGTAACTCAAAATCCTTTCCCTTACCAAATTTATACGTATCATTGAGTTTATATCTTTCAAGGGTAATCAGATCTTTTACCGCGAAGTCTCCATTAGATAAGATTCTTTCCACTTCAAACTCATACTTATCACCATAGTTAATGAGCTTATATTTTTTTCCGACACGCAATACGTCAAATGATAATCCAGCCATTACAGATCTTCCTCTCGTTCTAACATTAATATAGAAGCCTGTGGTACGATGAAATATTTCTCATTCTCATACATCACTTCTATTGCCCCCTTCTGCAGAAAGATTGCCAGGTCGCCTTCATGCGCCTGAAGCGGTAAATACTTCACTGAATCTTTCTTTCCTTTCCACAAATCATCTTCATCAGCGGGCATTGGCAAAGGATACCCGGGGCCAACTTTAATCACAAATCCTCTCTGGATCTTTTCTTTCTCTTGTACACCGGCTGGTAAATAAAGTCCGCTTTCGGTTTTTTCTGATTCCTTGACGGGACGAATGAGTACGCGATCACCAACAACAATGAGTTTTTTGAGTTTATTGTCTGCGGTTAACTTCATAATCTGGTTTCATTAATACCTAAAAATAAACACATAAAGCATATGGGAGATATAGAACTTCGCATTGACTATGTAATCTATGTGCTTTATGTGTTTAACAATGGAATTTAAAATAATTGTCCCTGCTCTTCGTCCTTCGGATCTTCAATATCTGAGGTATACAATGGCAAACGATCTATTGCTTTGGATAACATTCCATTATCTGTAATAATTCCTTTTTGATTCGCATCATTATTCAGTTTCATAGTATCAATTTCAAGTTCTTTGATATTGATCTGCTTCGCACGCTTTTCAATCGGCGGATTGATCTTCTCAGCCTTTTCAAATTCATTCACTTTTTCAAGAATATCTTTGGGGAGATCAGATTCACCGCGATAGACCAATTCCAAAAACTGTTTTGCGAAAAAGGCATCGATCTGAATTCTTCTTTTAGATAAGTGCGCAAACTTTCCAAGCACACGACAAATGTTATCACGCTCTTCAGGGCTTAATTCTTGCGCGAATTCATATTCTTCAATGGTTTTTAAACTAACAATGATTGGCTCAAGCGCATCGACAGAAATGATGTACACTGTATAATCCGGCAAACGATAAACGAACGTCTCTAAAACTTCCAGCGTATTTGTGGGAACAACAAGAAATATTTCTTTCCTCACATTCTCTTCCTTGGCATATTTCTTTATCGATTCTGTTTGGTTCTTTACATAGGTTGGGAAGTTTGAAAGGTCGTCACTCGCAGGGCTTTTTGCATCAAACACCACAAACTCATCGATGATCTTAATTGTATTATCCGGATCTCCTTTGAAGGGAACTTTGTCAACGTATTCAACGGTATACTTGGAGCAAATTGTTCTGATCGCATTACTTACTCGTTCTTCGTGGTTTGACCATGTTTCTTTTTGTCTCTTTAATCGATCAAGATCTGCATTCTTACGGTCTTCTAATTCGCGATCGCGATCACGCTGAAATTTCTCCTGGATCTGTTTCAAGGAAGAAACCGCGTTTGAATGATCTTGTCTTCTAAACTCTTCATCTTTTTTTAAACGGGAATTTTCATCCCGATGATCACGTACTTCTTTTTCAATGGAGTTTAACTTTTCCCTCGTGATTGTTAATTCGTCTTTTAGGTCCTGACCTCGCTTTAGATATTGTCTGTTCTCGGTTGTGAGTGAGCTCACTTGATTCAACAATTCTTCCAAACGTTTTATCTGATTCTGTTCGGCACCTTTAAGCGCACCGTTTTCGGAAGTAAGCCGGCCTATCGTTTCCAGATAACCTTTTATCGAAGCTTTTTCAAGATTCAGATTATTCTCCAGTTTCGAATTTTCTGAGCGCAACGTTTCTATCGTCGAGATCAGCTTTTGTAAATCGCCGCTCGCATCAATTACCTGGTTCTTTACTTCTCCCCACTGAAAAAGTCTTCCGAAAAACCCGACATTCTTCAGGCTTTCAAAAAGAACTTTTATCCTGTCAAAATTCATCTCCATGTTTAATCTCCTTCTTACTTCTGCCTTCTATTCTAACTTCTCAATCTTCTTCTTTCGCCGTAGCTTTAGCGAAGGCGGATTAAAACTCAATTAACAACTGCCCCTTCTCTACCGTATCTCCCTTTTTTACCTTCACATTCTTCACGATGCCCTCTCCCGGAGCCTTGATAATATTTTCCATTTTCATCGCTTCAAGCACTAATAATGGATCTCCTTGCTTTACAGTATCACCAGCTTTTATTCTCAAGTCAATAATCAATCCCGGCATCGGTGCCTTGATCACGTTAACTTTTCCGGAAGCATTTGCATTCATTCCCATCTTCTCAAGAAGAATATCAAACTTGTCGCGAAGCTGAAGCGAATAATTAAACCCATTGATCTTCAGTTCGACAATCTTTGCTTCTTTGTCAATTTTCACCACTTCGGCCTGGTAGCCTTTGTCTTTATATACAATGTGGTAATGTCCGTTTCCAAGTGATGTCACATCCCACGAAAGTGGATTTCCATTAACAAGCCAGTTTTCCTTGTCTTGGACAATTTCAAATGACTTTCCGTTTATGAGTGCCTTATACATGATGTCAAAAATAAGAGGTGTGACGGTGGTTTAGTTTAAAATCATGAAATTTGTTTCTAATTCGCTGGCAACATGTCAGGAATTCAATACACCTCAACTATCGCGTGAACTGGAAAACCCTTCTTTCTGCCAACCGTCTCGGTCGACCCTCAACTTCTTCAGAATCGTATCGTAGTGCATTCGAAATGGATTATGACCGGATTATTTTCTCACATCCGTTTCGACGCCTTCAGGATAAGACGCAGGTCCATCCTCTGCCCGAACACGATTTCGTTCACACACGCCTCACCCATAGTCTCGAAGTTTCCAGCGTTGGTCGTTCGCTTGGCAAGCGGGTAGGAGAGAAAATTCTTGAGCGCCATCCAGAACTCAATAAAGATTTTACACTGTTTGATTTTGGTGCAATTGTAGCGGCGGCGTCACTTGCTCACGATTTGGGCAATCCACCATTCGGTCATGCAGGCGAAGATGCTCTATCAGATTTTTTTAAAGAACATTCTGACTGGAAGAAAAACATGAACGAGTCGGAATGGACTGACTTAATAAAATTTGAAGGTAATGCACAGGGTTTTAGAATTCTGAATCAGAGTGAATACGGAATGAAGTTAACATGTGCTACGCTGGGTGCATTTACAAAATATCCATGTGGGGCGTATTTTCCTTCACGTGATAAATCAAAGAAGAGTCAGAAGAAGTTCGGATTCTTTCAAAGTGAACAAGAGTTATTCGTCCAGCTTGCAGAGCATCTTGAGTTACAATCTGTTTCGGTAGCATGGTCGCGACATCCATTGGCATTCTTAGTTGAAGCTGCGGATGATATTTGTTACAGTATTATTGATCTTGAAGATGGTTGTCGGTTGGGCTTGGTAAGCTTTGAAGAAACGGTAGGCCTGCTTGCGCCAATTTTAAAAGACAGACTTGATCGTAAGAAACTTGCCGGTGATCAAAGTCTTAATAAGAAGCTTGGAACGTTACGGGCTCTTGCTATTGGTGAATTGATTGATGCCTGTACTGCGATATTTCTCGACAACGAAAAAGGGATCATTGAAGGAACATTTGACACTGCCCTCGCTGACTTATGTGAATTTGGCCCGGCATTACAAAGGATCACAGAAGTATCCGTACAGAAAATTTATCGTGCACGCCAGGTGGTTGAGATCGAAGCAACTGGTCATGAAGTTCTTCCTGGATTGTTAAAAGAATTCGTTGCCGTTGGCGATATGCTTCGCAAAAATGGAAAGTCACGCAAATACGATAACCTCGCATTACTATTTCCCCCAGAGATCATCAAAGCAATAAATGAAAGCAAGAGTGACTATGAAATGTTACGATATGTGATTGATTTTATTTCCGGACTTACCGATCGACACGCACTTTCGCTGTTTAGAAAAATAAAGGGAATTTCATATTGAGAATCTAGAAGTTTAATTTATCAGCCAAACGATCTTTTCGAGATAATCTATTCTCAGCTTCTCGATTCTCATATTCTCATATTCTTCATGTACATTTGCCGGTCCTATTTAGTAGAGTAAGTCATGTGGTCCCGCATCGCCGATAGTATCATTCGTTTTCGCCTTCTCCTGATGGGTGTAATCGCTGTAATTACTGTTCTCATGGGTTACTATGCTACAAAAGTAGAGATGAGCTACGACTTCAATCGAAGTGTTCCGCTCGACGATCCTGACATGATTTTCATGGATAAATTCAGAGCCCAATTTGGTGAGGATGGCAATATTATCGCAGTTGGTTTTAAAGACAGTGCGATATACAAACTTGAGAACTTTAAAAAATTCAGAGAGCTGAGTGAGAATCTCAAAAAAGTCGAGGGTGTTAATGAAGTTCTGGCGGTACCGGTATTAAAAATATTATTAAAAGATACTGCTCAAACCAAATTTTATTTGTCTCCGCTTTTCCTCCCAACCATTTCCTCCCAACCGGAGTTGGATAGCCTTCTGTTAGAAGTAAGAAAACAGAAATTGTATATGAGCCAGTTGGTCAACTCGAAAAACGGGGCAACGATGATGATCATCTCTGTTCAAAAAGGAGTTGCTAATTCGGTAAGAAGAGTTGGATTAATTAATTCATTAAATGTTTTGGGCAATGAATTTGCCAGAGCAACTGGAATAGAAATTCATTACGCAGGGCTTCCATTCATCCGTTCGGTTGTTGCCCAGCAAGTAAAGAGTGAGCTTTCATTCTTTACATATATGTCGGCACTTGTTACGGGATTAATCATGTTGCTGTTCTTCCGTTCCGTACGCGCTGTGCTCTTCTCATTAGTGATGATTGGTGTAATGGTCGTATGGACATTGGGAACAATTTCTTTGTTTGGATATAAGATCACTTTATTAAGTGGATTGATCTCGCCTGTCATTGTCACCATCGGGATTACGAATGCTATCTATCTATTGAATAAATATCACCTTGAATTTGTAAAGACTGGAAATAAGGTAGAAGCGATTCGCATCGTTGTTCAGAAAATGGGATTGGCGACTTTCCTTACCAATCTTACCGTTGCAATAGGCTTTCTTACATTATTGTCTACAGACATTGTAATTCTTCGTGAATTCGGAGTAGTCGCAGGTTTGAATATAGTGGCTTTATTCTTTGTAAGTCTTGTGATGATCCCTTGCATTCTTACATGGCTTCCGGCACCAACGCCGAATCATTTGAAGCATCTGGATTTCAGGTTGATGAATTGGTTCGTTAAATCAATTGATATGATTGTAATACATCGCCGTCCTGCAATTTACCTGGCAACGATAGCTGTGGTAGTTATATCCGTTATTGGCATACTAAAACTTGAGCCAATAACATTCATGGTGGATGATCTTCCGGCGGAAAGCAAGGTTAAAAAGGATTTGAAATTTTTTGAATCTAACTTCAGTGGTATCATGCCAATTGAGTTTGTGGTAGATACTCAAAAGAAACGCGGACTTCTCCAGGTTAATAATTTAAAGAAAGTTGAAGAGTTTGAATCATTCCTTGATTCAATACCATTGATCTCGCCGCCGGTATCATTGATAAGTTTTATAAAAACATCCAAGCAGGCATTCTATAATAACAACCCGAACTACTATTCTTTGCCATCAAATCAGGAAAAGAACTTTATTCTGCGCTACATGAAAGGACAAACGGATAACAGCGGTTTACTTAAATCGTTTGCGGATTCATCCTTCCAAAAGATGCGGATAAGTGCTCAAATGGCAGATATTGGGTCTAAACGAATGGATTCACTGATAAAAAATGTGATCAATCCAAAGATTGGTTCGATTTTTAAGCCTGAAGGAAAAGACATCTTAAAAGTCAATGTCACGGGCACTTCGGTCTTGTTTGTGAAGGGTAATGAGTATCTCGTCAAAGATCTATGGAAGAGTTTGATCCTGGCGTTTATGCTGATCACGATGAGTATGGCTGCGTTATTCGCAAATGTGAGAATGATTATCATATCACTTGTTCCGAATCTTATCGCTTTAATGATTACTGCAGGCATCATGGGATATTTTCATATTCCATTGAAAGCAAGCACTGCATTGATCTTCAGTATCACATTTGGTATTTCAGTGGACAACTCAATTCGTTTCCTG
>Ga0123337_10007046_pt1 | contig 10573 bp, 8 predicted proteins | sample frozenSSSSmetaG_FD_89792 | JGI IMG/M metagenome (GOLD analysis project Ga0123337, IMG submission 89792) | Glacier valley bacterial and archeal communities from Borup Fiord, Nunavut, Canada, to study Microbial Dark Matter (Phase II) -... | ecosystem: Environmental > Aquatic > Freshwater > Ice >...
ATCCCCGCCGATGTTCCGGTGCGCATGGGCTTCGTCTCGCATCTGGTCATCCGCGAATCGGCGGGCAAGGTCAGATCGTCATCACCCAGATCGGCGGCGGGCTGAGATTGAGTCACATAGCGCCGTGAGAGGATGGGCGCCAAACATGGACTGACCGCCGGTCTCTGGCGACGTTGATTGCGCACTAATTAGGCAGCTGCAGAATCTGCACAAGCTATTGACTCGCGGCTTCAGGCTCGCCATCATCTGCGAAATTATCGGACATTTACGGGCATCTGCGCCCCACTTTTGGAACACACCGTGTCGTTCCTGGGTGGGGCATTTTGTGTTGGACCCAAGGCATGGCGCTGGAAAACGATACCGTTGCGATAGGCGTGCTGTTCTCGGCAGGCGGCCCCTATGCTGCCATTGGCCGGGAAGGCCTTGCCGGCACGCTGCTGGCGATCGATGAAATCAATGCCACAAGGCAGTATGACTTCGTGCTCGAGGCGCATATCCGCGACCCTCAGGGCGTCACCGAAAACTATGCCAGACTAGCCGCCGACATCGTTGCCAGTTCGGGGGCAAAGCATATCGTTGGTTGCACGACCTCGTGGAGCCGCAAGGAGATCATCCCGCTGCTCGAGAAGCGCAATACCATGCTGTGGTATCCGTGCCCCTATGAGGGCTTCGAGGCGCATGAGCAGGTCATCTATCTGGGTGCCTGTCCCAATCAGCATGTGCTGCCGCTGCTTGACTTCGTCCTGCCGCGCTTCGGTGCGGACGGCTATCTCGTCGGGTCCAACTATATCTGGGGTTGGGAGACGAGCCGAATTGCGCGCGATGTCATGGAGGCGGCCGGCGGCCGCGTCGCCGGCGAGCGCTATGTGCCGCTGGGCGATGTCGACATTGACCGGATCGTCGAGGAGATCCGGGTCAAGCGGCCGGCTTTCATCCTCAATACGCTGATCGGGCCATCGTCCTACGCTTTCCTCGCGGCCTACCACGCGCTTGGCCAAGCCGACCGGTCATTTGATCCGTCGGTGCGGCCCGTGCTGAGCTGCAACTTTGCCGAGCCCGAGCTGGCCCAGCTGGGCGAGGCGGCGACCGGCCAATATGCGGTCTCGCCCTATTTTCAGTCGCTGCAGACCACGGAGAACCGACAGTTTCTGGAGGCCGTGACCCGCCATGCGCCTGAAACCGGGCCGGTATCGGCCTTCTTCGCGCAAGCCTATGCCGCCGTTCACCTGTTGGCCGCAGGGATATCCGCCACCGGAACCGATGATGCCGGGACTGTGCGTGGCGCCTTGGCGCGTCGATCCATTACCGCCCCCTTCGGCCCGGTCGAGATCGATCTGAGCAACAACCATGCCGTGCTGACGCCACGTATTGCCCGAGCCACGGCGTCCGGGTTCGAGATCGTGGCTGACCGCGGCCTCGCCATCCGGCCTGATCCCTATCTGGCCTATGCCGCGCGCTTTGCCCAGCCAGCATCGCATCTGCGGGTGGTCAAATGAGCGCCCCCGTGCAGATCGCCAGTTTCGATCGCAAGACGGCGCTGATCCTGCATCGCCCCCATCCTGTGGTCGAGGCCATTACGCGGCAGTTGGCCCAGCTCGGCGTGCGCTGCGAAGGGTCGTGGCCCGAGCTTCCCGCCGATGCGGCGCCGGTCGCCGACCTGCTGTTCTATGATGCCGACATGGGCCATGACGGTCAGTTTCCCTGGGCGCCTGGCACAGCGCCGATGCCGGCCATCGCCCTGATTGGCTCGGAGGCGCCGGGGCGACTGGCCTGGGCGATCCGGCTGGGTGCCGACGCGCATCTGCTCAAGCCGGTCGGCAGTGGTGGCGTGTTCACGGCGCTGGTGATCGCCTCAGAGGCCTTTGCCAGACGCTCGGCCATGCGAGACGAACTGGCCGGCTTGCGTAGCCGGCTGGAGCAGCGTGAAGTGGTCGCCGAGGCCACCGCCTGTCTGATGCTGCAGGGCAACCTGCCGGCAGAGGAAGCCTATGCCCGGCTGCGCCGGGAAGCCATGACGGCACGGCTGACCATCGAAGCTATGGCCGAGAAGATCGTGCACGAATTGCGGGCGGGCCATGTCCATCATCGCTCCTGAACTTGGCATGCCCATCGCTCCGACACGGCCCATCCGTGCCCAGTCCGTGCTGGGCCGGCTGCTGCGGCGCCCCATGGCGGTGACCGGGCTCATCATCATCGCTGTGGTCGTGCTGGCGGCGTTGTTCGCCCCGGTCCTCACTCCGCACGATCCCAATGAGCAGTATTTCGAGGGCCTGACGCTGGAAGGCGCGCCTTTGGCGCCCAATGGACAGTTCTGGTTCGGCACCGACCTTCTGGGTCGCGACCTGCTGAGCCGCCTCATCGTCGGGGCACAGACCTCGCTGGTCATCGGCGTCGTCGCCAATGGCATTGCAGTGATCCTGGGCTCGCTGGTCGGCATTACCGCGGGCTATTTCCGCGGCATTGTCGGTGCGGTGCTGATGCGCTTCACCGACCTGATGATGAGCTTTCCGGCGCTGCTGCTGGCCATCGTGCTGGCTGCCATCTTCCGGCCAAGCCTGTGGATCGTGGCGCTGGTCATCGCCATGGTCAACTGGGTGCAGATTGCCCGCGTGCTCTACACCGAGACCCGCTCGCTGTCCGAGCGCGAATTCATCGAGGCCGAGCGCGCGCTGGGCGCTGGATCGCTGCTGATCCTGTGGCGCCACATCCTGCCGCATCTGGTGTCGACCATTCTGGTCTGGGGCACGCTGGGCATTTCGACCACCGTGCTGCTGGAGGCCACGCTGAGCTTTCTGGGCATTGGCGTACGGCCGCCGACGCCGAGCTGGGGCAATATCATCTTCGAGAACCAGACCTATTTCGCCACCGCGCCCTGGCTGGTGTTCATTCCCGGCGCCGCCATCCTGCTGCTGTCGTTGGCCTTCAACCTGCTGGGCGATGCCCTGCGCGACATTCTCGACCCCACCCAGCAGGGGAGTTCGTCATGATCGGCTATCTCGCCCGCCGGTTTGGCCAGGCTGCGCTGATCCTGCTCGGCATCAGCGTGGTGACCTTCGTGCTTCTCTATCTGCTGCCGGCCGATCCGGTGCGCCAGATCGCCGGGCGCAGTGCCACGGCGGAGACAGTAGACAACATCCGGCGCCAGCTAGGTCTCGACCTGCCATTGTGGGAGCAGTACTGGCGCTATCTCAGCAACCTGCTGAGCGGCAATCTGGGCCGCTCCTATCTGCAGAAGAGCGAAGTTTCCGAGCTGATCGCGGCGCGCCTGCCGGCCAGCCTCTTGCTGATGGCCGGCGCCATCACCTGCGAACTGGTGATCGGGCTGACCATGGGCGTGCTGGCGGCCGTGCGGCGAGGGGCCTGGGTCGACAATCTGCTGATGGTGATTTCCTTCATCGGCGTATCGGCGCCCCAATTCGTCGTTGCCATCCTGCTGCTCTATGTCTTTGCCGTGCAGCTGGGCTGGTTCCCCATTGGCGGCTACGGCACGTTTGCCCATCTGGTGCTGCCATCGCTGACGCTGGGCCTGCTCGGGGCGGGCTGGTATGCCCGGATGATGCGCTCCTCCATGCTGGAGGTGCTGCGGCAGGACTATATCCGCACTGCCCAGTCCAAGGGCCTGCGCGGCCGCATCGTGCTGTTTCAACACGCCATTCCCAATGCCATCCTGCCCATCGTTGCCATGATCGGCATCGATATCGGCATGTTCATGAGCGGCATTGTCGTGGTCGAAAGCGTTTTCGGCTGGCCCGGTATCGGCCAGCTCGCCTGGCAGGCCATCCAGCGCGTCGACATTCCCATCATCATGGGTGTCACGCTGGTCTCGGCCTGCGCCATCGTCATCGGCAACCTGGTTGCCGACCTTCTCGCCCCCCTCATCGATCCGCGCATCAAGCTGCGCTGACCGCCCAACCCAAGGAGAGACCAAGCATGCGCAGATTGCTGTTATCCGGAATTGCCCTGGCCGTCCTGACCATGGCATCGCCCGTTTTTGCCCAGGACGAGAAGCAGGGTGGCTCGATGATCGTCACCTACAAGGATGACGTGGCGACCCTCGACCCAGCCATCGGTTATGACTGGCAGAACTGGTCGATGATCAAGTCGCTGTTCGACAGCCTGATGGACTACGAGCCAGGCACCTCGACGCTGACGACCGACCTGGCCGAAAGCTACACGATTTCTGACGACGGCCTGACCTATACGTTCAAGCTGCGGCCCGGCGTCAAATTCCACAATGGTCGCGAGATGACCGCCGAGGACGTCAAGTACTCGCTCGACCGGGTCACCGATCCGGTGACGCAAAGCCCCGGCGCGGGTTTCTTTGCCTCGATCGCCGGGTTCGATGCCGCCTCAGGCGGTTTGGCAACGGGGCTTTCGGGCGTCACGGTGGTCGATCCGCTGACCGTCGAGATCACGCTGTCGCGGCCCGACGCGACCTTCCTCCATGTGGTGGCGCTCAACTTTTCCTCCATCGTGCCCAAGGAAGCGGTGGACGAGTTCGGCGCTGATTTCGGCAAGCACCCGGTCGGCACCGGCGCTTACTCGCTGGCCGAGTGGACGCTGGGCCAGCGTCTCGTCTTCGCCCGCAATGCCGATTACTGGAAGGCCGGCATTCCCAAGATGGACGAGATCGTCTTCGAGATCGGCCAGGAGCCGACCGTGGCGCTGCTGCGCCTGCAGAATGGCGAAGTCGACATCCTGGGCGATGGCATTCCCCCGGCGCAGTTCCTTGAGGTCAAGGACAACCCGGACTATGCCGACATGATCATCGAGGGTGGCCAGTTGCAGACCGGCTATATCACCCTCAATGTGACCACGCCGCCCTTCGACAATCTCGCGGTGCGCAAGGCCGTCAACATGGCCATCAACAAGGACCGGATCGTCCGCATCATCAATAACCGCGCGGTGATCGCCAACCAGCCGCTGCCGCCCTCCATGCCGGGCTATACCGAAGGCTATGACGGCATTGCCTATGATGTGGAAGGCGCCAAGGCGCTGCTGGCCGAGGCGGGCTTCCCCGATGGCTTCACCACCGAACTCTATGTGTACAATGTAGATCCCAATCCCCGCATCGCCCAAGCCATCCAGCAGGATCTCGCCGCCATCGGCGTTACCGTGGAACTGCTGTCGCTGGCCCAGGCCAATGTGATCGAGGCCGGCGGCGCCGGTACGGCGCCGATGATCTGGTCGGGCGGCATGGCCTGGATCGCCGACTTCCCCGATCCATCCAACTTCTATGGCCCGATCCTGGGCTGCGCCGGTGCGGGTGAGGGTGGTTGGAACTGGTCGAAATATTGCAATGAAGAGCTCGACGCCATGGCGACGGCGGCGGATTCGATGATCGATCCGGCCAAGGCGGCCGATCGCTACCAGGCCTGGAGCGACGTCTATATGGGCGTGATGGCCGATCTTCCCTGGGTGCCGGTTTTCAACGAGCAGCGCTTCACCATGAAGTCGGCCCGCCTGGGTGGCCCCGATGCCATCTTCGTCGATCCGGTCCATATTCCCGTCAACTACGACTATGTGTTTGATAAAGATGTGCAGTAACTGCGACTACACCATCCACCGGGTGAACCATCATTTCGGGTGGGATCATTCGATCCCGTCCGTGCAGCGGGTGGCGCCCGGTTCGTCGGTCTATTTCGAATGTCTCGACAGCGGGGCCGGGCACTTCACCTCCGCCAGCACCGTGGCCGATGTGTCGACACTCGATTTTTCCAAGGTCAATCCGGTCACCGGCCCCATCTATATTGATGGGGCCCAGCCCGGCGACGCGCTCAAGATAACCATGGAGGGCTTTGAGCCCTCCGGTTTCGGCTGGACGGCCAATATTCCCGGCTTCGGGCTCCTGGCCGATCAGTTCAAGGACCCGGCGCTGACGCTGTGGAGCTATGACAAGGCCAGCATGGCGCCGGCGGCCTTTTCGAAGAACGGCAAGGTTCCGCTCAAGCCGTTCTGCGGCGAGATGGGGGTCGCCCCGGCGGCGCCGGGCAATCACTCGCAGGTGCCGCCGCGCCGGGTGGGTGGCAATCTGGACATCCGCGACCTCACCACCGGCACGGTGCTCTACCTGCCGGTCGAGGTCGAGGGCGCGCTGTTCTCGGTGGGCGACACCCATGCCGCCCAGGGCGATGGCGAGGTTTGCGGCACGGCCATCGAGAGCCAGATGAACGTGGCGCTCAAGTTCGACCTAATCAAGGGCGCCAACCTGGCCATGCCGCGCTTTACCACGTCGGGGCCGGTGACCAACCATCTCGACGCCAAGGGCTATGAGGTGACCACCGGCATCGGGCCAGACCTGATGGCCGGCGCGCGCGATGCGCTGTCGGGCATGATCGACCTGCTGGGCAGCCAATATGGCCTCTCGGCCGAGGAGGCCTATATGCTGTGCTCTGTGTGTGGCGATCTCCGCGTCTCCGAGATCGTGGACATGCCCAACTGGGTGGTGAGCTTCTACTTCCCCCGGATCGTCTTCGAGTGACGGCCGAAGCGTCCCCACTGCTCGACCTGCGCGGCCTCGTCACCGAGGTCGCGTCCTCTTCCGGCCCAAGGCGCGTGGTGGACGGGCTCAGCTTCACGCTGGAGCGCGGCCAGACGCTCTGCATTGCCGGGGAGTCAGGCTCGGGCAAATCGATGACTGCGCTCTCGTTGATGGGACTGCTGCCCCAGCCCATGGCCCAGATCGGAGCCGGATCGGCGCTGTTCAAGGGACGCGACCTGTTCGGCCTGGACCGGGTAGCCATGCGGGCCATTCGCGGCCGCGAGATCAGCATGATCTTTCAGGAGCCGATGACCTCGCTCAATCCGGTGATGACGGTGGGGCGGCAATTGTCCGAGGCGATCACGGCGCATACAACGCTGACCGCCAGCGCGGTCCGCACGCGCGCCTTGGAACTGCTTGATCAGGTACAGATCCCCGAGGCGGCGCGGCGGCTGACACAATATCCGCATGAGCTCTCGGGCGGCATGCGGCAGCGCGTGATGATCGCCATCGCGCTCAGCCAGCGGCCGGACATCCTGATCGCCGACGAGCCGACCACCGCCCTCGATGTCACCGTGCAGGCGCGGATTCTCAGCCTCATTCGCCTGCTGCAGCAGGAGACCGGCACGGCGGTGATCATGATCACCCATGACATGGGCGTGGTGGCCGAAATGGCCGACCATGTCCTGGTGATGAAGGATGGGCGCCAGGTCGAGACCGGCGCCGTACAGACGATCTTCACGTCACCGGCGCAGCCCTATACGCAGGCCCTGCTGGCTGCCGTGCCGGTGCTCGGCTCCATGGCAGGCACCAGCCTGCCCAACCAGGCCAAGCCCGCCGCCGCAAGCCCTAGGGAAGTGCTCGACGTCGATAATCTGCGCGTGCGCTTTGACCTGCGCGGCGGGCTGCTGCGCCAGGTGAGCAAGCGGGTGCATGCCGTGGAGGGCATTTCGCTGCGCCTCCATGAAGGCGAAACCCTGGCCCTGGTTGGCGAAAGCGGCTGCGGCAAATCCACGACGGGCCGGGCTTTGCTCAATCTGGTGCCCTTTACCGGTGATGTGCGGGTCAATGGCACCCATATTGCCGGGCTGCGACCCGATCAGATGAAGCCGGTCCGGCGCGATATCCAGATGATTTTCCAGGATCCCTATGCCTCGCTCGATCCGCGTATGCGGGTGGGCGAGCTGGTAGCGGAGCCACTGAAAATCCACGGCCTGGCCAAAGGCAGCGAATTGACCGACCGCGTCGAATACCTGTTCGGCCGCGTCGGACTGCCACCCGAGGCAGCGGCCCGCTATCCGCACGAATTCTCCGGCGGCCAGCGCCAGCGCATCTGCATCGCGCGGGCGCTGTCGCTGTCGCCCAAGATCATCGTCGCCGACGAAAGCGTCTCGGCCCTGGATGTCTCGATCCAGGCCCAGGTGCTCGACCTGCTGCAGGATATCCAGAACGAGACGGGCATCGCCTATCTCTTCATTTCCCATGACATGGCCGTGGTCGAGCAGATCAGCCATCGCGTGGCGGTGATGTATATGGGGCGGTTCGTCGAGGTGGGGACGCGGGCGCAGCTCTTCGAGAACCCGCAACACCCCTATACAAGGGCGCTGATGGCAGCCGTCCCGGTGCCCGATCCGTCGCGCGACCGGCGCCGCTACGTGCCGTTCGATGGCGACCTGCCCAGTTCGGTCCGCCCGCTCGGCTACGAGCCGCAGCCGGTCGTCTATCGGGATGTTGGGGCCGGCCACCTCGTCGCTCAAGGCGCCTGACCGGCCGATCTCCGGATGCAAGACACTGTGGCCGCGCGTGCGGGACGGGCAGGGCGCAGACTTGTCGCATAGGCGCCGAGCAGGGCGTGATCAGAATTTTCACTGTCCGCCAGACGGGGGTATTGCATAAGGCCCTGTCCTCCCATAGTTACTGCGGCGGTGAGGCCACGTGGCGGAGTGGTTACGCAGCGGATTGCAAATCAGCTGCAGATTCAATGAATTCAATCGATTTTCTGAAATTCTCCGCCGGTTATTGAGCTGGGGGCAGGTTAGGTCGACATGATTTCAGAAAATCGAAATTCTCACGTCTGACCCGAAGCGCGATGACGATGGCGCGCGTGCGTAGCACCCAACATTCGTTTCTGAGACCGTTTGGCGTACCGCTCGTAAGCGCGACTGCGATGGGCAGAAAGGGCTCTTCCCTGACCATCGGTCAATCCAGCCTCCTCAAGCTCCGTCATTCCGCCATGCCTGCATGCGTCCAGACTGAAGGACTTAGGTAGCCCCGCATCGTCCGCAATCTTCCTAATGATTTGAGCAAAGCGAGTGGGCTTATAGGGTTCTGTTTTCCCGTCGCCCATTACCACTGGGGTGGCTCGCTTGGGAACAAGCGCTAAAATCTCTTCGGCCTCAGGATAGAAAAGCACATCTCGGTCCGAAAGCGGATGTTCTACCATTTCGCCAGTTTTGTGGTGCTCGATGCGAATGCTGATACCCGGTTTGTAATCCGTCCAACGGAGATAGCCTGAGACCACATTCTCGGGGCGCTGTAGCCATTCAAAACATATAACTGCCGCTGCTGCCGCTTCCGGCTTTCCTGACGCAACTGCGGCCCAAGCAAAAGTGTAAACAGTCTCGCGGTCTACTGCCTGCTTCGCCTTTATCACTCTCTTGACCAATTGCACGCCAACCCAGGGGTTTGGCACGTCCTGGCGGAAGATATGGGGAAAATGAGGTTGCATCAGCCGCCAGGCTGTTTTGCTGTACATCACGACTTTTTCGCCCGTTCTGTATCCAGATCTGTCGATGACACTAGCGTAGATTTTTTCAGCGGCGGCAGGAGTAATGCTCGCGACAGGGAGTTGACCAAAGCGTCCGCCTGACTTCGTGGGAAACTCGGTTATAGACTTGAAGACGCCAACATAGTCGGGACGTGACCGTTGGCTTACCCTTCGTTGAAATGTCGTGCTGGCTAAGTAGCTTTCAAAGAGCCACTCGACTGATCCGTGAGCAGCGTATTTGTGTGCTGAATTGGAAACGGCGCCCAGACGCCACTCCGCGAAACGCGTGTTGTGCGCTTCTGCTGCGGCATCGAGAGCAGCCTGGCCCAAACCCACGCCCAGTTTTTGCGCGTCAAACGGGTAGGGACGATTTTGAGTGGCGGCCTGCTTCTTCCAATAGACAGGCGGATTCCAGTAAAATGACACTCCCCTTTTACCCGTTTTTGCGATTACATATTTTGGGAGTGTTAGGCTTACCTTCACAACACCTCGGCCGCGTCCCAATACTCCTTCTCTAGGTCCATCACCCCCATCGAGTTGTCGAGATCGACTTTTAGCCACAGCCGTCGCCTTCCTTCTTGTACCCTTGGGAGCGGGTACTCTCCGCCCACTCGCCCGAGAAACGCCTCCACACTGGGCTCGCCGCAATAGCCAGCAGCAAGGTCTGCCGCCATACGGGCGGGCCAACTTCCTGGCGGTATGCGACTTGGACGTGCCATTTTTCCTTCGACTTGAAGTACCGCCAGATTGTTTTGATTTCTGGCCAAGCGCACCTTGTCCGAGGTTCGGCATATAAAAATCGGGAAATTGCCCTTTTCTAACGATTTTCGACTTGCGATTTCCGCCCTTGTGGATTTTTCACAAATTGACGCAAGTCATTGTTATAACATCGGTAATTGAGAACTGGGTTTGGAAAAACTATTTCCGCTGGAACTGCCCTTAGTTCGGCCATCGCATCCCTTCTCAAATGCCGCTGACTTTGCCCCCGACCCGCTAGTGCTGGGTCGGTGAAATCAAAACTGCGATCGCTGCGCTACGCGCGCATTGGAGAAGTGAGCCTGGCGATGGCCTTGACTCAGAAGCAGGCCGCGGACGCCTGCGGCGTTGCCCCAGTGCCGGTGGCACTGGTGGATGTGATGATAGGCGGCCTGTTTCTGCGTCAACCTCGGGCTGGGTTGTCTGGGCCTGGACATAGTTGCTCCCGTGCCGTCCAACCAACCCCTCTTTCTTCTTCTCTTTTCTTTTGTCATTGAGATTGGCCGGCCTTGGGCGGCCACTTGGCGGAGCACTTACCCCGAGGCCCCGCTTGGGGCGGAGCGGAGTAA
>Ga0123337_10007050_pt1 | contig 10569 bp, 6 predicted proteins | sample frozenSSSSmetaG_FD_89792 | JGI IMG/M metagenome (GOLD analysis project Ga0123337, IMG submission 89792) | Glacier valley bacterial and archeal communities from Borup Fiord, Nunavut, Canada, to study Microbial Dark Matter (Phase II) -... | ecosystem: Environmental > Aquatic > Freshwater > Ice >...
ATCGACCGTCGCCGTAAACTACCTATAACAACTCTTTTCCGTGCTCTTGGCCACAACAAGACCTCAGAAATAAAGAGTCTATTTGCCGATATTGATACAGGAGATGTTAAATACATCGATGCCACTCTTGAAAAAGATCCTGCTCACGGTACAAATGAAGCCTTAATCGAAGTTTACCGACGTCTACGTCCAGGTGATCTTGCTACTGTTGACAACGCAAAATCTATGATTGAGAGAATGTTCTTTGATTTCAAACGATTTGACTATAGCCGTGTCGGACGATTCAAATTGAACCAACGACTTGGTGTTGAGCTTCCAAACAATACCGAAAACCGCGTTTTCCAGATCTCAGATCTAATCGCTATTGTTCGTGAGATTATTCGTCTAAATAACTCACAAGAGCCACAAGACGATATTGACGCGCTTTCAAACCGTCGCGTTAAGTTAGTTGGTGAGCTTGTTGCTCGTCAGTTCCGTGTAGGTATGCTTCGTATGCAACGAAACGCTATGGACCGTATGTCTATGTCAGATCTTGAGAACGTTAGCCCAACACAGCTAATTAACGCTCGACCTGTTGTGGCTGCTGTACGTGAATTCTTTGCGAGTAGCCAGCTTTCACAGCTTATGGACGAGACAAACCCTCTTGCTGAGCTTTCACACAAGCGTCGCCTAAGCTCAATGGGTCCTGGTGGACTTTCACGCGAGCGTGCAGGATTCGACGTTCGTGACGCCCACCCGACTCACTATGGCCGTCTATGTGCCGTAGAGACTCCAGAAGGTGCCAACATTGGACTTGTACTTAACCTTGCGTCATATGCTCGTGTAAACGACTATGGATTTATCGAAACACCTTATCTTAAGGTTGTTAAGGGTAAAGTTACCGATGAGGTCGTATATCTTGATGCTTCTGAGGAAGCTGTTGAGGTTATCGCCGACGCTGGTGCTGAAGTAAACGATGACGGTACATTTGCCGCAGAGCGTGTTAGCGCCCGAAACGGTATTTTGCCAGAGCAAGTTGATGTTAGCGAAGTTACGTTTATGGATGCCGCTCACAAACAGATTCTTGGATCTAGCGCAGCTTTGATTCCATTTATTGAAAAGAACCGTGTTGACCGATCTTTGACAGGTTCTGCCATGCAGAAGCAAGCCGTTCCACTACTTACACCTAATTCTCCAGTAGTAGGTACTGGTATCGAAGGCGTTATTGCTCAAAATACTAGCCAACTTATTCTTGCGAGCGGTAGTGGTGAAGTTGTTCGTGCTGATGGTGATGAAATTCACGTTAAATACGCTGATGGCGTAAAAGTATACGAACTTACTCACTTTACAAAGAGTAACGACGACCGTTCAATCAACCAGAAGGTTCGTGTTGAGCGTGGTCAGAAAGTAAAAGCTGGAGATATTCTTATCGAAGGTGCTTCTATTGCCGAAGGTGAACTTGCACTCGGTGCTGACCTTACCGTGGCCTTCATGCCATGGGGCGGATACAACATGGATGACGCTATCGTACTTTCACAGCGTCTTGTCCAAGATGACACATTGACTAGTATTAACATCAAAGACTACACAGTTGAAGTTCGTGAGACTAAATTAGGTCCAGAAATTGTAACTCGTGATATTCCAAATGTTTCAGAAGAATCGTTACGTCACCTTGACGAGAACGGCATTATCCAACTTGGATCAGAAGTTAAGTCTGGTGATGTACTTGTCGGTAAGATTACACCTAAGGGTGAACAAGAACTTTCAAGTGAAGAACGATTGTTACGCGCAATCTTCGGTGAAAAAGCCAAGGATGTTCGTGACACTTCACAGCGAATGAACAATGCCGGTGGCGGTAAAGTTGTTGGTGTTAAGATTTTCTCTCGAGAAAACGGACACGAACTAAAAGCTGGTGTTTTGATGCAGATTCAGATCTTCGTAGCTCAGCTACGTAAAATTTCAGTTGGTGACAAGCTAGCTGGACGTCACGGTAACAAGGGTGTCGTTGCGCGAATCCTGCCTGTCGAAGACATGCCATTTATGGAAGACGGAACACCTGTTGACGTGGTATTGAACCCACTTGGTGTGCCTAGTCGTATGAACATTGGTCAGTTGTTTGAAACTCACCTTGGTATGGCTGCAAAAGCACTTGGTTACAAGGTAGCTACCCCTCCATTTAACGGAGTACTTGATGAAACTATTAGTGATGAGCTAGAAAAAGCTGGTTTTGCCCGAGATGGTAAATTCCAACTATACGATGGTCGTGATGGTAGTGCATTTGAAGAGCGCACAACAGTTGGTGTTATGCACATGATTAAGCTTCACCACATGGTTAGCGACAAGATCCACGCCCGTTCAACTGGTCCTTACACTATGATTACTCAGCAACCACTTGGTGGTAAAGCCCAAAACGGTGGTCAAAGGTTCGGAGAGATGGAAGTTTGGGCACTAGAGGCCTACGGTGCCGCCGCAACTCTACAGGAAATGATTACTATCAAATCTGACGATGTTTACGGACGAGCCAAAGCTTACGAGTCAATCATCAAGAATGATTTGATCGTTGGTCCAAAGCTACCTGAATCATTTAACGTACTTGTTAAAGAACTTCAAGGACTTGGCCTACGTGTTGACTTACTTGATGAGTCTGAAGACGCTATTGTTGACGCCGAACAAGTTATACGTAGTGTAATAGACGGCAAACCAGTTGCTGCCAGTGATGTCGCCGGAGACGAAGAGGAAGAGGAAGTTGAAACAGTACTTGATGAAGCAGATGGTCTTGGAGACTTCGAAGACGGTGTATCTGTACAGGACATAGATGAAATAGACGAAATCAAGGAGGAGGCGTAATATGAGTCGTATTTTAGCCAATAATGGTATTGCAGATTTTGATGCGGTTCGCCTATCAGTAGCAAGTCCAGAAGACATCATGAAGTGGAGTAACGGTGAGGTTACCAAGCCTGAGACGATTAACTATCGTACTCAGAAGCCAGAACGTGATGGACTTTTCTGTGAAAGAATTTTCGGACCAGTAAAAGACATCAACCCGCATGACAACAAGCTAAAGGGAGTTCGCTCTCGTGAAGCAGCTGTCGACAAGAATGGTGACCTAGTCACTAAGTCTATCGTTCGTCGTGAGAGAATGGCTCACATTACGCTGGCTGCCCCAATTGCACACATCTGGTTTATGCGTGGTACTCCAAGTGCTATGAGCCTCATACTCGGTATGACAGTTCGTAACCTTGAGCGTATTGCTTACTTTGCAACATATGTAATCCTGAAGTCTGATGACGCCAAGCGTGATCAATACTTAGCTGATATTGAAGCAGAGACCGAAGCTGGTCGAATGGCAATCAAGATTCGTTATGAGAAAGAAGCTGAAGCTGATGATGCTGACGTAAAATCTCTTGCAGAGAAGATGTCTCGTGAAGTTGAAGAACTAAACGAAAACTATTTGATCAAAAAAGCTCAACTAGATAGTCTAGTTAAGGGTGCTTTGATCAATGAGGTTGACTACAGAAGCCTTCCTGAAGAGTACGAAGAGCTAATTGAAGTAAACATGGGTGGACAAGCGCTTAAGGCACTTCTAGACGAAATTAACTTGTCTGAGCTTATCGCTAAGTTAAACGAAGAAGTAGCCGGAGCTAAAGGGCAACGAGAAAAGAAGCTTATTAAGCGTCTTAAGGTTCTTGAAAGTATGCAAGCTGCAGGAATTAAGCCAAATAGCCTAACACTAACCGTTTTACCTGTTATTCCACCAGACCTACGTCCGATGGTTCAACTTACTGGTGGTCGATTCGCTACATCTGACCTAAATGACTTATACCGACGCGTGATCAACCGTAACAACCGTCTAAAGAAACTAATTGACCTAAATGCTCCTGAAGTTATTCGTCGCAATGAAATGCGTATGCTTCAAGAAGCTGTTGACGCCTTGATAGATAACTCTGCTGCCCGCGGTGGTCGTGCTGTAAATGCTACCGGTGGACGCCGTCGTTTGAAGTCAATTAGCGACATGCTAAAAGGTAAGCAAGGACGATTCCGTCAGAACCTTCTTGGTAAGCGTGTTGACTATTCTGGACGTTCAGTTATCGTTGTTGGTCCAAAACTAAAGATCAACCAATGTGGTATTCCAAAGCAAATGGCCCTAGAGCTATTTAAGCCATTCGTAATAAGCTGGTTGATACGCAACGAACATGCCTACAACATCCGCTCAGCAACTCGTTTGATCGAAGCTGGTGATGCACTTGTTTGGGACGCGCTAGATGCTGTAATCGAAGGCAAGTACGTACTACTTAACCGTGCGCCATCATTGCACCGTTTATCAATCCAGGCTTTCCAGCCAAAACTAGTAGAAGGTAAGGCTATCCACCTTCACCCACTTGTAGCAAACGGTTTCAACGCCGACTACGATGGTGACCAGATGGCAGTTCACTTGCCACTATCAGATGACGCGCAGCGTGAAGCACGAGAGCTTATGAGCGCTACTGCTAACTTGCTTAAACCAGCCGATGGTGCACCAGTACTAAACATCGGACAGGACGTTGTTCTTGGTAACTACTACTTAACTTACGAAAAACCAAGTGCACAGACCAAAGATGTAAAAGCCTACAGTTCTGTCTACGAAGCTGAAATGGCTTACGACAACAAGATTTTGCAACTTCAGTCACCAATCCGTGTACATGCAAAGGGTGAAATACGAGATACAACTCTTGGACGTGTCTTCTTTAACGAAATCCTACCAAGTGATTTCCCATACGACAATAGTATCCAAAACAAGAAACAACTAAAGAAGGTTCTTGCTAAGATATTTGACCAATACGGTCCTGAGACTACAGCTAAGACCGCTGACCGAATGAAAGGCCTTGCCTTCAGGTTTGCTACAATCGCCGCTGTTTCTACTGGTAAAGATGACTACGTAAGCTTCAGCGAAACTGCAGAGTTTATCGCCGAAGGTGATGCTAAGACCGCTCTTATTGCTGAGCAATTTGATCAAGGTCTTATTACTGAAGACGAACGTTATTCTCTAACGGTAGCCGCATGGCGAAGTGTTGACAAGAATATTACAACCTTCTTGCAATCTAAGCTAAACGATATGGACACAAGTATTAGTGTGATGGTTAACTCTGGTGCGCGTGGCGATATCTCAAATGTTAAGCTTGCAAGCTCTATGATTGGTATCATGGTGGATGCGACTAACCGCGAGATTGAGCTACCTATCCGAAGTAACTACAAGCAGGGACTAAGTTCACTAGAACAATTCGTTGCTACTCGTGGTGCTCGTAAAGGTCTTATTGACACAGCCCTAAAGACTGCCGACTCAGGTTACCTAACTCGTCGACTTGTCGATGTTTCACAAGACGTATTTACAGTTGAAGACACCCCAAATAGTGACGATGGATTCTTTATCTACCGAAGCGAATCAGAGCAGACAATGATCAACTTTGGTAACCGATTGTTCGGACGATTTACTGCCGAAAAAGTTGGAAACTTAGTTGGTGCAGATGAGCTAATTACTCGAAAGATTGCTAGCGCTATCGAAGCCGATTCAAGTATTACAGAAGTTAAAATCCAAAGCGTTCTTACAACTAAGAACTTACGTGGAATTCCACGAAAAAGCTATGGTATCGACATGGCCAGCGGGTCACTAGTTGATAAAGCTCAGCCTGTAGGTGTTATCGCCGCTCAATCAGTCGGTGAGCCTGGAACACAGCTTACTCTAAAGACTTTCCACGCAGGTGGTGTAGCCGGTGGAGACATTACACAAGGTCTTCCTCGTGTAGAAGAGTTGTTCGAAGCCAGGTCTCCAAAGGGTCAAGCTACGATAAGTGAAATCTCTGGACTTGTTGAAGTCTGGGAAGAAGGCAAGAAGTACATCGTACAAGTTGCTCCTCAATCTGGAAAAGTTGAAAAAATCAAACTTGATGGACGTAAGGCAGTTGTTAAGTCTGGAAGTGACGTAAAAGTTGGTGACGTTCTTGCTACTGGTGAAAAAGAATCAATGCCACTTGTTGCGCCATTTGACGGAATCGTTGAAGTGACAAAGACAAGCATCGTTCTTGCATCAAACTCAAGCACTCCAGCTAAATACGAAATTCCTGGTACTTCTCAATTAGTTATTAAGTCGGGTGATATGGTTGAAGCGGGTGACCGTCTAACTATCGGTTCACTAAATCTTCACGATTTGATGAAGTACAAGGGTACTGAAGCAACTCAGCGATACATTATCAATGAAGTTCTTCGTATCTATGCTGCACAGGGACAAGACGTTGCCGACAAGCACCTTGAGGTTATTGTTCGTCAGATGTTTAGCCGTGTACAGGTTGAAGATTCAGGTGATTCAACATTTGTAACTGGAGACATCGTTTCTAAGGCCGCTGTTGTTGAAGCTAATGAAGTGCTTGCAACTGAAGGCAAGGAACTGATCGGTTATACTCAGTTACTACTAGGTATCACCAAGGTTTCTATCTGGTCAGACAGCTTCCTATCTGCTGCATCATTCCAAGACACGACTCGTGTATTGATCAATGCTGCTGTAAGTGGAAGAATCGACCGTCTACATGGACTAAAGGAAAACGTGATTATTGGTCGCAAGATTCCTGTAGGTACCGGTGCTCGTAGGGCAGATGGCACACTCGAGAGCGATGAAGAGATCGTTTCTGAGATAGCTGAAGATATTGAACTAGCTGCTTAAGTAAAGAGTTAGGTTCAAACAAAATAAAAACGCTCGTAAAGGGCGTTTTTATTTTTAAGGTTACTTCGCTATCTAAAATTAGAAGATGTGTTATTACTTGATATAATACTATAAAAGTATTATAATATGTACATATGAGCAATTTGGATAATATATATAATGCTGTTACTGAATGCCCTTTTGACTCACAAAGGGTCTGTCCGGTATTGGTTGAGAAGGCTGATCCGTACATGAATGACCCTAGCAAAACCACTATCGAAAAAGAACGTTTGATTGGCGGGATCGTATGGCGAGCACAGGAATTGCTTCGAAGACAGGGAAATAAGACTACCAGAAGACTAGGAGCCACGGGTTGTGATGTGTCTTTCGTCGAATAATGTAACTATGTATCCAAGATAGACAAAATTGATATTTTCTGTTAATATTAATGGTGAGTTTCCTCTTATTGGACTCATGAGTTATTTGAATGTGTACAGACTCATGAATGCCGGATAAGTATGACACAGAGAGAACATGCTGAGTTTAATCTGTAAAATATGATCATAGAATGTTGAAGATGCTTGAGACTAACGTTTCATTCATGGATTGCGACATTCTGATTATTAAATTGTAATAAATAAAATTGGAGTATTAATGCCAACAATCAATCAATTAGTGCGAAAACCACGCAAGACTGCCGGTAAGAAATCGAAGTCTCCTGCGCTTGGACGTATTCACAATGCACTAAAAACTCGTTACTACGAGCAAAACGGCCCACTTAAACGTGGCGTTTGTATCAAAGTAACTACAAAGACACCAAAGAAACCTAACTCAGCTCTACGTAAGGTCGCACGTGTGCGTCTAACTAACCAGCAAGAAGTTTGGGCTTACATCGGTGGAGAAGGTCACAACCTACAGGAACACGCCGTAGTGCTAGTTCGTGGTGGTCGTGTGCCAGACCTTCCAGGTGTTCGTTACCACATCGTACGTGGTGCCCTCGATCTTCAAGGAGTTGCTAATCGTAAACAGGGCCGTTCTAAATACGGCGCTAAAAAGGATGACAAGTAATGCCTCGTAAAGTAACCGCCAGTCTACAACGTAAACTAAACCCTGACCGTAAGTATCAGAGTGTTATGGTTCAGCGCCTTATCAATAAAGCTATGCTTGATGGTAAAAAATCAATTGCCGAACGTGCCGTTTATTCAGCACTTGAAGTAGCTGCAAAAAAGCTTGATAGCGAAGATCCACTAGCAGTATTTGAACGTGCTCTAAAGAATGTTTCTCCAAACTTCGAAGTTAAATCTCGTCGTGTTGGTGGTGCAAACTATCAGATTCCGTTCCCTGTTGCTGGTCACCGTCAGTTGCACTACGCCTTTTCATGGCTAGTACAGTCTGCTCGTGCTCGTAAAGGTATGTCATTCTCTCAGCGTCTTGCGCTAGAGATTGTCGACGCCCACAACGAAGCCGGTGCTGCTTACAAGAAAAAAGAAGATACCCACAAGATGGCCGAAGCCAACCGAGCTTTTGCTCACTTCGCCCGCACATAATCTTGAAGTCTATTCAAATAAGGAATCCTCACATCTTGTGGGGATTTTTTATTTAATCTAATATGCGTCTTATATCGTTAATAATACTTGTGCTTGTGCGCAGTATGTCGGTCTAATAGAATAGTGAAATGAGTTTAGAAAAGTTACCCATCCCGGGGCCAAGCGAATACTTATCCGCAATAGGTGAAGTATCGTATGGGTTTATCGCAGACGGTGGAGTGGAGAAGGCAATACGCGCACATGTTGAGCTTCAGGATAAAGATACTAGACATAAAACAGATATATTTAGAAAAGAGATAGAAAAGATCGTACAATTTACAGCTCCCGAGGATAGACAGCTAGGAATCACTTTTGACGAACATTTTTCTATGGGTCCGGCGATAATGATGGGTTCAATTGCTGGATCTATGGTCGTTGATATTGTGCACGGCGGATTCGTGAGCTTAAGAGACGTGCTTGTAAATTTGCCGCCTCCTAGTTATTCAATAACAGAAGACGGTGCAGAGACGAGACATAATATAGCCAAGTCTATACTTGAACTAGGTGATAAGGGCATGAGATTGATTGGTGATCTGGCTGAATCTGAAGTAGAGGCTTGGGAAGAAGAAGTTATTAAAGAAGTAAACAACCAAAGATACTTTAGGTCAGGGTTTGGTATGGTTATACTTGGTGCGCATATGAAACATAAAAATGCTAAAAATGAAGATTTTTTAAAACAAGTAGTAACTGGGCAACCCAACAGAAACTGGGACGAGCAACTCAAGCAACTTTTAGGGGGTTCAGAGCCTCAATAGCACTAGAAATTAATCCTCACTACTGGTATAATGTATCCAAAGCGCTATTTTCTATGGCGAAAAATTTATACAAACCAAGCAAGGAAGAGACTAACTCATGGCACAAAAAACCGTCCCACTAAAGGACTTTCGTAATATCGGTATTATCGCCCATATTGACGCAGGTAAAACAACCACAACTGAAGGTATCCTATACCGTACAGGTATAAACCACAAGATTGGTGAAGTTCGTGGTGCCAATGGCGACAGTGCCACTACTGACTGGATGGCTCAAGAGAAAGAGCGCGGAATCACTATTACTAGTGCCGCTGTTACTTGTTTTTGGAAAGAACACAAGATTAACATCATCGATACACCAGGCCACATCGACTTTACAGCCGAAGTAGAACGTTCTCTTCGCGTTCTAGACGGTGCTGTGACTATCTTTGACGGCAAGATGGGCGTTGAAGCACAGTCTGAGACTGTATGGCGACAAGCCAACAAATACGGTGTGCCACGTATTTGTTTCATCAACAAGATCAACCAAACTGGTGGTGATTTCTATAAATCTCTTGATACTATTCATAATCGTCTAAGCAAACAGGCTCTTCCTGTTCACTTGCCAATTGGTTTTGAAAAAGATATCAATGGTGTCGTTGACCTTGTAGATATGAAAGCATACACATACGAAGATTATACTGATCACGAATTGGTTCAGGGTGAAATACCTGCCGACATGCTAGAGAAAGCTAAGAACGCTCGTAGCCTACTTGTTGAAGCAGCTGTCGAAGCTGACGATGTTTTGTTTGAGCGATTCTTGGAACAAGGTGAAGAATCTATCACAATCCCGGAGCTAAAAGCAGCTCTTCGTAAAAGAGTATTAGCCGGAGACTTCTTCTTAGTAAGTGGTGGCGACGGTCGTGGTGTTATCGTTGAAAAACTTCTTGATATCATGGTTGATTTCTTGCCATCTCCTCTTGATGTTGACGCTATCTGGGGTGTTAACCCAAAGACTGGTGACAAAATTGAGCGTAAACCTGCCGAATCTGACCCAGTTGCTGGACTTGCCTTCAAGATAGCAACTGACCCATTTGTTGGAAAACTAATTTTTGTACGTGTTTACAGTGGTAAACTTGCTGCCGGAAGTTATATCCTCAACACAACTACTGGTAACAAAGAACGCGTTGGACGTATCGTACGTATGCACGCCGACAAGCGTGAAGAGATAGAATCAGTATCTGCCGGAGACATCGCAGCCGTTATTGGTCTTAAAGACACATTTACTGGACACACCCTATCTGATCCAGCTCATCCAATTGCTCTTGAGAGTATTACTTTCCCCGACCCACCAGTATCTATTGCTGTTGAGCCAAAGACAAAAGCTGACCAAGAAAAAATGGGCGTAGCTTTGCAACGTCTTGCCGAAGAAGACCCAACTTTCCGTGTACATACCGATGACGAAACAGGCCAGACAATCATGTCGGGAATGGGTGAGTTGCACCTCGACATTTTGATTGATCGTATGCGTCGTGAGTTTAACGTTGAAGCCAACATCGGTGAGCCACAAGTTGCCTTCCGTGAATCAATCAAGGGAACTTCA
>Ga0123337_10007053_pt1 | contig 10565 bp, 10 predicted proteins | sample frozenSSSSmetaG_FD_89792 | JGI IMG/M metagenome (GOLD analysis project Ga0123337, IMG submission 89792) | Glacier valley bacterial and archeal communities from Borup Fiord, Nunavut, Canada, to study Microbial Dark Matter (Phase II) -... | ecosystem: Environmental > Aquatic > Freshwater > Ice >...
ACCAACATCACGCTCGACCTGTGGGCCATGCCGGTGTCGCGCCCGTACAACCCGAACGCGCAGCGCGTTGCCGAGTTGATCCAGGCCGACTGGGCTGCCGTAGGCGTGACCGCCAACATCGTGACCGACGAGTGGACCACCTACCGCGAGCGCGGCAAGGCCAAGGACCGTCCGGGTGCCTTCCAGATCGGCTGGACGGGTGACAACGGCGATCCGGACAACTTCTTTGCGACGTTGTTCTCGTGCTCGGCCATCGGCGTGTCGAACTACTCGAGCTGGTGCAACCCCGACTTCGAGAAGGCCATCCAGGACGCCAAGAAGGTCTCCGACCAGACCGCTCGCGCTGCGCTCTACACCAAGGCCCAGGAAATCTTCAAAGCCGAAGAGCCGGCCCTGACGCTCGCGCACTCCAAGGTGTTCATGCCGATGAACAAGAAGGTTCTCGGCTACACCATGGATCCGCTCGGCATCCATCGCTTCGACAACGTCGACGTTGCCGAATAACCTAGCCTCATAAAGAGGGGCGGCGCGGCCATCGGGCAGCGCCGCCCCTTTTTGCAGTTCCCAGAGACATGCTCCGCTTCATCCTCAACAAGCTCGCGCTGATCGTGCCGACCATCATCGGCATCACGATCGCGTCGTTCGCTTTCATTCGCCTGCTCCCCGGCGATCCGATCCTCGCCATGGCGGGGCAGCACGGCATCAAGCCGGAGCGCTACGAAATCCTGAAGAAGCAGTACGGCTTCGACCTGCCGATCTGGGAGCAGTACTTCAAATATGTCGGCGGCATCCTGCAGGGCGATTTCGGCATTTCGGTCGCCACCAAGCGGCCAGTGATCACCGAGTTCCTGACGCTGTTCCCGGCGACGGTCGAGCTGGCGCTGTTCGCCATGCTGCTGGCGGTGCTGCTCGGCATTCCGGCAGGCATCTTCTCCGCCATCAAGCGCGGCACCTGGCTCGACCAACTGGTCATGGGCGTGGCGCTGACCGGCTATTCGATGCCGATCTTTTGGTGGGGCCTGCTGCTCATCATCTTTTTCTCAGGTTACCTCGGCTGGACCCCGGTGTCGGGCCGCCTCGACGTCACCTACTTTTTCCCGCGCGTCACCGGCTTCATGCTGATCGACAGCCTGATCGCCGGCAGCCCGGCGGCGTTTGTTTCGGCCATCCGCCACCTGATCCTGCCCTCGATCGTGCTGGGCACGATTCCGCTCGCGGTGATCGCGCGGCAGACGCGCTCGGCGATGCTCGAAGTGCTCGGCGAGGACTATGTGCGCACCGCCAAAGCCAAGGGTCTCGAGCCGCGCCGGGTGATCGGGCTGCACGCCTTCCGCAACGCCCTGATCCCGGTGGTCACCACCATCGGGCTGCAGGTCGGGCTGCTGATGGCGGGCGCCATCCTCACCGAGACGATCTTTTCGTGGCCAGGCATCGGCAAGTGGATGATCGATTCCATTTCGAAGCGTGACTACGTGTCGGTGCAATCGGGGCTGCTGCTGATCGCGCTGATCGTGATGGCGGTGAACCTCCTCGTCGACGTGCTCTATGCCGTGATCAACCCGCGCATCAGGGTGCAGTGATGACCGATACCGCCCTCGAACGAGCCCGCGTCAGCCGCTTCGCCGCCCTGCGCGAGTTCTGGTACTATTTCTCGGTGAACCGGGGGGCCGTGCTCGGTCTGTTCGTGTTCGTGGCGCTGATCGTCGTCGCCATCTTCGCGCCGCTTATCGCGCCGTTCCCGCCCGAGCAGCAGTTCCGCGACTTCATCCGTATGGCGCCGCCATTTGCCGGCGGCACGCAGCCGCAGTTCTGGCTCGGCACCGACGAGGTGGGTCGCGACATCCTCTCGCGGCTTATCCACGGTTCGCGCTATTCGCTGTTCATCGGCTTTTTCGTGGTGCTGGCCGCGATGATCTCCGGCGTCGTGCTGGGGCTGCTGGCCGGGTATTTCCGCGGCTGGGTCGATGCGGTGATCATGCGGGTGATGGACATCATACTGGCATTTCCCTCGCTGCTGCTCGCGCTGGTGCTGGTGGCCATCCTCGGGCCGGGGCTGTTCAACGCGATGATCGCCATTGCGCTGGTGCTGCAGCCGCATTTCGCGCGGCTCGCCCGCGCTGCGGTGATGAGCGAAAAGACACGCGAGTATGTCACCTCGGCCAAGGTGGCGGGCGCCGGTCACATGCGGCTGATGTTCATCACCATTTTGCCCAACTGCCTCGGCCCGTTGATCGTGCAGGCGACGCTCAGCTTTTCGAACGCCATCCTCGAGGCGGCAGCGCTCGGTTTCCTCGGCATGGGCGCGCAGCCGCCGACGCCCGAATGGGGCACAATGCTGGCACGGGCCCGCGAGTTCATCACCTCGGCCTGGTGGATCGTCACCTTTCCGGGCGTGGCGATCCTCGTCACCGTGCTTGCCATCAACTTGATCGGCGACGGCCTCCGCGACGCCCTCGACCCCAAGCTCAAGCGGAGCTGACCGATGCCCTTGCTGGAAGTCAAAAACCTCACCGTCGCGTTCGAGACCTCGGTCGGGACGTTCCATGCGGTGCGCGGCATCGACCTCAGTGTCGATGCGCGTGAGGTGCTGGCGATCGTGGGCGAAAGCGGCTCGGGGAAGTCGGTGGCGATGCTGTCGGTGATGGGGCTGCTGCCCAGCACCGCGACCGTGACCGCCGACAGGCTGCAATTCGATGGCCGCGACCTGCTCACCATTTCGCCGTCGGCGCGCCGCAAGATCATCGGCAAGGACGTGGCGATGATCTTCCAGGAGCCGACGACCTCGCTCAACCCGTGCTTTACCGTCGGCTTCCAGATCGAGGAAGTGCTGCGCTTCCACCTCGGCATGGACAAGGCGGCACGGCGCAGGCGGTCGATCGAGCTGTTCGAGCAGGTCGGCATTCCAGACCCGGTGACGCGGCTGAAGTCGTTCCCGCACCAGATGTCGGGCGGGCAGAACCAGCGCGTGATGATCGCCATGGCGATTGCCTGCAACCCAAAGCTGCTGATCGCCGACGAGCCGACCACAGCGCTCGACGTGACCATCCAGAAGCAGATTCTCGACCTGCTGGTCGGGCTGCAGGCCGAGAACGGCATGGGGCTGATCATGATTACCCACAATATCGCAGTCGTCGCCGAAACGGCCGACCGGGTGGTGGTGCAATACAAGGGGCGCAAGATGGAGGAGGCGGGCGTGCTCGAACTCTTCACCGCGCCGAAGTCGCCCTACACCCGCGCCCTGCTCGCGGCCCTTCCCGAGAACGCCACCGGCGACCGGCTGCCGACGGTGACGGGGTTCAACCCCGAGGAGCTCGCGATCTGATGGCGCCCGTCCTCGAAGCCAAAAACCTCGTTCGCGACTACCATGTGGGCGGATCGCTGTTTGGCGCCGGCCGCACCGTGCATGCGGTGCGGGACATCTCGTTTTCGCTCGAGAAGGGCAAGACGCTGGCGATCGTCGGCGAGTCCGGCTCCGGCAAGTCGACGCTGGCGCGCATCCTGACGCTGATCGACCGGCAGACCCGCGGCGAGCTGCTGATGGACGGGCAGCCGGTCGACATCGCCAACGGGGTGACGCGGGAGTTGCGCCGCAAGGTGCAGATCGTGTTCCAGAACCCGTACGGATCGCTGAACCCGCGGCAGAAGATCGGCGAAGTGCTGATGGAGCCGCTGCTGCTCAACACCGACATGCCGGCATCCGAACGACGGAACCTCGCGCTCGAAATGCTGCAAAAGGTCGGGCTGCAGCCGGAACACTTCAACCGTTATCCGCACATGTTCTCGGGCGGGCAGCGGCAGCGCATCGCGATTGCGCGCGCCATCATCCTTCGCCCGTCGCTGCTGGTGCTCGACGAGCCGGTTTCGGCGCTCGACCTGTCGGTACAGGCGCAGATCCTCAACCTGCTGGCGGACCTGCAGGACGAGTTCGGGCTCACCTACGTGTTCATCAGCCACGACCTTTCCGTGGTGAAGTACATCGCCGATGACGTGATGGTGATGTACCTGGGCGAGGCGGTGGAGTTCGGGACGCGCGACAAGGTGTTCGCCTCGCCGGAGCACCCGTATACCCGGGCCTTGTTCGCCGCGACGCCGCGCGCCGATGTGGATAGCATCCGGGCCCGACTGGCGAAAAAGGCTGCGGTAACCGCCTGAGCGGTTAACCGCCATCGCGATCAATCCTGCCACTCTGCCGGAGGCGGGTCTATGACAGACAGATGACCAAGCTTGCCCGTATCGCTGCGTTTGCGGCCATCGCCCTCGTCGTCGTGCTGACGCTCGGCCCGGTAGGGTTGCGCTCGCTGAGCCCGATCAATCCGCTGTTCGATCGGGCGCTCGCCTATGCGGTAATCGGCTTTCTGTTGATCGTTGCATTTCCACGGCATCCCTGGCGGGTGGTGATCGGGGTGCTGGCGCTGATCGTGGCGCTCGAGGCCGGCCAGGGCTTCAGGCCCGATCGTCATGGCCGGGTACCCGACGTGATCGAAAAGACCGTCGGCGCCGGAATCGGCATCGCGGCGGCGACCGGCGCGCTGTGGATGCTGCGCCGCCGCCGGGTGAACTGACCGAGCTCGCGGGGGACACAGGATGAGTGGCCGGGCCGCCGCGGCCGGCCGATCCGGGAAAGTTTGTGTCAACCATCACCCATATGGGTGATGCGGTCGTAAGGATTAGCAAAGGTCTGGCGCCTAGCGTTCGCATTGCGAAGAAGGGGCTGGGAATGGATAACTTTCTGGCGGCGCCGCAGACAACGGCGATGGCAGTACCGAAGTCCAAATGGCATCGGGGCGCGGATGGTTTGCCGAGTGCCCGGCGGCTGGTCGTGTTCAGCAGCATCGCCCTTGTTGTTCTGGCAATATCGGTGCTGGGCGCCGTGGGGTACGCGGTATGGCAGATCGACGACGCGGCAGTGGGCGCCGAGATGGCGCGGGCGCGCGTCGCGCTTGACGCCACTACTGTCGACACGGCCGGATCGGAGACGAAGCTCGCCGGTGTCCTCGCCAACACCTACGCGCTCACCGGGGCACACGTCGGCAGTGGAGCCGATCTCACGCAAGGCGAGATCGCGGTGCCGCTGCCAGGGCAGACCGAACGACTGCTGATCTGGACGCCAAGGCGGTTCGGCAGCGAACTGTTCGCGCATCTGGCGCCCATCCGGGGGGCGACTTCGCTGGTCTTCCTGCTCGGTATCGGCTTTCTGATGCGACGGCTCTATCTACTCGCCCGCGAACTCGAGGCGCGGCGGCATGCGGCGCAGGCCCTGGCGGCGCGCGACACGCTGACGGGGCTCGGCAATCGTTTCGCCTTCGACCAAGGCATGGCTCGCATGCTGGCTGAGGGTAGCGGCGAGGTGGCGGTGTTATATCTCGATCTCGACGGCTTCAAGCAGGTGAACGACACGTTCGGCCATGGCGCAGGAGACGATGTGCTGCGCACGGTGGGCCAGCGGCTCAACACGCTGACGCAGGCGGAGGACCTGCTGGTGCGGCTGGGTGGCGACGAGTTCGTGCTGCTGCGGCCCTCCCCCGGCCCCCGCGACGACCTGGCGCGACTGGCGGTACTTATCGAGCAGACGGTGACCGAGCCGGTGGTGCTGGGCGCCCATACGATACTGATCGGGGTCAGCATCGGCATCGCGGTCGCACCGGTAGACGGGACCAGCGGCAGCGTGCTGCTCGAAGCGGCGGACGCGGCGCTGTACCGCGCCAAGCGCGACCGGAGCGGGTTCGCGATGGCTGTGGCCGCCTGATATATTTCGGTGGATCCGTCCCGAGGTCGCCTGCCTGCGGGCAGGCGGGCGTGCCACGATGCTCGCTGGCCCAAGGAGACTTCAATGAGCCAGTTCATCGTGGCGTTGGCGCATGTGCTGCTGGGCGGCGCGTTCGTGATTTTCGGCATTCGCAACTGGCTGCACAACGTGCCGCGGCTGAGCGGCATCCTCTCGGCCAAGCATTTTCCGCAACCAAACGCCGTCGTACGCTTCGGCATTGGGCTGCAGACGTTAGGCGGCCTGTTGACGCTGCTCGCCATCCTGGTGCCGGCAGCAGGGATTGCCGGTGGCGCGATGATGATCGTTTTCCTGGTGCTGGCGACCGTACTGTTCCACCCGATGTGGAAATTCTCGGGCACCGACCGCATGCCACACACCGCGGCAACGCTGATCAACTCGTCGCTCTGCGGCGCCTTCCTGCTGGTGATCGCGCACGGGCTCTGAGACACGCCCTCAGCTGCCCGCGATCAGCCCTGCTTGAGCACCCCGTGCATAAACAGGGTTTCGAGGAAACGCGCGGCGTCCTCGAAGCGGCCTTCGCCGCCGCGGTCGCGGCCGAGCACGGCGCGCACCTGGACGTCGAAATCGGCATAATGCTGCGTCGTGGCCCAGATGGCGAAGATCAGGTGGTAGGGGTCGGTGCGCCGCAGCTTGCCGGCATCCATCCAGCCTTCGAGCACCTTGGCCTTTTCGTCGACCAGGGCCTTCAGGTCGCCTTCTAGCACATCTACGATGCGTGAGCCGCCCTGCAGCATCTCGCCGGCGAAGAGGCGGCTCTGGCGCGGGAAGTCGCGGCTCATCTCGAGCTTGCGGCGGATGTAGGAGCGGATCTCGGGGACTGGGTCACCGACGGAATCGATCTCGCGGAGCGGGGCCAGCCAGATGTCGAGCATCGAGGTCATCAGCCGCTTGTAGATCTCCTCCTTGCGGGGGAAATAATAGAGCAGGTTCGGTTTGCTCATGCCGGCCGCTTCGGCGATCTGGTCGATGGTGGCGCCGAGGAATCCCTTTTCGGAAAACACGTCGAGGGCCGCCTCGAGGATCACGTCCCGCTTCTCCCGCTGGATGCGGGTGATCGGCTTGCCACGCGGTTTGGCGCGCACCTTCGGCGCGGTCTCATCGCTCTCCGAAGCGGGCCCGGAGTCGAGCATTTTCACCTTGATCGGCGGCATGGGAGTGATAACATTTTTTCCAACTGGTCAAATTTCTGGGTAATCCGCCCGGAGGTCAAGGGCCAAACGGACGTGACCGTCCAACCCAACAAAAAAGACCTAAGGGAGACCCCGGGTGTCCGACCGCCGCAATGTCACGCCGAACGACCTGAGCGCGTTCTGGATGCCGTTCACCTCCAACCGGCAGTTCAAGAAGGCGCCCCGCATGTTCGTGGGCGCCAAGGACATGCACTACACCACCTCCGATGGGCGGCAGGTGCTGGACGGTACGGCAGGCCTGTGGTGCGTGAATGCCGGGCACTGCCGGCCAAAGATCGTCGAGGCGATTGCCGCGCAGGCGGCAGAACTCGATTACGCGCCGGCCTTCCAGATGGGTCACCCCAAGGCATTCGAACTGGCCAATGCGCTGGTCGGCATGGCGCCCGAGGGCCTGAACCACGTACTCTATACGAACTCGGGTTCGGAATCGGTGGAGACGGCGCTGAAGGTGGCGCTGGCGTATCACCGGGTTAAGGGCGAGGGCGCGCGCACCCGGCTGATCGGGCGTGAGCGCGGCTATCACGGGGTGAATTTCGGCGGCATTTCGGTGGGCGGCATCGTCACCAACCGCAAGATGTTCGGTACGCTGCTGGGCGGCGTCGACCACATGCCGCACACCCATACGCCGGGCAAGAACCAGTTCACCCGCGGCGAGCGCGAAGGGGGCGGCGAGGACCTGGCGAGCGAACTCGAGCGGATCATCACACTGCACGACGCTTCCACGATTGCAGCGGTGATCGTCGAGCCGGTGGCGGGTTCCACCGGCGTGCTCATTCCGCCCAAGGGCTACCTCAAGAAGCTGCGCGAGATCACCAAGAAGCACGGCATCCTGCTGATCTTCGACGAAGTGATCACCGGCTTCGGGCGCGTCGGCACGCCGTTCGCGGCGGACTATTTCGACGTGATCCCCGACATGATCGTCTGCGCCAAGGGCCTCACCAACGGCGTGATCCCGATGGGCGCGGTGCTCGTCACCTCGGAAATCCACGACGCGTTCATGCAGGGCCCCGAGCACATGATCGAGTTCTTCCACGGGTATACCTACTCGGGAAATCCGATCGCCTCGGCCGCCGGCCTTGCGACGCTCGAGACCTACAAGGAAGAGGGGTTGCTGACCCGTGGCGCCGAAATGGCGAAGTACTGGGAAGACGCGCTCCACTCGCTGAAGGGCCTGCCGCATGTCATCGACATCCGCAACCTGGGGCTGATCGGCGCGGTCGAGCTCGAACCGATCGCCGGTGCGCCGACCAAGCGGGCGTTCTCGGCGTTCGTGAAGGGCTTCGAGCAGGGCATCCTGATCCGCACCACCGGCGACATCATCGCCATGAGTCCGCCGCTGATCATCGAGAAGCAGCAGATCGACGAGTTGATCGGCAAGCTGGGCGATATCCTGAAGACGCTTGAGTAAGATGGAACGACTGTTCTATATCGCAGAATGAACGTTCCAATTCAGTGCGGGGGGATTTTTCCGTGACCACCATCCAGAACGCCATCGGCGGCAAGCTCGTAACCAGTGTTTCGACGCGCACCCAGCCGGTGTTCAACCCGGCGACGGGCGAGGCGATCGCCACGCTGCCGCTGTCGACCAATGACGAAATCAACGCCGCCGTCGCGGCCGCCAAGGCAGCGCAGCCGGCCTGGGGCAACACCACGCCGATGAAGCGGGCGCGGGTGATGTTCAAGTTCAAGGAACTGCTCGAAAGACACGCTGACGAACTGGCCAGCCTGATTTCGCTCGAGCACGGCAAGGTGCACGATGATGCGCTGGGCGAACTGGCGCGCGGCATCGACTGCGTCGATTTCGCCTGCGGCATTCCGCAACTGCTGAAGGGCGAGTTCAGCCGCAATGTCGGGCCGTCTATCGACAGCTATTCGGATCGGCAGCCGCTCGGCGTCGTTGCCGGCATCACGCCGTTCAACTTCCCCGCCATGGTGCCGATGTGGATGTATCCGCTCGCCATCGCCTGCGGCAACGCCTTCATCCTGAAACCCTCGGAGCGCGATCCGTCGGCGCCGATGTTCGCCTATCAGCTGCTGATGGATGCGGGCCTGCCCGCCGGGATCATGAACGTCATCCACGGCGACAAGGAAGCGGTGGACGCCATTCTCGACCACCCGGACATCAAGGCCGTGTCGTTTGTCGGCTCGACCCCGATCGCCGAGTACGTCTACCGGCGCGGCACGCAGGCGGGCAAGCGCATCCAGGCGCTGGGCGGCGCCAAGAACCATATGATCATCATGCCGGACGCTGACATGGACCAGGCCGCCGACGCGCTGATGGGCGCCGGCTACGGCTCGGCCGGCGAGCGCTGCATGGCGATTTCGGTCGCGGTGCCGGTGGGCGAGAAGACCGCCGACGCGCTGATCGCCAAGCTGAAGCCGCGCGTCGAAGCGCTGAAGATCGGGCCCGCGACCGACAAGGACGCGCAGATGGGCCCGATCGTGAGCAAGGCGCAGCGCGACAAGATCGTCGGCTATATCGACGCGGGCGTCGAGGCTGGCGCCGAGCTGGTGGTCGATGGCCGCGGCTTCAAGCTGCAGGGTTATGAGGGCGGCTTCTTCGTTGGCGGAACGCTGTTCGACCATGTGAAGCCCGACATGAAGATCTACCGCGAGGAGATCTTCGGGCCGGTGCTGTCGGTGGTGCGCGCGGGCTCCTACCAGGACGCAGTCGACCTGATCCACGGCCACGAATACGCCAATGGCACCGCCATCTTCACCCGCGACGGCGACGCCGCCCGCGAGTTCGCCGACAAGATCGAAGTGGGCATGGTGGGTATCAACGTGCCGATCCCGGTGCCGGTGGCCTATCACTCGTTCGGCGGCTGGAAGCGCTCGATTTTCGGCGACCACTCGATCTACGGGCCCGAAGGCGTGCATTTCTACACGCGGCTGAAAACCGTGACCACGCGCTGGCCGGCCGGCATCAAGGGCGGGGCAGAATTCAGCTTCCCGAGCCAGAAGTAAGCATCTGCGAGCCCCTTCCCACCCCCGGTGGCGAGGGGCTCTTCGTTTCAAGGACGTGAACATGCCAGCACCCGGCGAGAACCTGCGTATCAACCCCGACCGCTTGTGGAGCACGATCCACGAGCTGGCGGAGATCGGGCCGGGTGTTGCGGGCGGATCGAACCGGCAGACGCTGACCGACGATGACGCCAAGGGCCGCGCGCTGTTCCAGAAATGGTGCGAGGCGGCCGGGATGAGCATGGGCGTCGACCAGATGGGCACCATGTTCATGACGCGGCCGGGGACTGATCCCGACGCGCTGCCGGTGTATGTGGGGTCGCACCTCGATACGCAGCCGACCGGCGGGCGCTATGACGGCGTGCTGGGCGTGCTGGCGGCGCTCGAGGTGGTACGGTCGATGAACGACCTCGGGATTTCGACCAGGCACCCGATCGTCGTCACCAACTGGACCAACGAGGAAGGCGCCCGCTTCGCTCCGGCGATGATGGCATCGGGCGTCTTCGCCAAGCAGTTTTCGATGGACTACGCCTATGCGCGCAAGGATGCGGACGGCAAGACGTTCGGCGACGAGCTGAAGCGCATCGGCTGGGTGGGTGACGAGGAAGTGGGCGCCCGCAAGA
>Ga0123337_10007057_pt1 | contig 10555 bp, 9 predicted proteins | sample frozenSSSSmetaG_FD_89792 | JGI IMG/M metagenome (GOLD analysis project Ga0123337, IMG submission 89792) | Glacier valley bacterial and archeal communities from Borup Fiord, Nunavut, Canada, to study Microbial Dark Matter (Phase II) -... | ecosystem: Environmental > Aquatic > Freshwater > Ice >...
TATGGCAATTGCCTCGATGTATTGACCGGCACCGCTATGGGCATGGGCGAGGCAGAAGATAATCCCGGTGCTATTGATCTGATGTTTTTTGCACCGGCTGACGGGCAAAATACTTATGTGCTGATGACACCATCTTTTGCAAAAAACAATGCCACTGCTACTTATATGACGGGGCATGCAAGTGATGGCATTACCAAATGGCGGGATGTAACCGAAAGCGAAGTGGCTTTAACCAAACTTACCATCGGCCAGTTTGAGAAAATTCAAAACAATAGCCAGATAACCAGTGCTGTAAAAAATGCGGTGAATTATACAGGCTGGTACACCAGTGTAGGCACTAAGCTGGAAGGGCAGGTATTTGCCATAAAGGTGGAGCAGGAAAACAGAACCGTGTATGCATTGGTTGCGGTGATTAAACATTTTGGTACCAGTGGCAGCAATGGTTATTTAAAAATAAAAGTAAAATCGCAGGGTATTGATAACAATGGCGATGGAATGGTTGATCCCGGATCATACGTCAGGTAATTTTTATAACATTTTAAAAGAATAAAAATGAAAAAGATATTTTTAATTCAGGCGACAATCATTTTATTTTTTGCGGCACCGGCTGTAGCACAGCTGGTGAAGATGCAATCGAACGTAAACAGGCAGGTAAAAGCAACTACAACCAGTTACGTGACCGAAGGTGTTTATTTTATCAAAGTAAATGAAACCGGAAAGTATTTTGGTATAGAAGGCATCGATCCTAATAATGGTGCCAGGCTGGTGCAGTGGGATTTTGCCAACTTGGACAATCATAAGTTTCAAATCATTAAAGCACCAGATGGCTATTACTATATAAAAGCAATGCACAGCAACCGCTATTTAAATGTAGGCGGGCAATCGCAGCAGGATGGTGCCATCATTATTCAGTGGGATTTTGTAGAGCAGGATAATTTAAAATGGAGTTTTAATTTTGATGCCGCTACCCGTACTTATGTGATACGCAATAAGCAAAGCGGTAAAGAATTAAAATTGCAGGGCAGCAATACCAATAACGGCAATGGTGCCATGCTGGCTATCAATGGCAATGCAGATAAACAAACATTTGTTTTACAACCTGCCAATGAAATAAAAAATGCGCCTGCTGCTGCAAATCCTAATAAACTACAACAGGCAAATACTTTTAAAAATATGGCCAGTAGTGTATCAATGAGACTGTCAGATGGCACATCTGTAACACGGTATTTGAATCCTTTGGCTGTTCAAAAAATGAAAAAGGGTGATTATAAGAAAGAGATCAGCTCGGCGCAAAAAGATGAAACCTGCGAAACCAAAACCGCCAGGATAGACATGGAGACCAAAGATTTTGTGCCCGTTACAGCCAGCAGGTATTTAGAATACAATGCACCCGGATTGATCTATGATGTGCGACGGTTTTACAGTGGCGATTATACCAACCGGCAGGAATTTGCCAACGGCGAAAACCGGAACCCGATAAACATTGCCACAACAGTGCGAAATACCAGCAGGCGAATTACAGAAACGGTGAATACTCCTGCAAAGAACAGCATCAACCAGGCCATTGCAGATTTGCAGTCGGGCTATAGTTTAGATCCGCTGCAGACTACTAACCAAAGTATGATTTACAGAAGTTCTTATGTGCAAAGCAATACAGAAATGCAGATGAAGATTGGCGCATCGGGGCATTATATGATGGCAAGTTTTGCAGCCAATATGAGTATTGGTAACGCAAAGGAAACAAAGACATTTTATATAGAAGCAGAAAAGGAATTGTTCACTTTATCAACCGATAAACCACAAGCAGGTTTTTTTAATACAGATATTGCCAATATTGCCGATTTGGGATACATCTCCTCTGTATCTTATGGGGTAAAAATAATCGGTAAAATAGAAATAGAAAATTCGGAAGAAAGTTTGGGCGGTAGTTTTTCCGGTATGGTAAATGCCGGTTTTGCCAGTGCCGGTTTTGATTTTGAAGCCTTATCAAAAGAAAAACATGAAAATGTAAAATGCTTTTTTTATGTGGTTGGCGGAAAAAGTGAAACCGTTACCGGTATTAATTTGAGTGATGTGTATAATAAAGTAAATCAAATATTGGCTGGCGTAAATTACAAAACCTGTATGCCCATCCGTTTAGAATTCAGATCGCTGGCTACCGGCAGCCCTATAACATTTAAAGATGTTACCAATAATTTTGTGTACGATGTTTGCACGCCAAAAGCTATTCAGGAAGAGAATAAAAATCTTTCTATCAACATCAATAGTTTAAGCGCTATTGGAACCGATATAGAAATGTATGGTGATGTATGGGTAGAGGTTTGGAGCCCCACGCATGGTGATTTAAAAAGGTACAGAACAACCCATAACTCATTGTTTTCAGTTAAAAAAGAAGTGCATCTTGAAGCAGCGCAGTTGGGAAAGTATATGGCCAATTTACCCACCATAAAATATGAACATATCCCACCCCAGTTTTTGGCGGATGCAGAAATACATGTTTACTACAACGTGATTGATTACAATACAATAGGCGCTGATGATGGATTAAAACTGAGGGGCGGGCAGGTGTTTGTAGTAAAATATCTTAATGGAACCAACACGCCGCTGGAAGCCTACTACCGTTCTATAATTCCTGTAAAAGATTTATCGGGTGGTTTTATGAAAAACAATTTTTACGATTTGGTAGATGGAGATGGCGTAACCATTGGCATTGGTTGCCAGATGGGGGTGGAGATGCCTAAAAAGTAAGTGGAATCATACAAGGATATTCATAGCTAAATGGCAGTGCTTATAATAAAAGGGCTGCCATTTAGTTTGTTTTATATTCAATACCTCTGCTCTCAAACCACTCTTTAAATTCCTGCCCATGCTCGCCTGCATAGTTAATGCAAATTTCTTTTCCGGCGGGTATATCTTCGAGGGCGTAATAGGTAATAACTTTTTTCTCCCTGTTTAAATAATACACCGCATTGCAGTTAACGGCATGATTGTACAAGGACCCAAAACCAAGGGCAAGGGCCAAAGTATTTTCATCTTTGTTGAAACTAAAAAAATAATCTACCAGCCTTGATGCCTTTACCGTATCGTAATCTGATGCAGGAATAACAATTACCGGGCATGCTTCAAAGGCTTCGTCTTTGCTGATGAGTTGTTTGCAAAAAACACCACGGCCTTTGCCTTTAATTTCTTTTACAAATAATTGTTTTTTCATGGTGCTGCATTTTCGGGTGCAAAATAAACAGGCGTTGTATCATCGGGGCTGCCATTGTAGTTGAGTGTAATTTCATCGCCGGGCTGAATGGTTTTGCAGGCAGTGATTTTTATACTGGCATTTTTTAGTGAAATGCTATATGTTGCATTGGCACTGTAAGCATGATTGTACAAGGAGCTATAACCCAATCCAAGTGCTACCGGAAATTTTTTATCACCCACCACAAAATAGTAACTAAAGAGCATGGTGGTTTGCAAAAAATCTTTGTCCTGTTGTTCCATTAATATCACCGGTGCAGTTTCAATAACAGCCCCGGGCTTAAACAATTGCTGTGCAAATACGCCCTTGCCATGCAGGTCGCTGGAATTAATAAATACACCGGTCGCCTGATCAATTTTTGTATGCTTGAAAAATGGGCGCATTAATGCTTATCAGGTTTGGTAACGGATTCTTTAAAAGGTATATCCGCATTTGTTTTTTTGATGTGATCAATCTTTGATACTTTGTCGGTCACTTTAGTTATTTTGTCATACTTAATGGCTTTATCGGTTTGCTTAATGGTGGCTCCATTCTTAATAGCTTTTACCGGCTCAGCATTGATACCAGGGTTGACAGTTGCTGGTTTTAGCGTTTCTTTTTTAATGGTGGGTGTTTGTGCTTTTAAGCCTGCAAGTATTAGCAGCGAGCTGAATAAGGCGAGTGTTTTTTTCATTGATTTATTTTTTGTGTGAAGTATTTTAAAGCATTAAAAGTTGGTCCATTCTTTTCCGGAATCATTATCGTAACCATATTTACGGGACACAGATGATCTTCCGGTAGCATCCTGCTGGTAATAGGTCCAGCCAATACGGGTAGCAGTTATGTTGGTTATGGTGTTCATTACTCCATTGCAGCCCATCGATTCGCTACAGCTATTCACCCTGATATTTTCCATTTTTATGGTGTACTGAATAATGGGGGCGCCGGCACCTGGCTGTGTTACTGTCAGTGTTCCATTTGGCAGCAGTTCGCCTGTACTCATGGCTCTTTTCAGATCGGCAGCCGCCGCTGAAACATTGATGTTGAACGATAGCTGGGCATTGTTTTTTCCGGCACTGCTAAAGGATAGTATGCCGATGCATCTTTCAAAACCTTTAACCGCAACATCGCCTTTTATTTGCTGGCCGCTGGCATCAGTTAATTTAATATAAGTGTTTGTTTTTTGGGCTGCCGCTATCATTGGTAACAGTAGCAATGCTAAAATAATTGTACGCATATGTTGTTTTTTTTGATGATTTATTTAGCCAATCCATATCTTGTATAAATGCCCGAACCGGGATAAACTGCATTTAACAGGTTTAAAATTCTTGCGCCTTTTATGCACGACCAATGTGCATGATAAGTTACTGCCTTACTTTCGATTTTAGAGAAATGTATTTGCCAGTTATTGGGTACGGTAAACTTACCGGATGATTTTACCTGGCTAAATTTTGCATTACCTGCCATGCCATTTACAACGAGCAATTTCCAGTTGTAAGTATTGCCTGTTGCAAAAACAAATTCTTCGTTGGATTGGTTCATGTGCATGCCTGCATAATCGCCTGTGTAAACATTGTACAGTTGTTGTATGCCGGTAAAATCACTGGTCCACTTTCCAGTAAAGTCAGCAGCATCTACTGCAAATTTGTTGTAGTTGCTCATATTATCCAGCGGCTTCAGCAGATCAGTCTCACTATTCCACTGGATAGTTTCGGGATCAAATTTGTAATGCTGAATAAAACTGTTTTTATCCGGACTTACAAATTCCAGCCAGCCAGCTCCCTGCCGGAATAGTAAAACAAATACTTCTTTACCGCTTGCGTTTTCGGTAGCATGCCCCATGCCAAGGTAAGGCCGGTTGTAAGTAGAAATATAAGCTGTCTTATAATTTTTTAAATTGCTATAGCGTGGTGCTACCAGGATATTCCAGGCTGCGTTGGTTAATACATCGGGATCAGCAGGAAAAACAGTGCCTTCTTTAGGATAGTGCAACAACACTTTAATATCTTCCTTTGTTACCTGCACCCAGTCGGTTTGTTCTGTTGCGGTCCACCCATCATCAAAGTTGCTGGTGTTGTATTTGAATGCTGAACTCACTGGCGCTATAGTATTATTTTCCTGTATTTGATTTTGTGGTTGCTGTTCTGGTTGAGTGCCGGCCGCTTGCTGTTCCGTATTGGTATTTATTGGTTGCAGTATATTGGTTTGTATTTCCTGTGGACTGGTAACACCCGGAGGAGGTTGGTTACTCTCGGCAAAATAAATACTGGTTTCTTTTTTTGTAGTTGAAAAATAGGCCAGGATGTATTTACCATTTTGCTGCATCCAAACATAATTATTTTCATCACTGGCAGTTGACAATACCCAACCAGCCTGCTGTGCCGCTACTAAAAATGAGTCGGCGGTGTACCCATTGCTTGTTGTCGGCGGAAGCGAAAGCACCTCGGTGTTTTTTAAAACCGCAGCAGTTTTTTTACCTTCCATATCCAGTAGCATTTGAGCGCCAGCTACGGCCAGCAAACGTTTATCATGTTTACTACCCTGTGGTAAGTCAATACTGGTAAGCGGTGAACGATTTACCGGCGCCACTTTTTGCGCAATGCTGTTGTGCATAATAACAATGAAGAAGGATAACAAACTAAATCGTATGGTGCGCTTTAATTGCAGCAAATAAATTTTGCCGGTAACCTGTTGTGTTATTTGTTGCGCTGATATATTTTCTGGTGACATGATTTAATAAATTACAAGTCAAATATATTTCTGATATGCATCAGTTGCTATCCTACAAAACAGGGATTTTTAAATTATTCGATATGTTGTTTGTTTGATTAATTCGCCTTACCAAAGGCAGTGTAACCGGGATAAGTAACATCCGACAGCCATAATAATCTGCTTCCCTTTACACTGGAAAAATAAGCATCATAAGTTTTGGGTTTACCCTCCATGTTAGAAAAATACACCTGCCATGCATTGGGTACACTAAACTTTCCATTTGATTTTGCGCTTTTAAATTTAATGTTACCTACAAAGCCACTGGCAACGCCAATATCCCAATTGTAAGTATTGCCTGAACCAAATATAAATTTTTGAGCAGAAGCATGTGTGTCAGCACCGGCACTTGCACCGGTATAAGCATTTACGTACTGCGTCATGCCGGTAAAATTATTGGTCCATGTTCCGCTAAGGTCAGTTGCCCCAACGGCAAACTTATTTCTAAACTGCATGTTGGCTGTTTTGTCCCAATCGAATGCGGTTTGGTGGTATGCTCCAAATTCGTTTTCATAATCTGCTTTTGTACTGCTAACAAATTCAAGATAAGCACCGCTGCCATTGCTGTAATGTTTTTTAAACAATACAATATGAACTGTTTTTCCCGTGCTGTTTTCTGCAGCATCAGCTTCTATAAATGATATTGATTCCCAGCTTTGCACGGATCTCCACTCAAAATTTTTCATATTGCTGTAGCGTGGCGCTACCAGTACATTCCACGCTGTATAATCTCCTTCTTTTAAAACCGAATTGTAGGCATCTGCTTTTGCATTGGGATAATGTATCAGTACTTTGAGGTTTCCTTTTGCGGTCAATACCCAATCTTCCTGCACGGTACTCGTCCAGCCATCATCAAAATTAGTAGTGGTAAATGCAAAACCATTTGAAAGAGGAGCATCTTGCTTTGCAGGCTGACTGTTAGTGATTGCTGGTTTGGTGGCAGGCGGCTTACTGCCCACCTGGTTTTCTGTAAGAGGTTTGTTTAAATTAATGGATTCTAAAAATGCCGTGATTTCCTTTTCATATGCATCGGTATTGGTAAGTATGATAATGTTCACCATCTTTTCAAAACCACTGCTGGTGACCAATACTGTCACCCCTTTAATGCCATCTTTTTCAAAAGGTGCGTAGCCACTCAATGCTTCCCAACCATCTTCTGTAACGGGGGGCTGCATTTCGGGGGCCGTTGAAACGGTTACCATTTCTTTTACGATGGAGGTCCAGGAAAGGTCAAAATTTTCTTTAGCACTGGCAGTACCGGGCATCGACTTAAGCAATGTGATCATACAGTAAGAGCCCTTTGCAACGTCTTCTTTCGAAAACTGCATGGTACTTTCTGAAGCTTGTTTTGTCCATCCTTTGGGTGCTATGTATTCCGTAATATCAAAACTTTCTTTTTGTGCAAAGCTGTTTGTTGCTAAAAAGAAAAGCAGAAAAGTAAGTGTTGTTTTCATGATTATTTTTTGGTTTATGAATTTTTATTCGCCTGGTAATTTAATTGCCGGGCGGGCAGGAGAACTGATAATGTATATCCATGCATTACGTTCGTGATTATTGAAGGGGCCATCCCTTTTTGTTTGCCCGGCTTTTAAAATAAGCTGCCATTCATTGTTTTCGGGAATGTGAATTTTGGTAAAACTATAGGTCACTTTTTCAAGTGCAATCACTTGTGTTTTTAATAATTTACCCCATTGATCGCCATTGTTTTTTTTACTCCATTCTTCTAATACAGATTTTTGTGGATTGATGGTTAAGTTACTTCCCGTTTTTTTGTATGTCCCGGTTTCCCTTCCTAAAAGAATAGAACTCATTAAAGGATCGTACGTTTTTATATTGCAGGTGTAAGTGCCATTTTCTTTAAAAGTATATTGTCTGAAGATAGTACTCATTACTCCATTTTTCACTCTGAAGCTGGAGTTGTCGCTTGCACTCATGCACCATGTGCCAATGACAGAGTTTTCCGCAGGAAGCTGTGCATTATCATTATTAGCAATGGGTGTTTGCGCAGCAATTGTTTCTATTTTTTTTAATTCAACAGATGCCAGCAAACTGTCAATATCTTCCAAGTAACGTGCATTGTTGGTAGTGGCAACAATACTTGCACAACGGTTGTATCCTGTAGCAGTAGTTAGCAAAACCATTGCATCACTGTTATTGAAATTAAATTTTGCTCCACCTGATTTTATTTTCCAACCATTGGTTTCCTTTGGTTCGTCCAGCGGGGCCGCCTTATCGGGTTTATAACTTTTTACCACCAGCTCCTGCCATTCGCTTTCATAATCCTGTTCTATACTTCCTTTGCTGCTGGTACTTTTTACAATATTAATGCGGCACCAATTTTTAGTTTGTGTATTTATTGTTGTGTAACTGATAATGTCTTTTGTTACTTCTTTTTTCCATCCTTTGGGTGCAGTGTACGTGATCATATCAAAGGTTTGCTTTTGCGCAGCTGCCTGTAATACTATAATGGTAAGCAAAAAAAGGGTTGTAATTTTTTTCATTTTTATTTATCTAAAGGTTGTTTAAAGTCCGTTACCAATACATCCCTTAAAAACAGGATTTATTGTTTGCTTACTACCCATTTACCCTGGCCGTTTGTTTTATTGCCCATACCTAAGTTGCAGGTCATTTTTTTTGTATTAGGATCGTAGGAGCCGGTGAAGGAGATGGTTTCGCTGCTGCTTAATAGTTTGTAGGAGCCGTTAATAATATTGTTTACAAAAGTATAAGTACCCTGTGCGGCTATTGCACCGGTTTGTTCACTGGCCATAATTATTTCGCCGGCATTGGTAAGTGTAAAAGCAACAGATTGCGGATATTGCCCGTAGTCGTTTACCTGTGTGCCTGTCCATTTGCCATTGATGGTAAATAATTGAGTGTTGAGGAAACCGGGGTTTTGTTTTATTGGTCTTCCACTAACGGGTACACGGGGTAAATTAATGGCAGGCGTTGCAGCAGGTGGGGGTGGGGCAGCAGGCTTTGCCATATCTTCTTCAAAAGTAAAATGATACCGGAGTGTATAAATGCCATGAGCACTGGTATTGCCCAACCCATCTTCATTCACTGTAAAGCTCACGTAGTTCATATAAGATCTTCCGTTAAGCACAGGACTGTTGCGGTGCTGCGATTTAATGATGGCTGAATTTAACCCGACTATTATGGGCGAAAACTCTCCGGCAGCATTGATGCCAATTGGCCTGCTTGCTGTTTTATTTATTGTAGGGCTTAAAATATCTTTGAAGACAGGGAAATTCATTACTGTAGGGTTGCTGATCTGGTAGCAGTTATTATAACCATAGCAATATCTTAGCATTTCCACCATTTTAAGATTTACCGGCTGAAACGAATTAACCATCCGGCTTTCGAATGCAGCCTGCAACTGGCCACTGCTGCCATTATCCCATTCCCAAATGGTTGGAACCATGGTGATAAAATCACCGGCTTCTACCCGTATTTTTTTAAGATTGGGAAAACCATCGCCCGGAAAGAATTGACTGCCGGTTGACATGCCACCTTTGTTATTGGGATTTGCATGGCCGGCAAGTATGCGATCCGGAAAGCGGTACGTATCGCCATAAATTTTTGAAACCAGTTTATTGGAATATTTGGTAACGCCATATTGGTTGGCCACTGAATAAAATATTACAAAATATACTTCATCTCCAAAACCATCAAAGTTCAATGGGTCGTCTTCGGTTGCTTTGTTGCACATAAAATCGTTCAGGTCAATAGTGATCCAACCCGGAGCATTGCTACCACTTTGTGCGGCCGAAAAAAATGATATTATCACCAGCGCAATCGAAAAAAGTATCTTGTTCATATATTTTTTATTGATGAATTGATGGTGTAAATATTGGGTTTAAAAATGTTTTTTATGCTCCTGTAAAAACGGGAGATTTTAAAAGCAGGATAAAATCATGGAAAAAGGGGAGGAGCGGCGGCTGTTGTTGCCATTAATTTGTAATATGCTGCCAAAAGCATATTTTACTGCATGAAAAATTTTATTTCTGCTGTAGTGTTCTGCCTCATCACTACCAGCTCTGCAAATGCGCAGGTATTAAATACTGACAGCATGTTGCGGTTATTACCTGCCGCAAAAAAAGATACCAATAAAGTAAAACTGCTGTTCGCTTTGTCATCCCAATACGATCATTCGGAACCCGAAAAGGCGAAGGCTTATATTTCGCAGGCGGGGCAGTTAAGTAAGGAGTTGCGGTATGATGCCGGAACCCTGCTTTCGTATAAAAGGATGATGTATGTGTATGCTTTTTTATCTGCGAACGACTCTGCAATTTTTTACGGCAACAAAATGCTGGATCATGCCCGCCAGCACAAAGATTCATTTAGTATAGGGGTTGCATTGTTTAACCTGGGCGAACGCTACAATTACATGTCAGACTTTGAAACCGGGTTAAAGTATACCCTGCAAGGGGTTAATATCCTGTCCGGTAAAGGGTATGCCCCGAGGATAGAAGCTGCAGTTTTAGGCGGCCTTTCCAATACTTACCTTATGATGAAAAACTATCCCAAAGCCATCGAATACGGTAAAATGGCAGA
>Ga0123337_10007060_pt1 | contig 10552 bp, 11 predicted proteins | sample frozenSSSSmetaG_FD_89792 | JGI IMG/M metagenome (GOLD analysis project Ga0123337, IMG submission 89792) | Glacier valley bacterial and archeal communities from Borup Fiord, Nunavut, Canada, to study Microbial Dark Matter (Phase II) -... | ecosystem: Environmental > Aquatic > Freshwater > Ice >...
GCTGGGCACGCCTGCCACACCCCTCCCCCCCACACACAACCCCCCCCAAATCCTCCAAATCCACTCCGAAGTACCCCCCTGAGTAAAGTACCTGGGTATTCTCTGATGCTACCCCCCCCCCAAATGCCCAGAAACCCACTCGTCCCACCCTAATCTTCCGTATAAGATGATTTCAACCCCCGATCTCCCTTCTCTTCTTCTTTCCTCTTCACCTCCACTCTCTACATATACAATCAATCCAGACTTTTAGTCACTTACATTCGTTTTTACCAAACAAACAAATCTCGTCCTCAATCTCCAACCCAATCTACAACATCTCTTCCCTTTTACTTTTCAAGTAAATAATACACATCCAAACCGTCAAGATGCAATTCTCTTACGCCGCCATCGTCGCTGCCTTCGTGGCCACCGTCGCTGCCTCCAGCAACGTCACCTACGTTACTGAGGTCGTCACCTCCCTCACCACCTACTGCCCGGAGGCCACCGTCTTGACCTTGAACTCCAAGACCTACACCATCACTGAGGTTCGTTCGATTCGCAGCTGCTTGCGCTTGGGACATGGGGCGTGGCCGCTGAGATGGACCCCATCAAGCATGATGAGGGCATCGATTCCGGCTGCATCTCTATCACTAGTGAAATTCAGGACGAGACTGGAGAACCGAAGCTAAATGATTCATAGGCCACCACCTTGACCATCACCGACTGCCCATGCACCATCTCAAAGCCAGTGTCAGTTACCCCAGTCGTCTACTGCAGCACCTGGTACAACATGCCGTTTCGTTGACCAAGAAGCCTGAATTTGCTGACATATCTCCCCCCTCATAGTGTCAAGCCAACCACTGCCCCAGTCTACGTCAACGCGACCGTCCCGGTCTCTGTCCCAGTCACCAAGGTTGCCCCAACCACCTCCGTCGGCACCGTCACCCCAGTTGCCACCAAGCCAGCCAGCTTCACCGGTGCCGCCAACCGCGCCGCTGCTGGCTCCGCCGCTGGTCTTGCCGGTCTCCTCGGCCTCGCTGCTTACATTTTGTAAGCGGTGAATTCCTCTCGCACCTCAATCACGATGCACGATTTCTCTTTGACTGGACAAGCACCCTGAGCTATCGGCAGGTGATGTGAGTCCAGGACGTGGTTTGGGACGCGGTTGGATACGGGGTGGATCTCGGAGTGAGCTGGGTAGGTAGGATGGAAGACGAATATAATACGGTGTTTTGCATTGCTCTATGGAGTCTTGTCTCTAATTCATGACCATGTGTGTCAAGGTCGCAGCCAATTCTTTCTTGTACCTGATTGGATCGATGGTTGGACGATATAAGGAGGCCTCGCCCTGGGGAGGGTCTTGCCTGGGGGAGGGCCTGTTGGTTTAATTCGCCCGGTGGGCTCCGTCCCAACGACGTCTGTTCTGGGCGTTCTTAGAAGGAGCGGATAGATGGAATGGAGTTCATTCAAATACACTCAACGTTGCCATATCATGTCTTCCTGATTCTGCTGGTTGTTCACATTTCACTTCTCCGCGTCGCAGACGTAACTACTTAGCATTTATGCTCTACTCAACTTCTTGCTTGGGCGTGTTTATTGTCTCTCGCCAGCTCTCTCTCTTCACTGTTGTACGTACGTAGGTAGAAGTTAGCGCGCTAGACCAAGGCCCGGGAGCCAAGTCTGGGCCCAACACCCTTCCAAAAGCCCTCCTTCCATTCCTCGGCTGTGTCTCACGTCGATCCGACGCCTCCCTCCCTCCTCGCAGCGTTCCAAACGCGATACTCGTGTTCCTGTTCCTGTTCCTGTTCCTGTTCCCGTTCCCGTCCCATCTCCCCCTCCCTCCCTCCCTCCCAAGCTCACGCTCAAACGCCCGCGCCGTCACCTCCATATGTACGCATGGATGCTTGCCAAACGACGGACAAACAGAGCGGAACCGAACCGAACCGTTGATTGCGGGAAATTGGCTGCTGAGACGTAATTTCCGCACGGCCCACCGATGGAGCGGGCTAAGCTAATGGGAATGGGATGGATGGATGGAGCATGCGATGGGAAGGGATGGAAAGGAAAGGAGAGGGACGGAGAGGAGGGCGCCGTGGGGCCGAGATTATTTTACCCGGACGGAGGAATTAGGGATTTTGCTTCCGTTGTCTGTGGAGATTGCTTGGTTGGTTGGTTGTGAGGTGCTCGTAGGAAGGAAGCTGTTTATACACAGTAGATGGAGCGTGCCTGGAGATTGGATGTTTGGAAGGTTATTGTTATTGTGGCGAAGCTGGTCTCGATGCTTTAAAGCTAGGTCTTCTTCTCATTACGGGGTTGGGAGGAACGGCGATGTGAATGGATGAATGAATGCCTTGCCTAAGCTGCATAACTTGGCTGGGTGGCTATGTTGAGGTGTGTGTGCCGTGGCGTATGCATGGCTATCTGTCCGTCCCTCTCCCTTATCTACACGCAAGAAGGGACATGATCGCAGGCAGGCGGCTCATAACCGGTTCATCTCGTATTCATCACAGCATAGCACGGCTCTCCAGCACATCAACACACCCTCCTCTCCAGATACAAGTCTCATACCCGCCTGCTCAGTCAGCACAATCAAGCAACCCCCCCATGCATGCAAGCCTTCGATTGTGATCTGATCCGACGTGATGTGATGTGATGTGATGCGACATGACACCCATCCGCCCCCCCCCAGCATCCTCACGTCCTCCCCGCCTTGCTTTCACGCTCCCCTCCCCTCCTCTCCTTCCACATCCACAGCACAGCACAGTTCCCTTCCCATCCCCTCCCTTCGACTGCACCGCAATCCCTCCCTCCATCCCTCCATCTACCTATCCAACGCAGACGGCTCGGCGGATACAGCCATCCGCGTATGTATGCACGTCGCCTCCCTCCCTGCCTTTGCCTTGCCTTCTGCCACGCGCCCGCGAAGCCACGCATACATACATACATACATACATACATACTTACATAGGCGCTCTTCCCTCGGTGCCTGCCAGGCGATAGATCCCCCGCTGTGCTGGCTCTCCCATCCATCAATCCGCCCGCCCGCGCACTGCCAGCAAACCACTTCCTGACAACGGACGGGGAGGTAGAGCGTAAAGCGTGCATAGCAGCAGCAGCAGCAGCAGTGTGACGTGTTACCCGCCAGGACAGGATGCAGAGGTGTGCAGATGGGAGAGGGCTAATGCAGGGACGACATGACGTAGCATAGCATAGCAGACGGGAGGGGATGGGATGGTCTTGCTTGTTTCTGTTCTTTGATGGAGCGTGAGGACGTGGTTGATTGATTGATGATTCATTGAGGAGGAGGGAGGATTTTGTGCTTGTGAATGTGAATGTGAGATGGGGGAGGAGAGTTAAAGCGTCGTGGTCTTAGATGAGATGATTGAGATGATTGAGATACCTAATGCTTGCTTACATAGTACATACGTGCACACAGCACACATCAGCATCTGGTACATACAAGTCAGTCATCTATGAAACGACAAGACAGTAGAACCTCTCCAAAAACATCGCTCTCATTAGACAAGACGATCACCTGTATCGCATAGCAGAGCTTCAACAGTCGATATGTATGCATGGCATATTCAATTTTCTCCCCCTCTACAGCACCAATCCTCCCAAGCCACCCTCCCCCACAGCATCCTCCCGCTCAAAATACTAATACATGATATTGCTTTGGTATAGACAAAAAAATAGACCAGAGGACTCTGCCTAGCGAACGACAAGAATGGTATAACGCTGCAAGCTCAAAAAACCCAACACGAAAACTCCGCAAGCAGTCCCGAGAAACGCCAGGATGCGTCGGCGTGGGCCGCGGCCGCCGCATCCCTAATATCGATGTTCCAAATTGCCTCCCAACACCCTCTTTTTGCAAGGACTAGACGATACAATCTTACAAGCCATGCATCCATACGACTCGAGACTTCCATCAGAAACCTCGGAATGGGTCGTCCAGCCGCTCTCTTCTGTAGTCCTCCTCGCCAGCAGTCTTGCTGCCGCCGTACCAGTCGTCGACGTCCACCTGAGGAGCCCGATGTCGCGAGTAATAGCTATCGCGGTTCTGGCTTCTTCGTCGCCTCTCCTTACTCCTTCGTCTATGCATCCCATGGCGCCCGTTTGAGCCCATCGCCAAGTCATCCATCTGGACTGGATAGTCGTCCGTTCGAGCGAACGCCATGGGGCTGATGAAGGCCTCCATGCGCACTGTGCCCACCGCTTCGAAGAAATTATTCACCACCGCGCCAGGCCGCGAGGACGCGTCGGATGTGCGGATCGACGTTCGGCCTGAGTTCGAGTAGCCGTTCGTGAAGCTGATGCTATTCCCGCCCACGACGGAGCTGGAATGATGGGAACCATTGTAGATATCACTCGAGCCATTGGTACCCACGCTCATCCCCGCCGTGCTGGACGCTGGAGCATGGCCATAGTTGGAAAAGTTGTGGAAGCCACTGCCTCCTCCCCCACCACCACCACCACCACCGCTGGTACTGCTTCCACCGGCTGTCGAGATGGGGCCTCGCTCGGAGAATCCCCGGAATGACAGCGGCGGGGGGATTCGCGACCCTGTGTTGCTTCGTTTGCGCCCATGTCCGCCACCTACAAATGCACGATCGGTGAAACGCGGGACGACGGGCGGATCAGCTGCTTCAGGGATAAATCCATCCATCCCCCCATTGAAAGGTCCCATATCCTTGACGCTATGATCGCCAACCGTGCTAGCTCCGCCGCGAGTGCTCGCGTCAGTGCGGATGCTGTATTCGCCTCCCTTGTGAATGCTGGACTGGGCAGTGGCTGGCCCAGAGTGCGTTGAGAGGGGTGTCCGACCCTTGGCCACTCGAATCGAGTCCCGGATGGGATGTTTCTGCAGACGCGCTCCGTTCTGACGCAGTATATCAAAGTTGGGCAGCTCATCTGGAAGCGCGAGCGGAAGTGGCGTAATCACATCGGGGATAGCCTGAGACGAATGGGCGAGGAAAGACAGGGCCGTAAGCCAGATATAGTGCCGTTCTCGCGTCATGGCGGTGAATTTCAACGCGCGAGCTGGTGTTAGGATGAGGATGGACCGATTGAAGATATTCGTAATACCCTTCGGTGCCAGATTATCGTCTTTGACGTCCAATACGGATTGGATTGTTACTAGATTTGATTAGATGACATCAATAAAACGGGCTCGAGCGACACTCACATTTACGACCGCTCTTGCCCATCAAGGCTGACCCTGAAGTAGGCTGTTTACTGCTCCACATGACAGCTCGCTCGTAAGGAGCAAGCCAAACCCATCGTTTGTGGCGAACACCATTCGTAGCATCGCCATCGATTGCACCGGGCTCAGGCACCCCAAATGATTTTCTCCTTCTGACGTATTTGAACATCCATTCACCGACCATTGTTTGAGCAATTGCATCAACGACACTTGTGGCTTGGACCGAACTTCCAGCCGACTGGTTTGTGTTGAAGGTATTTGCCGTATTATTGGATGGCTGCTTTCTATGTGCCCCGTAACGATGGCCGTTCTGCATGTCGCGATGTGCCATGAATGGCGAAGTGATCTCATTGTTCGGCATTGGCGGCAGTTGTGGACTCTCGGGAGCTTCTGTTGATGGCGAAAACGGCGGTGGAGATCTACTTCCACGGCGACGAGGTCTCACTCCAACTTCGGGAAGCGCAGCAGCAGAGCGTACCTTGCGAATACTGTTGATCCGATTGTGTCCTCGGCCAGATCCTCGTCTGGACCAGGGTTCTCGCGTTGGGCTTCTATTTCCGTCGCTGGGCGCGCTTATGCTGAACGGTGGTTTTCTAGAACTTGCCCGCGTTGGGATCGGGAATGGCGGTTCTTTGACGGCTTCGGGCAAGCTTGGACTGCGGGAGCGGCCTTGATGTGCAGCAATGCCATTCGATATAAGAGCCGCACGGCGCATGGTTATTTGCCTGGCAGGAGGCATCACCATGCTCAGTGGCTTGTCAAACTGTCGGATAACAGGCTTTACGGATGTCTTAGGATCGGAAATGTTGGGCGAATCCCGTAAGGATGTCTCACTATTGGTATCGTTATGACTCTCTGGTTGTCTCGACTGCTTCTTTATTTGGGTCGAGAGAGCCTCCTCCGCAGGTTCCACACCTTCTGGCACAGACGTAGGCGCCATGGAAGTCCGCTTACCCATTTTGCCAATCGATTTTCTTGGTCTAGGCGCAGAAAGCGCTGTCCTGAAATCACTATCACTCAAATCGCCATCCCCAAAGTCGTCTCCTTCGTCTGAGCTGACATTCTCGAAGCCAGCAAACAAACTGCTGATACGAGGAGGACGTCTGATGAATCCCTTCTCATGTGAGAGGGGACCGTCATCATTGTTTCCTGGATAAGCATCATATGTCTCGATTACAATAGGCGAAGCTGAAACGGCCGGCGGTGGTGACGACGGGATGTCAGCGAGGCTCTGATTGCTCTTCATTCGGCGAGGATTCCGAGGTGGCGGTACAACACCTGGAGTGAAATAGCTTGAGTCTTGCACAGTTGGTTCGGGGGAAGGAGGACATGATGATATCGACGAAGGCTGTAAATGTAGAGGAAGACGGTTGAGTCGTTTGTCAACTCTGATTTCTTCCGTTTGCACCGAAGCAGAGCAAGTTGTAACGGCCAGCTGCAGGGAGACTTGGCACCCGGCATCCTTGAAATGCTGTGGAAGAAGCGACTCCCGTGGCGTTGCGGGTCTTGATGTTGGTGGATGTATGGAAATGGACGGAATGGCGGTTGGTAATTGCGGGAGATCAGGCACGCGTATCCATTCGCCATCTGTTTGTGTGGATGTCGACGTCATGTCTATTTTAACTACCTCTGCAGCCTCCATGGGCGACTCTATTGGTGTCTTTGGCGGACTAAGCGGTTCATCAACAGTTTGGCATGCAGCAGAGACCATGGAATCGGTGATATTGAGAGGTTCGAGGACAACTGGAGTGCTAGCACGAACGCGTTTACGGCGTTGATTTGCTTCCGTTTCCCCTCCTTGGGAACTGCCATTTTGCTTAATTTGTGCCTCGACAACAGGTACTGGAACTACCGTTGCCTTAATCACGGGCGACGGAGGTGGAGAATACTGTGTGCTGGATTCGACATACGCCAACTTCTCGACGACGGGGCTCTCGTCGCTCTCCACAATTCGTCCTTCCAGCTTATCCAACACAGACTGATTAGCCAGAAGTCGGCCGTGGGCCACACTGCCAGGCCTTCGCAGACTCTCAATACTTTGAGAATGCTTGTGAGTCCTAGACATCATGCTATCTCGGCTTGGGTTCCGTCTGTGAGCTGTCGAAAGTGTCGAAAGGACACTTTCGCGTCCATCTTGATACATTTGTGGCAGTTCATCGTCTTCTTCCAGATCGAGCTCATCAGCCAGGCTCATACCGTTCAGCTTGGACCCGCCTGTGGGAAACATGGAGAAGCGGACACTGTTTGTCATGCTCATCGAGCGAACACTAGCGGTATCGCTTCCATGGCCCTGAGGATCGCGGGAGAGTTCCTCGGCCTCACTTTCATTGATGGGATGGCTGGCTTGATATGCTGCGACCTCTTCGAGAACCGTCTTCAGCCGTCCTTCCGCAACATGAACCTTCCGCTCGAGTTTTCTTCGCTCGTCTTCCCATGTATCTTTATCCCTTGCCCAGAGTTCATGCACCCTATCGGCATCCTCTTCTTGGGATCGAATCTTCTTTTGCACAGCTTCCAATCGTCGCTTGATCTCTGAGGAGCTTTCAACGGCCTCGTCACGTTCTCTTGCCAACTCTCCAAGAGCGGAGGATGTCCCGCCCTCCAGAAGAGCCAATTGTCGCTTTAATGATCGGTTTTCCTTCGCGTTGGTGGACAGATTTGAAGTCAAGTCGTCTATTTCGCCCTTCGAAGCGTGTAGACTTCCCTCTAGATTCTCAATTACTCTGATCTTTTCTTCTTGGTCTCTTCTCAAATTGAGGATTTCCGCGACAAGGTTTGCATGTAATGTTGGAGTGAAACGTCTCGGGTCAAGTATCGAGATGCTTTCATCGTTTGTAACATCTTTCGATTCTCGTCGATTATGCATCTCTGCGTAAGGTAATGGTCCAGGTGATGACGCTGGCACCGGAGATATTGATTTCTTCCGAGACGAGTGGCGCGAATGACGTGATGAGTTCCTACTAGGTGAATCGCGAGGTGTAGGTAAGGACCTCTGAGCAGCCATGGCATACTCGTCGTCCGTCTCCCACGCATTCATCTTGCTTCCGCAAGATCTGCCAATGTCATCTAGTCCGTCACCTGTGAGCGCACTGCGACGCTCCGCGTTCGAGTAACTACTGGAATTCGGGATTGATTTGTTGATTGGAACTGCCGGGCCTCTGAAGCTTCAGTTATCCTCGAAAGTATAATGAGAGAATGTATGGCAGTTCCTCAAGACGATTAGACAGATGCAAGGCTATTGGCCTAGGAATTTGTCAAAACCCATGAGTTTCCTTTTGTTGGGTTGTGGAAGATCAAACTGCCAGTCTAACTAACAGAAGGAATTACATACCTGAAATGGTTTATAGATCATGCATTAAGTTCTAAAATTGATTGTGGAGTTGCTGCTTGGTACTGGGACAGGCTATCAGCATCGCATATCAATCAGGGGGTTTCATGAGTTCAGAAACGTCGATCATGATCATTGAGAAGCGACTTACCTTTTGCTGACACCTGTGCCATAAAACAAGAGGGAAGGTCAAAGCATGAAACTCGTAAGAATGCGATTGACCAGAAACTCCCGGATGGAACGAATGCACCGTAAACGGCGATTATGACGGATTCTGCACACACGGAAACGACGCTCGTACTCGGATGGAGGGCTGCTGGCAGCTTCGTCGAGGTTATACTGAAGGAAGGAAAAATCGTGAGACAATAGCACACAGCATATGAGGAGGCGCCAGATGTGATGTGGTTGGTCGTCTTCGGTAGTGGAAAGGGGAAGCTCGAGATATATCCGGAATTCGAAATTCGAAAAGACTGCGCACCTCATTGTTAGCCGTTGCCTGTGGACGCATTGCCTCGATTCATGGAGAGTTCTTGATCGAATGGAACCAGTGGGGTATTCTCGCAAGGAGAGAGCTGTACCTACCCGTCGTGATTGCGGAAAATGGGTGGAATATGATATATGTAAGTCCGGACAAGCGCGTGCGAATTGGCAGATCTATGCTCAATTCATGCCGTGCGTATCGCAGGAAGTCTTCAACGTCTTTTTTGAAATAACGACAGCAGTTTGGCACAAAGAAAGTCGTAATGCTGCTCCCAGAGAACAAGAAGAAACGAGTAGGAGAAGAGACGCGATGGAGCTCAGGAATAATGTCGAGTATGCTCGCGGAAGTGCTCGAGGAAGTTGTAGAGTATAGTAGAGTACAAAGAATCGCAGCACATTATTACTGTACTAGTAGAGTATGTACTGCACCTGCAAGAGAGAGGGACTTTCCTCGTCAATGGGGGCGTGCGTGCCATGCATATGTCCATGCAGGTACCTCTCGTGGGGAGTTTTGGGAGTTTTGGGGGATTTTGGGGGACTTTGGGGGATTTTGGGGATCTCGGGATCTTGGGATTTCGACCGAAGTAGTTTAAGGTGAGAATAGGAGAGCTGGGTACATAGATATGTACAGCACTACTGTACGTAGGTAGGAATGTACTGTACATACTGTATCAAAGGCATCAGATCAGAACCGACAGACTGGGATTAGGGAGGGGAGATTAGACGTCGACCTTCAATCTTCGTGTTCCGCGTAGGTACAAAGTAGGTACTCTAGAGTACTGCATTCCTGTGTGGAGCACGGGGTATCCATCGGTACTGTCTAGCCTGAGCAGTTAAGGAGGAGAGGGGCCAAGGGCCAAGGGCGGGCCGGGGCCAGCCATGTGAAGTGAAGTGCAGAGATGAGTAACCCGAAAGAGAGAGTCCACGGGGGGTCCAACGTGTGATCCGGAAGAAGCGACGCAGTAGTATGTACATACAGCAGAGTAGCAGAGTAGCAGCGTAGCAGAGTAGCAGCGTAGCAGAGTACGTATGCATAGAGCACACAGTAGCATCCCGAAAAGAAAGTATAAAGTATGCCCTGCGTTGCCATCCTCATGCCTCATACCTCATGCCTCACCTGGGCAACTCCGTAATGACTAATGATATTGTTTATGCACCAGATTGTATTGTACAGTATTTTAAGTATGTACATATGTAAGTATGCCAGTGATAGATAGCAGTAGTAATGACAGAGTCGAGTCCTTCCGCACGGCATTGCTGTGTTGGTACGCTAACCGGGCCTGGCCGTTTCCCGTTTCCCGCGTGTCAAATTGCACGAGCCGAGAGAGAGCTTCTGGCAGGAGAGCCATCATCAATCAATCACATGATCACATCCATCACATACATACATACATACATACATATATATATACTATATACATCACATCACATCCATCACATACAGTGGGTGGCATTTAGTATTTGCCCCCCTCGAGGTACCATGAGGCTCGTGCACCTATTTTCCCACCGCCGCTTTCACATTTCATGAACGCGACGCACCATGATCTAAACAAGTAGCTCAC
>Ga0123337_10007061_pt1 | contig 10551 bp, 7 predicted proteins | sample frozenSSSSmetaG_FD_89792 | JGI IMG/M metagenome (GOLD analysis project Ga0123337, IMG submission 89792) | Glacier valley bacterial and archeal communities from Borup Fiord, Nunavut, Canada, to study Microbial Dark Matter (Phase II) -... | ecosystem: Environmental > Aquatic > Freshwater > Ice >...
GCCCGACTGCTGGATACTCGACCGGGCCACCGTCAAATGGCATCGCCGGAAGTTTGTAGTGGTTGGCATCATGGACCTGCAAAGCCGAAAGTTGCTGGCCTGGGAAATTGTCAAACCGCTTCAACCAAAGCCGGTTGCCGCTTTACTCACCGCAACCGTGGCTCGTTACGGTATCCCGCCCGCGTTGGTGTTTGGCGTGGATAAAGTCTTCCGCAGCCCGGAGGTGCAGGACATTTGTACGCAACTTGAACGCTGGCCGCTCGATCTGCGACATGGCAAGGTATCCATTACAATCTTCATGCGCAGCCTGTGGCGTAACCTGGAATGGGAAGGTTTGAGCTGGCGCGATCCCAGTGACGAAGCCGAATTTCGCCGGCTGATAGCCGACTGGTTCGTCTTGTATAACAGTAAGCGGCCCCATCAGGCCTTGGGCTACGATACCCCGGATCAACGCTGGCAGTCGACGCATACCCAACCTTCCTAATCGTACCCGTTTCCACGACTCCCCGGAGGCATTGGTATAGATCCTTCTTTTTAATAAGCCGAGGTAGCGTAGCGGCTCTACTCAAAACGTGTTATTTACTTTACGTAATCTATCTTTCGATAGGTGTACTGGCGAATCCGTTACCAAACCTGGTCACTGTACCGACTCAGCGCAATGCACCTCTTTCTTCATCTGTTTGGGTGTGCTGAAATAATCAACACGCGAAAAAGCCGCGCTCAGACCTTCTGGGCGCGGCTTTTTTGTGCGGGTGGGTGTACTGACGGAATCACCCAATTTACCCATCGATTGACGGACTGCCTTGTAGAATCTCATATTCGCTGATAAGACTAACGAAGGTGCGCTACAGCGAAGTCATGGCGAATTGTGTACGATTCGGAAGAACTACCCAAGAAACTGCCCTTAATGGCAGGATGAGGATTTGTGCGGTCCGCCGCGCGGTACGATTCTGCAAAGAGACCCCCGATCTAAAAAAGGGATTACCCGACACCATTGCTATTGAAAAAGCGGCTAATCGGATCACGCAGACCGCCGACAAAGCAGCTAAGACTATTAACCAGGCCGCGCAGGGGGCTCCCCGTCAGATCCGAGTGACGGGTGATATTTATGGTTTTACTACGTTCTATGCAGCTTTAGCCTATGGATTGGTATTTTTGGTGGTGGTCTTTGGAGCTTGGTTACTGTATAACCACTACCGGGAACAGGCCCAAGAAACGGTTATTTATAAACAAGCTCAAGAGGTAATTAGAGAACGGGATTATTATTATAGCCAAATCCAAGATTACAAGCGCAACAACTCAAAATATGCCCGGCTGTTCCCAGCCTGTGACGACAAAGGATTTTAGGATCAGTTCAATAAACCCTGATTTACGGTAACAGATTCACGGTAAAACTAAAACGGCTCAATCTGCATAGATTGAGCCGTTTTGCTGTATTTCTTTGCCAATTAGGCAGGCATCAGCACCGCGTTGATGGCATGAATAACACCGTTGTCAGTGTCCACATCGGCAATAATTACCTCGGCATCGTTTACCATCACTTTGCCACCCGTCAGCTTGAACGTAACGGTTTGGCCGTTTACGGTAGTGGCCGTCATGCCATCGGTCAAATCAGACGACATTACCTTCCCGGCTACCACGTGGTAAGTGAGGATACCCGTCAGTTGGGCTTTGTTTTCGGGCTTCACCAGCGTGTCAACCGTACCGGCAGGCAGGGCATCAAACGCAGCATCAACAGGAGCAAATACGGTGAATGGGCCAGTGCCGCTCAGCGTTTCCACTAATCCAGCCGCTTTTACAGCCGCAACAAGAGTGTTAAATGAGCCATTGGCAACGGCTGTTTCTACGATATTCATAATACGTGAGTTTTGCTGTACGCAGATTGTCATACCCGAATATAACATATCGTTTATCAATATTGTTTATCGGAATAATAGACGCGGAATCTCAGTACTGGACATTGAAGAAGAATAGGCGGATTGGGACTTTGAATGGCTTGCTGATTTGGGCCAGTAACCAATCTACAAATTGTGCAATACTGACCAACTCATTCACAACCACCGAATAGCCCTTGCGAAAGACCGCTTCCCGTAGCTTTAGCGGCTCATGTTGAGTGTTTTTCTTAGCCTGGATGCGATGAAACTGGCGAAGACCTTCGGCCACACAGATCACGTACAGTACCACGACAATAGATACCAGCAACCGAATCTTTTTAGGGCACTGAAACCCTAATGCCTCCAGCCGCGACGGCGGACCGTTCAAACCCATTGCTCTTCAGATGCTTAAAGAAACAGACCGTCGTCCAGCGAATGCGGTATCGCTGGGTAATGGTCTGTTTCGACCAACTCAAGTTACTCACCAGCAGCACCAGCGGATCCCCACTCTGAGGGCCATCCTGATGGCATAACGCCACAAACTGATAGCGGCAACCCTCCAGAGTAAACCACTAGCTGACGGTACACCCTTTCAAGGCTCAATTCAAAAGCGCACTGTAGGCCTTGCCGCCTGCGCTGATGTCGGCCTTGTAGGATGCCTTAGGCAGGCGAATTATAAAGTTTATCTTGTTGTCAGTCAGGAACCGCTCGGGCGGCCCCGTTGAACCACTCTTTGCCTTCATATTCTCGGTCAGCTAACAAACAGAAGCCCTTCAGGGGATAAAGCTTCATGACTTGTTGGAGGAGTCGTTTCCGTTTCTGCTGAGAGGAGTGTCCCTTTTTGCCCAGATCACACCAAAATAAGGGTAGGCTCACTCCCCGGTAAACCAAGCACAAGACCAGCAGTTGAATCTGATGGCTGCCTAATTGCCAGCAGGTTCCATCCAAAGTCAAATAGGCACTGCGGGAGCGGCCGTCCCATCGTTTGATATAGAAGCTGTTCATACCTTTCGGCAGATGAACAGCTTCGTCGTTTGGGGAAGCAGCATTAACAGTATGGCCTCAAATTCGCTCGTCAGCGAAGCGGTATCTGCACATTGAACGAACGCGTTTGGTCGACGGTGGCGGCCAGCAGAAGCACCGCCGGTTTACCCTTGTCGAACCAGAGCTGAGGGCGTTCCAGATAACCAACAGGTTGTACCCTTCCGTCGGCCCAACGAATCTGTAGGGTCGATACCAGCGCGTATTTGGCCAGATTCCAGTCGAACCCATCTCTGGACTCAAACAGCACCAGCGACCGACCGGCTGACGTAAATGCCCCGTGCATGTCTTTCACAATGGCCCAGTACCGATCTCCCTGATACCAGATGAACGGATCTTCGGCAGGGAAGTCGGTTCCTTTGGCGTTGAACACTGTGTTGGGCGATTTAACAAACGGCCCCGTCGGGCTGTCTGCCGTGGCAACCATATGAACAACCGGGCCACCAAACACACCGGGCCGCTTTTTGCCGACGGCTTTATACACCATCAGATACCCACCATCGGGTCGTTGCGCAACGGATGGGTTGCTGGTCAGTAAAGCATCGGGTGCTGTTGAGTCCGGACTTACGTCGATGAGCGGGGTGTCGGTTCGTTTCCAGGGGCCACCGGGCGTATCAGCCACGGCTACGCCAATACGCTGGTTGTTGCGGTGGGTAAAGTTGAGGGACTTCATGTTCTTTCCGTCGCCGGAGTTGCCCATGTAGTACAGGTAGTATTTCCCGTTGAATTCATGAACGGTCGGGTTATGCGTGCAGAGCCCATCCCAGAACTGCGCTCCACGAGCCGATAGGGCCACATTCTGAAATGTGTAGGGGCCAAGCGGATCTTTGGCGGTGGCATGAGCCACTTCCGAATGCGTGACCCAGGCATTGAACCCCAGCTCACGTTTCCAGCGCGAATAGTATAAATGGCAGGTGCCATCGGTACCGCGCACCATCGTTCCGCACCAGATGAAGTAGGCCGAATCGCTCATGACAGCCGTGGCAGGCACTGGCTTCAGCAGGGCATTCAGATTCAGGTCGGCCCCGTCTCCCGATTGCGTGGGGGATACGGTCCGGCAACCTGACAGAGCGAGAATTCCTACGAAAAACACCGCAATATTTCGATAAATAACGTTCATTATCAATGGATTACCGAAGTTGAAGGGTTGTATTGACGCCCAGTCCCCAATAGCCGTAGGAGGCTGTAAGTTGTTTCGAGCCGTTCGCAGGCAACCGATAACGCGCCGTGAAAACACCCGAATCGGGCGCGGTTTCCTGCACGGCAACTTTTGTGGATTCGTTTTCATCGAGACTCACCAGCACCCAACCGGCCTCTACTTTTGTGGGGTCCAGATTGAGAGCCGCCGTCAATTCCAGGCGTACCGTCTGGCCCCGTTTCGCCGTTTTCCCAATTGGTTTGCCAAGTTGGTCCAGCACCCGAATTCGATACGTACCCAGCGGAGCGAAGGTGAGCGTGGCCATCCAGCCCCGGTTCGAGATAGCCCAGCCTTCGGTGGCGTAGGCATTTTGGCCAATGTGATCGCCTTTTCCGGCTGTCGAATCGGCGCTTGCCGACAACGTACCGGGCCGGGGAAACTGTGCGTCGAGCGGGCTGCCGTCGAGGGTGCCGCGAACCTTACCGAGCATACCGTACCCGTTGGGATGCGCTTTCGGCCAGCCGTTTTCTACGCCTTCCCAGTAGCCATTCATCGCCAGCCGTTCGGCACTTTTGTTGCTCAGGTGCGCCCCAACGGGGTTTATTCCAAAGACAAAATTGACCTGCGACCAGCCAATGTCACGTAGTTCGCGGTCGTTCAGCAAATGCGCTACGGCAAACATGGAACCGCCCAGCGCGGGTGCTCCGCCCAGTTCTTTCGTTTTTGGGTGCGCCCATTCGGTATCACTATGCACCCGATAGTGCCAGAAATTGGTCGTTTGCTGCTTCATGTGATCGCGCCAGGCCATGAGCTTTTCGCGGGTGCCTTTGGGTGCTTTGTCGGGGGCCACGAGCATGAAAAACGCAAGTGCCTGCGGGGTGATGTGTTCAGCGTTGCGAATCCACCACATATGCCGGGGGTTGTTGAAATCCCAATTTTTGATGATGTCTTCGGCACTTTCCTGCGCCCAGCGGAGGTACTGATCCGGCTTCCCGTCGGCTTCTTCTTTTTCCGAAAGGTACATGAACAGGTTACTGAACACCGACTGTCCGAAGGCATTACCCATCTCGTTAAACTCCTGAAAACCCTCATCCACCCATTTAGTGCTCAGCGTCCAGTGCCGAACTACCTTGTGCCGGTCGTAAGACTGCCAGCGTTTGCGGCACTCGTCGCGGTAGGCCAAGTACGTTGCTCTGGGTAGATACGGCTTCAAAAACGTATGATAGCCCGCGCAAACGGCTGCCAGTTGGTCGAGCGTATTCCAGTAATCGTAGGTCATGCGCGGCTGGCCTTCGTAACCCAGTGTGCCATGCCGATTCGCCACCGGGCCGTTATACTCGATGTGGTGATATGCAAACTCCCCATGCCAGAGAATCAGATCGATGAGGTCAGCCGTTTTTTTATCGCCCAGTTCACTCGTCCAGCGATCAAACAAGGCGGGGTTAGACGCGTAGTACAGGGTTTCAAACGTTGTTTCCAGACCATATGCCCCTTGATCACGGGAGGGGCCACCGCCATACACTTTCACTTCGTTTGAATGAACCGGGTCTTCCGAGCCGCGCACATCGGCAAAAAAGTCGTAGGCCAATTTGGACGAAATCCCTTCAATCAGGTGGTCGGCAATGCGGAACGGCACCGAGGGCTGCCGGCCCTTAATCGACACAACGTACTCACTCGTAGACCCCTTTGGGTTAAATGGGCTAAAGTCACCCGCTCTGTTGCTGACGACCCCCGAATAGACGATGGTTTTATCTGTTTGCCGGACGATCTGAAACGGGGTACTATCGGCGGCTTCGTAGCAAACAAACCGTTTGGCCTCACCCCGGTTATAACCCGCCTGATTAACCAACGGCACCGCCAGCGGGTTGACCTGAGCATAACTGCTGAAACACAAAGCCAGGCAGATCGAAATAAATATGTTTTTCATGGGTTTTTAAACGATAGGGGCACAAAAACATTCATGGAATGGGTACGTTTGCTGATGCCCATGGCACCAAAAAGCAGCTTGGGAACCCCCTTCTCCGTATACAGACAGGGGCGTTCGAGTTGATCGTCAAATGGCTGTCCACTGGCCTGATAAATGACCCGATTCAGTACCTTCGGAAAAGCGGTCGGTTGCCAGTCGTAGCCGTTGGCAGATATCAGTAGAGCCAGCCCTCCGCTTTCGCCCGTGAATTTGCCAACTACATCGCGCACGATAGCGTAGTTTTTTCCTTTATAATGCCAGAGGTAAGGATCTTCGGCCACCATCCGTTCATTACCCCGGTCGTTAGTCTCAAAAATAGGAGTAGGGTGCTTGATAAACGGCCCCGTCAAGGCGCGGGAAAAAGCAACCCCAAACCGCACTTTTCCGCCTTTCAGCGTACCGTTTTTGGCTACCTGTTTGTAGGCCAGAATTACCCGTCCGTCACCATCTACCGTTACCGCTGGGTTCGACACCATCAGCGCGTCATGAGCTGTACTATCGGCACTTATGTCGAGTATCGGTTTCTCGAATCGTTTCCACTCCCCTTCGGGGTTATCGGCTACGGCAACACCAATCCGCTGATTGTTTCGATATTCCCACCAGCCAGGGTCACTGGCCGAAGCAGGTTGTTTTACGGTAGCCCTACCGGTTGTGCCCATGTAATACAGGTAAAACTTGCCTTTATGGGCAATAACTGCCGGATTGTGGGTACACACCCCATCCCAGAATTGATCTCCACGAGCGGGTAAAATCACTTTTAAGTGCTGATATGGGCCTTCTGGCTTGTCGGCGCGGGCTAAGGCAATTTCAGAATGGGTAACCCATGCATAATGGCCATTGGCTTTAGGCCAGCGGGCATACAATAGATAATACGCCCCGTTATTACCCCGGACCATTGATCCGCACCAGATGTTGTAATCGGGTAACACGAAGCGGTTTGTTGCCGGAACAGGTTGCACCATCATACTCAGGTCAACGCTGTCCATCGAGACGAGCCAGCCTTCTTTGTCGAGTGTAGGCTGCTGGGGCATGGCCAGATGACAAACCAAGAGCAGTAAAAGCGTACTAAGAAACCGCAGGGTCATACAAGATATCGGTTAGTTAGCCCAAAACAGTATCAACTCAGTGAAGCAAATGACTTCAGGATTAATACAATAAATGATTTAGGCGAATCTTTTTTTTGGCAACAAGCCGCACCTTTTTTGCCAGCTTGCCATATCGAAATTGATATTCTCCTGAGCGATCGGCCAATAAATCGACGTTTAGTAGTTTGCCCGCTTTCCAGGACAGCGTCACCGTGACCCCTCCGCGCGCCCGCAAGCCCGTTACTACCCCATCTTGCCAGGCAGCGGGCAAGGCCGGGAGTAGGTCTATTTCTCCGGCATGACTTTGCAGCAGCATCTCAGTAATACCCGCTGTATAACCGAAATTGGCGTCAATCTGAAAGGGAGGGTGCGAGCCAAATAAGTTTGGGTATGAACCACCATGATACGAAAACCCGGTCTGCTTTGGGTCGATAGGTTTCAGCAATTGCCGAACCAACTCATGCGCACGGTCAGCTTCGCGGAGCCGGGCATACAGATTGATTCTCCAGGCAGAACTCCAGCCGGTGCTTTTGTCGCCCCGCGCCTGCAAGGATACCAGGGCGGCTTTTGCCAAACCGGGCGTAGTTAAGGGGCTGATTTGCCGACCCGGATGCACGGCAAACATGTGTGAATTATGCCGGTGGTGATCATTAGGATCATCAACGTCTTCCATCCATTCCTGTAGTTGCCCCCATTTGCCAATTTGTGGCCCCAGCAGTTGGCTTCGCATGGCATCGATTTTGGTTCGGTAATCGACATCAACACCCAGAGCGCGTGCCGCGTCGATGTAGTTGGTGAAGAGGTCATAGACAATCTGCTGATCGTAGGAAGCGCCGGGGTAAGAGGCTTTATCTCCTTCGTTTAGCCTCGGCCCGTGCTCGGGCGACCAGCCATCGGGGCTAATCAACTTACCGTTAGCTCCCATTACCAAATGCCCGGCCCAGTATTGGGTCAGTTCTTTCAATATGGGGTAGGCCCGATTTCTCAGAAACTGCCTGTCGCCCCCAAACGCGTAATGTTCCCACAAATGCTGGCTCAGCCAGGCGCTTCCCGGCCGGTGAATTCGCCAGGTCGAGGGGCCACCCATGAGGTTATTCGTGCTGTAAATGAGCCAGCCTTTATCGGTTTTTAGGGCCGGATCGATCGATTTTTTCTGAACGGCGGCCAGGTTCTCGATCCAGTCGAATAGGGGCTGATGGCATTCTGCCAGATTGGTTGGCTCGGCCAGCCAGTAGTTCATCTCTACATTGATGTTGGTCGTATACTGCGAATACCAGGGCGGTTTGAGTTCGTTGTTCCAAAGCCCCTGCAAATTGGCGGGTACGCCACCCGGCCGCGACGAGCTGATGAGCAGATACCGCCCATACTGAAACAGCATCGTCTCCAGCGCCAGATCGCTGCCTGACACCACATTAGCCGACAAACGGTCGGGTAACGGTAACGCCTGGACGGGCCTCAGAGCAGAAGCCCCCAGTTGCAGCGATACCCGACTGAATAGAGCTTGATAGTCCAGCACATGCCTTTTTACCAGTTGACTGTATGGCAGCGCAGCCGCATTGGCAAGTCTCCGGCTGAGCGTTTGGTGCGGATGGGGTCCTATAAAGTTGCTGCTAACGTCATTTACAAACGACGTACCGGCGGCAAACAGCACCGTAATATCGGTGGCCTTGTCAACGTGGATGCCTGTAGCTGTTGCGGCAACGTTGCCGCCTTTGGCAATAACCTGTACCTGGGCTTCGTAGGCTATGCCATTTTCGAGGGTGCCGACGGTAATCAGTTTATTTCCTTCTCTCCTTAGCGGAGCTTGATGCGCGTCGGTTAACCGAATGGTGCCGGTTAGCTGACCCGGTTTGTCGGCGGTGAAATGCAGCACCTGCACCTGGTCGGGGAAGCTGGCAAAAGCTGTTCGGCTAAAACGTACCCCGTTAGCCTCATACTGAACCGTGTGCAACGCGTTTTGCAAATTCAGTTCGCGTCGATAAGTACGAACAGGGCTAACCGAGTCGAGATCAACGAATACATCGCCAAAGGGCTGGTAAAAGCCGACTTTTTGGGTGGTACCGGTCACCAGCGTCTGTTCATTGAACTGGATATGCTCCTGAGCAACACCGCCAAAGATCATCCCGCCCATTCGTCCATTGCCAATCGGCAGCGCTTCGAGCCATCGGTTGGCGGGTTTGGTGTAGGAAAGGTGCAGGTCTGGTTGGCTTGTCTGAGCACACAGTTTTTCGGCCCCCAACATAATCAGGGTAAGTAGGGAGCCGACAATCAGCAGCGTATTTTTCATTAGCCTGGTACGTTCATCAGGAGTTAATCGGTAGGTCATTCGCTATTCATAGCACCGTATTTCCAGTAGGGCCGCTGGAACAGCCCCGTTCATGGCGTTCAGATGCACGCTCAGACTCCTAGTTTCTACCGACTTATCGAACCGGATAATCTGCCGGGTCAGGTAATTATTCGTTTGTTCGTAAATACGCTCGTTCCGGTCGTTGCACAGCACAAAATCACGGACACAGAACGGAACAACCGTTTCAGGATGCGTCATCAGGACCGACTCCAGCGGGTGGTCGAAATCAGTATCGAAGTGGAGCACCACTTCCCGAATTTGCTTTGGGCTGTCCCACTGTACGGTTATGGTCGGGTTCGTATCGCCGGGGTCAGCAACCCAGGCGTTGGGCTGGTTGGTGGGCCGCTGGATGCCATTATGAATGTTTTTCACCCCGAAAGGCTGAAGCCCCGGTTCGCTTCGGAGGGCAATATTGTGGCCGTTGGGTCGGCGTTCGGGCGTCCAGAATTCAAACGCTTCGACCCCGATATCGTCTGTCGGCTCCTGCTTTCCGTAGTTCGATACCGCCGGGTTTGTCTTGTTGAAGACCGATAACAGACCCGTCATGCGCAACTGACTTCCCTGCACCGAAACGGCTTCATTCTGCATAAAACAGATAAACGCGTAGGTCGTGTCGGTCATTTGCGCGTCGAAGCGCAGGCCGATTGCCTGCTTGCCTTTGTGCAACGAGATTTGCCTTGCTTCCAGCGTCACATCGGGCGTATGATTATCGGAGCGGCTGCTTCGGCGGAGTTCGACGGTGAGTACGGTGTCCTGGTCGGCGGTAGCCCAAAACGTCAGTTTTGGTACAGGGCCGGGCGTGAGCGGTAGCATTTGGGCCGCCGAATGATGCAGTCGAATCAGCGGGCCATCGGGCGGCAGTTCGTTCAGGATTAGCTCGCTGGATGCCGATAACCGGGCCTCATGGACCAGATTTGGCTCGTCGTGCAGGCGCAGACCGGGAATGTGCTGACCCGTCTTCATCAGCTCGGTCTGTAGCGTTTTCAGCAGGGAGCCGGTAAGCGTTGCCGGACGTACCTGATTCCGGGTGCAGATGGCCGCAGCCATACCCACAGCCTGCCCCACGTAGGCACTCGTACCCATCACCCGCGACGAGCCAA
>Ga0123337_10007066_pt1 | contig 10547 bp, 4 predicted proteins | sample frozenSSSSmetaG_FD_89792 | JGI IMG/M metagenome (GOLD analysis project Ga0123337, IMG submission 89792) | Glacier valley bacterial and archeal communities from Borup Fiord, Nunavut, Canada, to study Microbial Dark Matter (Phase II) -... | ecosystem: Environmental > Aquatic > Freshwater > Ice >...
GCAATGGTCTGCCAGCCAGGAATCCTGATTCGGTTCAATCTCCTGCTCGCCCAGGCTGCCCAGTGCGGTCTGCCAGGAAGCACGGTAACCTGCCGCATAGCCAACCAGCAGATCGGGCGCGGCATTTGCATTTTGAGGTGTTGCATGCGGCTCTTCCACCACGGTGACCACTTGAGCGCCGTTCAGTGGATCGCGCCAAGCGAGAAGCTGTGCCTGCAGGGTTGCGATCAGGGCGTGAGCTTGTTCACCAGGTCTGACGGTTCCGTGAGCTTCTCTGCCCGATCGATTCAGGTAGAGTCCATTCAGGCCCATTCCATAGGCCTCGGTGGCGGACCAGTCAGCGTCGTCCAGCGATCCGCCGTTTATACCCTCTACCGTGAGAAAACCGCGGTTTCGAAGCCAGGTGTTTAAGTGCACGGCGCGATCGAACGCAGCGAATCCATGATCGGACATGACGATGAGTTCCGCATCCGGAACAGCGGCGCGTGTTTCGACGATAGCCCGGTCAACGTCTTGATAAACCTTCAACAACTCATCGTCGTAGCGCCCCCAAAGCATGTGGGAATTTTGATCCACTGACGAAAAGTAAAAGAAGAGGAACCCTCCATCCAAGTGACGCAGCGCGTACTGGAGTTCGCGGTGCTCTTCCTCAAACACGTGCCTGCTCTGCGCCTGAAATTCATTGCGATTCAGGACACCGTGGCGGAATGCGGCTGTATCCTCTGGAATTCCCAAAGTGGAAAAGCGGCCAATCTCACCTGCAAGGGCGCCGCTGAACTTGGGAGGAAAACTGAGGGGCAAAGCAGGAGTAACCGGGTCTGCATTTACCGGCGAAGTATAGATGGCTAAGCGCGGATGCAATTTCTTCACATAGACCCGCACCATGCCACGCAGTATTGAAAGATGCGGAATCAATGAAAGATGCGGTATCAGTGTAAATTCAAGCGGCAACCAACCGGACCACTCACCTTCACGCAAAACGGTCAAGGTGCCTCCGTTAGCGATACGCGCCACTGCCCGGTCAGGGTCAACGTCCAGCGTAAGATTCGCGGAGAGCTGGGCGTGATCTTTTCTGAGACTATTGACCGGGCCAGGGACAGGCAATACGGCCCGGCCATCAATCACCCGGATTTTGAGTATGTTGCCGCCGGTAACTTCGCGGGAATATTCAGAAGGGTCGTCTGTAAAGTAGTTGAATGTGCCCAGCGTTCCGTTCAGATCGGGCACGCCCATTCCGGCCAGTGCCTTGCCTGCCGCAACGGGCGGATAGTTGGTTGGCATGCGGATTATTGAGACGGGAACCCCATGATCGGCAAGCCGTTTCCAGAACGGAAGGCCCTGACGCAAAGAAATAATCCGCGGCGATGAAAGTGGCAGCAGGTAAGGCCCCACCGGAAGCGAGATGCTTGCATCCTCCGTTCGCGCAAACGATGAGAACGGCTTGAGAGTGGCTGGATCACGATGTACGAAATCGAAGACGCCATGCTCTGCCGGCGCCTTCCCGGTAATGAACGTGGACCAGGCGACCGGACTTTGAGGCGGCATGGTGGTCGCCAGGCGATTGAAGCCGCCCTCAGACCGGAGCTTCCGCAGATTCGGCAACTCATCCCAATGCCGTTCAATAAAACCAGGGTCCATACCGTCCACACCCAGGACGATCAGTTTCGGAAAGCGCTTGTCATGATTGCCGTCACGATTGCCCACCCGGCAACCCACGGTAAGAGCCACGATCAACACAAGCGAAGCCGGGTGCAAGGTTATTGCGACGGCCCGCCCAGATAGCCGAGACTACGCATTTGCTGCAGCGTTTGGGAGTCCAGCTTCGACGTACCGGAATGCCCGATAACCGCACGAATCTTATCTTGAGCTTCGATCCATTGCCGAAGCGCCAACATCTTCGTCTCCACCTCGCGGGGATATCGATCCGCAACATCGCGAGACTCCACCCTGTCAGAGGAACGGTCGTAAAGTTCCACTCGTTTTACGTCTTTTCCTGCCGCATGATTACGGAAAATGAACTTCCATTTCGAATCGATAAGGGCGAAACTATCCGTGCTGTTTTCCGGCACCAGCCCTTCCGGTTTTGGGGCGGCAAAGCGTGAAGCAACCACTAGTCCGCGCCGTTCAAATTTCTGCCCCTGGGCCAGCGGAAGAACACTCTGACCTTGCATAACCGGTGGCGCGGGCAGCCGCAAGGCATCGAGAATCGTTGGCATCACATCAATCAATTGCACCGGCTCTGTGACACGGCGCGCCGTCTTAAACAAGGCGGGATTCCAGAGCAGGAACAGGCAGTGTGTCAGTTCCTGATAAACCGATTGCCCGTGCCCTGTCCACCCGTGCTCCCAGAACTCTTCCCCATGGTCAGAGACCACCACGATGAGCGTGTTTTCCAGAACGCCCAGTTGCCTGAGCTTGTCCACCAACTGCTCCAGGCTTCTATCGTTATGCAGGATCTCTTCGTCATACCGGTCCACAGCCTGGGCGATAAACCGGTCCGGATCGATCCCTGCTTTGGAAACGATGGCCCGGCTGACCACGGCGGCACCTCCGTATTGATGATCGCCGCGAAGGCTTTGATAGTTGCGGCGAAAGGCAACGGTCTCGGATGGCTTCGCAAACGTTCGGTCGAAAGGGGCCGGCGGGTCGTACGGAGCATGGGGATCGGTCGCGTGCGCGTAAAGCAGGAAGGGCTCTTTATGGTGGCGGTCCAGCCACGGGAACACGATTCGGTTGAGCGCTTCTGAATCCGTCTCGCGTTCGGCGGGCTGGTGCTCGCGCGCGACTACTGGAAACTCCAGAAGCTGATCGAAGCCGCGTTCAAGGCCGGTCGCGCGGCCCGCATAGGGTGAGGCGACGATGCTTGCCGTAACGTACCCGGCGGCGCGAAGCTGTTCAGCAATCGTCGTAGCACCTGCCGGGATGGTATCCGCGTCGCGTACGATGCCATGCGTGAATGAGTTCAGCGAAGTCAAGAGCGACGCAATGGATGGCTTGGTCCAGGTAGCTGGCGCTTGGCAATCTTCGAACACGATGCCTGTCTTAGCGAGCTTGCTCAGAAAGGGTGTGGTGTCACGGCGGTAACCATAAAGACCGGCATGGTCCGCACGCAGCGTGTCGATGGTATAGATCAGGATGTTCGGCCGGCCTGAGGGAACGGAACCGGTCAGCAATGGGCTGCTCCACAAACCCACCGTGCCTTCCCCTGCCTGCGTCTTGAGTTGCAAGACCACATCGCGGCCACCATACCGGGATAGGTCGATATCAGCGTCTTCCCAACGCTCTGGATCGTTGAGCGTCTGTGAGTAGAGGGGCGTGGCCGAACCTTGTACGGAAACTGAGAACGCAACCGGGCTAGCCTTGACGGTGGTTCCCAAACCGAAATGCAAATGCGCACCCGGGGGCAGGTTGACGCGGAAGCTAAGCGTAGCGGGCGAGTGAACGTAAATCGCTTGACGGTACTCATCGCGTTTGCCCAACAGAATCTTCCCGGCCTGCTTCGCGAAATTCCCAGGCTTCGGAATCAGGCGGATGGAACGAATGGCGACCGAAGCGGTCAGGCTATCGGTTGGCATCAGGCCCAGCAACCGGCCGCCCTTGGGTGCGTCAACTTCCACGGGAAAACGATAGATGTTGTATTGGCCCGCCGCGCCAAGTTTCTGCTTTCCTTCAAAGTCGCCGACCTTAATTTTTACCTCGCGACCCGCGTCCGCGGACATGCGGATTTCAACAGCCTGATAGAGCGTCCAATCAATGGCTGCTTCTTTTGGGGAGAACAAAACGGGGGTAGCGCCGCCTCCTTGTATCATCAGGTCGCCGTTCCGATATGTGGTACTGCCACGGATCGTTTTCCATCCTGAATCGTGGCCATCAGAGAAATTCTGCCAGACTATCGGCTCTGCCGCCGTCGCGTTGCCAAGAGCGGCAGAAGCCTGAATCGAAGCTGTCGCCAAGCGGTCATCCAGACGAATTACAGATCTGAGCGATTCCGCCGGGGCGGCCGCGAAGGCACAGCCGCAATAAAAGAAAACACTGTAAGCGAAGTAACGCAAAGCCGATGGTAACGTTTCCGCTAGAACTCCAGCCGAGCGCCGATTTGGATAATACGCGGGCTGTTCGGTTGCGAACTCAAGTTGATCAAACCTGTGGTGGGGTTCGGGTTGCCCAGGTTCGGGTGATTGAAAGCGTTGAAGAAGTCTCCGCTCATGCGAAGCCGGATACTCTCCGTGAACCTGAAATATTTGAAGGCGGACAGATCCTGATTCCAGCCGGAAGGTCCAAGCATAAAGTTACGGGAATTCGAGCTGACGTTATCGGTGATGTTGGTTTGTACCACTGTTCCGTTGGCGAGGCGCTGGGGAACCAGGTTGTCGAAGTTGGCGCCTTGCGGATGCAGAATGCGGGCCCCACGATTGATCGGCACAATCTTCTGGAGGGCGGCGGCGCTTACGTTGCTCGCTTGCGTGGGGTCGAAATCACCGGCGAACCAGAGCTTCTGGTTCTGACCGAAGACGGTGAGCTTCAGGCGCTGGTCTGAACTCAAGGTGGGATCGCCGTTGAGGTAGTCGCCGGAATTTACGCCCATCCAGAAGCCGCCCTCCCAGGTTCCCAGAAAGCTCAATTGCCAACCGCCCACTGCGGCGTCCAACAGCCGGCCTGACGAACCCAGGTACTTTTTGCCCTTTCCAAAAGGCAATTCATAGATACCGTTCCATGTAATGCGCTGGGGCGGCACCTGGCTGGAATTCGTATAGAGAAGCCGCAAACGCTGGCTGTCACTTAGGCTCGGGTTACCCAATATTTCGCTATTGGCCGGGACGGAGCCGGAAGTTCCTCCACCCTGGTTGCCACCTCCGGTAGACGAGGCGTTGATTCCGCCGCCGGCGCCGAAGCTATTGCCACCGCTGTCGTTTGTGGTGAGAGTGTGGGTGTAAGCGTAGAACATCTGAAACGAAAGGCCGCTTGAAAAGCGCCGCTCGATGGACGCCTGCAAGGAGTTGCTGTTGGAGTATCCGTTGTGCCGAAGCACGCCGTTGCCGCCGGTTAGCCGCCAGTTAGGGTCCAATTGACGCCGGTACGATTGCACTGGAGCAAGGTCGCCTGTCTGCGCCTGATAGTTGTACCGGGACACGGGAGCGTTCTCATCCCAGTTCTGCTGCAGGTTGCTTCCGTGGTTACCGGTGTAAGCAAGCTTGACAACCATGTTTCGCGCCAGCGAGCGTTCCACTGAGAAAGTCCACTGTTGCGAGCGGTTGTCATTCCACTTGTTCACGTCAGCCGCTAGGAATCCCTGCGCGGAAGTGGAGACGCCTCCCGCGCTGACAGTGGCGGAACCATTGCTCCCCAGCATGTCGCTCTTGGCGGGCACGACCGTAAGTGCGTATACGTCATTCGCACCGTTCAGATCGTTCACACTGTTCTGATAGCGGAGATTCAGCGGCGCGTTCACGCGGGAGGTCTGCAATATCTGAGACAACGGCATGGGCCAGTAGTAAGTGCCAAAGCCGCCTCGAATCACCGTCTTTTCGTTGAGCCGGTATGCCAATGCCAGGTGAGGAGCAATATCGTTCCAAACATTTGGATATAGGGCACTCGGAAAATGGATGGAGTTGGCCGATACCGCGGTAAGACCTCGGGCCGTCCAGGATTTGATCACGTCCTGAGGCAAGCCGGGAAGGCTGCTCAATGTTTTATCGTTCGGTAACACTACCTGCATGGAGGTGGGGCTGAGCGATTTGAGATCGATGTTGACCAATCGATCGTACTTTTCCTTGTAAGGGCTCCAGTACTCCCAGCGCAGGCCCATGCTGAGTGTCAGCTTCGGCGATAAGCGCCAGGTGTCTTCGGCGAACAGGCCGATCTCTTTCTGCTGGAAGTAAAAAAAGCCTCGATTGAATTGATTCGACAGGTAGGATGGCAACCCCAACTCCAAACTGGCGAGGCCGGAACCGGTGAAGGGCGTAAGTTGCTGCCCCGCCGCGTCGTAAAGGCCCGTCCAGTTGCTATCGAAAGCATCGGAGCCTTGCGCCTGCTGTAGTTCCACAACGTTGTTTCGCTCCAACCGCCCTTTAAAGCCGAACTTCATGTTGTGGCGGCCCTTGTTCCAGGTCACGCTATCGTCAATCTGGTAATGGGTCATGTTCTGAGCCTTACGGTTGTCTGAATCCCAACCTCCGCCGTAGAACATGTTGTAGGCGTCCGTATACACCGTGGGCCATCCGTTTACACCGAATGGATTCGGCAGCCCCAGAATGGAATTCCAGTTTGTGGTGTCCGCGTTGGTGCCCTGGCGGTTTTCTGAGCGCATGCCGCCTAACTGCAAATCGTTCAAGAGGGCCGGAGTGAATATGTGAGTGTAATGAGCAATTACGTTATGGACATTAGAAATCTTCGCGCCAGTGCCGGTAGCATTCGTCAGGCCTTGGGGCGGGAAACCGTATTGCCCGCCTGTTTGCAAAAAATTGAATTTTGACAGCGTATAGCGAAGCGAGAAATTGTCTTTGCTGGTGAAGAGGACATCGCCCTTCGCCGTGTAACTGTTCGAATCGGTGATCTGCGGATAGTAGGTCTCAAAATTGTTCGCAATCCAAGGATTCCCATCCGCATTGGGGCCCTGCGGTTTCGGCGATACGCTGCGGAAGCCTTTTAGCACCTGCTGGTTCAGCAAACTCACAGGTAAGATGTTTCCGGGAAAGGGCAGCCGGCTGCCGTTCGCGCCGGTGGAGTAAGGATTGTAGAGAACGGTCTTGTTGCCGCTTGTATCGATGGCATTGCTGAAGTCGCCGCCCCACATCGCATCCGTGGGAACCGCGGTTTGAGCGAACTCTTGTTGGCGTTGACGCAAGTGCTCCTGGTCATAGAAGAAGAACACTTTGTTACGCTTTACCGGGCCGCCGACGAAGCCCCCGAACTCGTTGCGGATCAACTTGGCCGGTGTGTTGCCATCCTGAGTTGCGCGCGCAACCAAGCCACTGTAGTTATTCCGGAAAGTTTCGAATAATCCGCCATGGAACCGATTCGTGCCGCTGCGGGTTACCAGTTCGATGGTGGCGGGCCGATCGTAGGCGGCGCCGCTGCCGGCTGTTTCAATGCGGTATTCCTGGATTGTGTCCAGACCGGGCTGCACTCGCGAAATACCGCCTCCGAAGCGATCCATATAAGACATGCCATCGAGCAGGATCTCTGTCGAGCCCACCATCATCCCGTTTGTGCGCGGGTTGGCGCCACCGTTGGTGTTCTGGCCGCCTTCCACGCCCGGTGTCAAGGTGAACAGGTTGCTGATCTGTCTGCCGTTGAGCGGGAGATCGTGAATTACCTTCGCGGTTTTCACATCGCTGAGCTGGGCACCTTCCGTTGCAATCTCCGCGGCGGCGGCGCTCACCTCAACCTTGGCTCCCACGCTTCCCACTTCCACCGTCACGTCGAAGTTGATGGTCTGGCCGGCTTCGAGGGTAAAATCCCGCTGCCATTGAGAAAAGCCGGTTGCGTCAACGGTCAGGTGATATGCCCCGATCTGCAAGCTGCCCAAGTAAAACAAGCCGGAACTGTTCGACTCGATCTTCTTTGCCGCATTGGTAGCTGTATTGGTGAGCGTAACGCTGGCTTTCGGAACAGCGCCACGGGAAGGGTCCTGAACCACTCCGGTCACTACCCCAAGACCGGTTTGCGCGGCGAGCGGAAACGTCACCGCCGCCATCACGAGAATGGACTTTCTGAAGGACGACAAGAAACCCTGCATAAGCGAATACCTCTCCTTAACAACCGACTGGAATTGGCTGAGAGTATCAAAGTTTCAAAATCATTGTCAAACTTGGGTGCAACTTGGGGTGTGCGTTCTACCGCGACAAGCTTGCCAGAACACGTGGGCTCCGATATCGTGGTGAACGAACGAAGGTTTCGAAACACGTGCAACGTTACGCAGTGAACTTGATGGTCCCGGCGGCAGTGGCGATTTCAATTATCGCCGGCTCTGCCTGACCTTTCCTGCGCAAGAGAATCAGTTCATTCCCTCTCAGTAAAAGGACTCCAGGCGATATTGCTTGGGGTCCTTTTTTGTTGTTCAACTCAATAAAACCAGGAGAAAACACAATGCGGCAAACAATTCACCTTTGGGTTCAAGATGAGCCGGGCGCTCTGATGCGGGTGGCGGGCATTATCACCAACAAAGGCGCGAACATCACGGGACTCACGGTGCGCCCTCTCCCGGAACAACCAGGAACCGCGGAGATCCTGATCACGGCTGACATCGCGCCTCGTCTCAGAAACCGCGTGCTTTGTGAAATGAACCGGCTGGTGCAGGTTTTGGAGGCGAACGATATTTCCGGCGATGACGCCGCCTAAAGTTTTACCGCCCATGCGGCGCTTGGGTTTGGGGCCAGCAATGCGCGGGCCTCAGCCTGCCTTGTTGTGTGGTGTTCTTCGTCCCAATCGAGACGCAGTTTGCTCCGCAATGAAACATTCCCCAGAATGCTGGTGGCCGAGGAGCGAACGCACGTTTCAATTTCGCTATTCGGCTTCTTTCGCGTGCGCACGCAATCGACAAAGTTAGCCCAATGGAGGGGATGGGGATCGGTCACGCGCTGCATCTCAAAAGGCTGAAGGTCAGACCCGGCCTCCGGCGTAAGGCGGCACACAGTTCGATCCACGTAAAGCGTACCGCGCGTGCCATTAAAGCTCACGCCCATCAGGCGGCTCTTGGTGGCTTCGGTATTGTTTGAGCGATGCTCCCAGGAAGCGATAAAGCCGGGGTATTCGTAAATGACCTGCAGGGTATCGGGAGTCTCAGTATCGTCCTCAAACCAGTATTTGCCACCAAGCGCCGCAATCGACGTAGGCATCTGCTCGCCGAAAGCCATCTGGACGATATCGATCATATGCACGCCGGAATCGGTAAGCTGTCCACCGGCGTAATCCCAGAAAAACCGGAAGTAGGAATATGCATTGGGATACACCCCAAAGCAGTTCGGGTTGAACGGCCGAGCCGGCGCCGGCCCTTGCCACATTTTCCAATCGAGCCCAGCCGGAGGCACACCATCCGGAGGTTTGCCGATTCCAGCCCGCGGCTGGTTACTGTAGATCCAGGTCTTGCACATGGTCACCTTCCCAAGCGTGCCATCGCGGACCATCTCACATGCCTTCTGGAAGTGCTGCCCGGAGCGCTGCCACGTGCCCGCCTGCACAATGCGGTTGTAGCGGCGCGCCGCGGCAACCATGGGCCAGCCATCGTCAATCGAAACACAGGCCGGCTTCTCCACATACACATCTTTTCCCGCTTTACAGGCTTCGACCGTGATGTAAGGATGCCAGTGATCGGGGGTGGAAATGCAGACAGCGTCGATTGAAGGGTTGGCCAGGATTTCGCGGAAATCCGCAGTTTCCTTCGGTTGATGGCCACCCTTTCGGGCGATGGCTGTTGCGCGCTCCAGGTTCGGCTGGTACACGTCGCAAATGGCGCTTACCGCGACGCCTTTTTGTTGCATTGCGGCCCGCAGGTTGTCCGTGCCCATGGTGCCCACGCCGACAAAAGCGAGGGAGATGCGGTCATTCGCGGCAACAGCCCGACCGGTTTGAGAAAGGGCCGCAAGGGTACCCGCCGCCGCATTCTTCAGGAAATCACGACGATCCGTTGAGGAGTCAGCCATGTATAAACTTTACATCAACAAGGAAGTGGTTCACCCAAGTTCCTCCGGCTCCAGTGAGAGCGTTGAGGTGGGAATCCGGCGGAAGCCGCGCGTGAGTACGGCCAGATAAATAGCTCCGATAAACAGCCATACAAAACCGGCTATTTTCGCTTTCCCGCTCAAGCTCATCCAGAGATACCCGCAGGAAAGCGCGCCGGATGCGGGAAACAGCAGATAAGAAAAGATCTGAGTTCCGTGGCGCTTGCGCAGGCGTACGAAGAAGTGCCGGATGACGCTGAGATTTACCAGGATAAAGCCCGCAAAAGCACCGAAATTCAACAGTTCCACAGCTATTTCAAAGCGCAGGAAAATGGAACCCAGCAGAGTAAAAGCTCCCATCACGTAAATGCCGCGCGTTGGGGTCAAGTATTTAGGGTGCAGGTGAGCGAAGATGCGGCTGGGCAGCATGCGGTCCCGCCCCATGCCGTAAAGCAGGCGCGACGCCCCAGCCTGGCCGGTGAGTGCGCTGGCTAACCCCGCCACAAGAAGCACGATGGTGAGGGATAGAAACATCCACGTGCCCCCCAGCTTGCGGCCGATATCCAGAATTGCCGTATCCGGATCGGGAAAGGCCTGTGAGTGCGGCCATACAAGCGCCGCCAGATACACGGTGATAAAGCAAATCGCTGTCTGCAAAATGCAAACCCCGATGGTGGCGATAGGAATGTCCCGTGTGGGGTCAACGGTATCTTCGGCCAGCGTCGAAATCGCATCGAACCCGATGTAAGAGAGAGCAGCTACACCGGCGCCCAGCATCAGGGGCCGCAGGGCGAACGTTTGCGGCGAGTAAATGACCGAACTATTCAGCAATCCGCCAACGCCGTGTGCATCGACGACAAACCTGACCGCCAAAGCAACGAAAGCCAC
>Ga0123337_10007068_pt1 | contig 10546 bp, 8 predicted proteins | sample frozenSSSSmetaG_FD_89792 | JGI IMG/M metagenome (GOLD analysis project Ga0123337, IMG submission 89792) | Glacier valley bacterial and archeal communities from Borup Fiord, Nunavut, Canada, to study Microbial Dark Matter (Phase II) -... | ecosystem: Environmental > Aquatic > Freshwater > Ice >...
CATCCGCACCCACCATGCACTCAAGGCCTCCCATCTCGTCCGCCTCTTCGGTTCCGGCGTAGGCGGCTGCGTCCCCGGCGCGGAAATCGAGGTTCTTCCATCCCGATTCCCCGCCTCCGAGCGCTGGAATGCCAACAAAAAGCTCGGCCAATCCGTCGCCTACCGCGCCATCGACCGCGCCATCGAGTTGGCCGACCAATACGGCATCGCCCAGATCGCCGTGGACAATGCCTTCCACTACCTCTGGGGCGGCGGCTACGTCATGGAAGCCGCTGAGCGCGGTTACTACGCCTACACCAATTGCACATCCGCCCTCGCGGAGGTCGTGCCATTCGGCGGGAAATTCCCCACCCTCGGCACCAACCCGCATTCCTGGGGTATTCCAAGCACGGCGGCAAATGGCTTTTCCATCGTCATGGACTGGGCCACCTCCACCGTCGCCATGGGCCGCGTCCAAACGCTCAAGCGCGAAGGTAAAATGCTCCCTCCCGGCGCCGCCGTCGATGCGAACGGCCAACCCACCAACGACCCGAACGAAGTCGCAGCGCTTCTCCCTTTCGGTGGTCACAAGGGCTACGGGATGTCGCTGCTCAATGAAATCTTCGGCGGTCTCATCGGCGGATCATTGCCCACCATCCGCGGTCGCAAACTCACGACTCCAGGTGAGAAGAATACCCCGGTATTCTATTTCCAAGTGATCCATCCCGATGCCATTTCCGGTGGAAATTTCGCCCAAGGTCGCAATCAAATGCAAAACCTTAAGGCCGTGATCGACGACATTCTTGGCCACGGTAACGAAGCCTCGATGCTCCCCGGCCAGATCGAAGCCGGAGCACGCAAGCGCTCGGACGCGGCCGGCGGACTCCTGTTTACCGCTGCCGAAATCGGCGAATTCAACGAGATCAATGCCGAACTCGGACTTCCCGCATGGGACGTCAGCAAGCTCGCCTCAGCCTAAATCCCGGCGGCAAGCCATCGTGACCGTGCCAGTGGGTGATCCCGCCGCTGGCACGGTGTGGCCACCACGGCGCTTTCACTGCGCCTCTATTTCGCTGCTACCGGATTAACTGGTCCATCCACCCGACAATCGTACCTTGACCCGGGCCGTTCCGCCCTCTACCTAAGCCCCCGTATGGGATTTGACACACTTGGGCTCTCCGCAGCCGTTCTGGAAGCCATTGAGGAGTCCGGTTATACCACGCCTACGCCGATCCAGGCGCAGGCGATTCCGCTTATTCTTGAAGGACGCGACCTCATCGGTGCCTCCCAGACTGGCACGGGAAAGACTGCTGCCTTCGCGCTGCCGTCCCTTTCGAAAATCGAGAAAATGGGCAAACCCCAAATCCTCGTCCTCGAGCCCACGCGCGAACTCGCCCACCAAGTCGCCGAGCAGTTTGAAAAATACGGCAAACACACCGGCCTCAAAGTCGCTCTACTCTACGGTGGTGTCGGTCTCGGCACGCAGTCCGAGCAACTCGCCGCTGGTGCCGACATCGTCGTCGCCACCCCAGGCCGCTTGGTCGACCATTTCTACCGCACCACCATGCGCTTCGGCGAAATCAAGGTGCTCATCCTCGATGAAGTGGACCGCATGCTCGACATGGGATTTCTCCCGCAGGTCCGGAAAATCGTCAACCTCTGCCCGTGGGAAGGCCGTCAGACACTGTTCTTCTCCGCCACCATGCCGCCGGCGATCCAGACCTTCGCCCAATGGTGCCTTACCGATCCGCTCAGCATCGAGATCGCCCGCACGTCCATCCCGACGAGCGTCACCCACGCGTTCTATCCCGTCGCCATGGACCAGCGCGACGAACTCCTGCTAGAGCTGCTCAAGCAAACCGATTACCACTCGGTCATGATCTTCACCCGCACCCGCAAGGAAGCGGACCAGCTCACCTCGCTGATCAAATCCACCGGCCAGCCGAAAGTCGCCGCCATGCACTCCGACATCAATCAGGTCGACCGCATGAAAGCCCTCGCAGGCTTCAAGGCCGGTGACTATGAGATCCTCGTAGCCACCGACGTCGCCGCCCGCGGCATCGACATCTCCGGCGTTTCCCACGTCATCAACTACCGCGTCCCCGAAAACGCAGAGGACTACGTCCACCGCATTGGCCGCACCGGCCGTGCCGAGGCTGAGGGCGATGCCTTCACCATCCTCACCGCTGACGAACTCGACTACGCCAAGTCCGTGGAGATCTTCATCGACCAGCCCATCCCGCGCCGGAAACTGGAAGATTTCGAATACATCTACACCGCGCTTCTCGACGACTCACCGATCAAGTCGGTGCGCCGTAAAAAGACTGGCGGTGGCAAGAAGCGCCGTTGATTGATTCCCCGGCGCGACGAAGGTCCACCTTGGAGTGAGACCTTCGGGGCTCCATGGATCCGGCACTATTTCAAGCCGAGCAGCGCGAATTCCTTGTGGTGCACGCTGAGCTGTTGGAGGCGGATGGTTTCGAATCCCATGTCGCTGAGCCCGGCGAACCACAAGGCCTTTTCGGCGACCAGCAAAAGATCCGTTAGCTTCAACGTGATCAAGACGCCGCGGATGGAGGGCGCCATCTTGCAGAAGCGGGCACACTCCTTGAGCACCACTTCCGGCGACTGGTTCATATCCGACATAAACCACGTCACCCCCTGCCCCAGATCCCGCTTGCTGGTCAGCGCCGCCGGCTTGCGGCTGTGGTAAAACCAGGGCCGATCGCCGGGCGCATCATTCCGTTCCACAATGGCGGACGCCATCACCACCGCCGCCATCTTCGCCGGATCCACGCCGATGACCGGCACACCGCGATTCAACAGCGCCAGCACCACTCCGCCAGGAGCACAACCGAGCTCCACGACAATGTCGCGGGGGGTGAATTTCAAATCGAAAAACCGCGCGGCTTCCTCCAGCTTGAGCCACGCGCGCGATGGCGAATCACCCTGCATCGCGATTCCGGCATCCCCTGCCGGATCCGGGCTGAGAAACGGCGCATGGCGGTGAATCCCCGCCCAAAATTCGTCGGGCCCAAGCTCGACCACCGTGCCGATGAGGTCTCCTGTTTTGGGTGCCTTGTAAGGAGCCTCCTGGCGCACCCCCTGCATTTTACGATCCAGGTAACGGGCGTGATGGACCACCCGCGTCGCGGCGAGTCGGCCCAGCGCTTCCTCCCGCGTGGTTGCTTTCCCGAGCGAAAGGCACAAGCGCCGCGCACAGGCGAGATTCACGTCCAAATTTTCCAAGGAAAACGCCTGATCGGCCTTGAAGGTCACGAATCCCCGCCGCTGGTAACTCAAGCGCCAGCCCGCTCCCGTCGCCTCCGCTTCCAGTTTTAAAGCTTTTTCCGACCCAGGATTGGTGAGAGCAAAGCAAAATTCAGACTCGATTCGATTCATCATGGGATTCAGGGAACGCCGCGCCGCGATCGTCCGCAGAGACTAGGAGTCCACAGGCACCCGGCAAGACGCAATCCGTGGCGAGCGCCCCCGGGAAAGATCTTAAATCACCTCCCCGGGCCGACCGCGGTCGGAAGAGCGACAGTCACCCACTCAATCATGGCAATCCACCCGAAAGGGGGCATGAGGGTGGTGTCGTTTCGACCGCGGACGGCGGGGGGGAACTTGGGGGAAAAGGATGGGCAAAGGCTGCTTGCTGAATCGCCGCAGTCGCCGCGCGGCGCCGCTGGAAAAGGGAAAGCAAGATGCGCACTGATACCGCGAGGAGGAAGGCGAGCGGACCTGCGAGGCCTGTCGGGAATGTAAGATCGGCGAACAAGATCGGTATCTGAAGCTGGAGCCTGGCGGCAGCAGCGGCTTAGGACCGTGTGTCGTGAGGGCGTTATGGAATTCTAGACTGAGAAACCGAGTTTTGCCTAGCCCCGGAACTACGTAGACGCCCGGAAAGATGCGCCGCGGCCAGCTGGTAGAAATACTTCAGAAATCCATGGACCACACAGAGGGTTTCTGTTGGTGTAATTCTCACTCTGACCTCCATCCATCCCGTGATCCCTCCCACGACCATGAAAGCCGCCGAGCGAATGACACAACCCGGTGGATTCCTCGTGCAGCTCGATGACGTTCTCCAGCTGAAGAGCGCCCGTCTGGCTGAGAAATTGCAAGCGTGGGCGGAATTACTCGACGCCGTCGGCTGGTGCGTTGCTCTCACCCCGCCCGGTGCTTCCCTGTGGCTTAGCGAGGGGGCGACACGCGATCTGCAGAGCCGCGGGAAGCTTCCTGTTAATTCTGCCGAGCTGATGGGCATCTTGAATCAGTTGCCCCTCACCGCCCGCCATTTGGAGTGCGATGGGGTGCAAATCTGGGCATCGAGTCAAACGGAAGCTCCGTCGCCCTTGTCGACTGCGAAACTAACGATTCGCGAGACCGAGGTTTTGAATTGGCTGCGTCACGGCAAGACTTCTCCCGAAATTTCCATCATTCTGGGATGTTCCACCCGCACGGTGGAAACCCACGTGAACAACCTCTATCGAAAGCTCGGAGTAAAGGGTCGCTCCAAGATCATCCTGCATCACCCCAAACCTCGGGACTAGTCCATGGAATCCTACCGCGAGATCAGCGAGACGGCCGCCCGGAGAATCGACCGGACGATGCTGGGAATGAGCGATGTCACCACCCTGGAGGAGTTGGAAATCCGGTTCATTGGTGAAACCGGTAAAATCCTGCCGGCGGATTGCTTGTGTTGGGATAATTGGTCGCTGGACTTGACTCGGTTGATCACCTTCCGGCTCAACGATGACTATAACGACCGCTTCGCGGGCATGTTGGATGTATTCGGCGAAGTGGTTAGTCATCACCCGGTGATCAAGGCCGGCCTGTTCGAGGCGACCAGTGAAAGTGTGATGCGGCTGTCGGATTTTGAAAACATGGCTAACTTTAGAGGTAATCCGCTTTTTAGGGAAATCTATCGCCACTTGGATTGCCATTACCAGCTTGCTTACATGCCCATAACCTTGGAGGACCGGCGCATCGCGCTTACGTGGAACCGGAGGGCGCTGGACTTCAACGAGCGTGAACGGGAGATTCTTCACTACTTGGGCCAGCGCTTGGGAGTCATCAGCCACCGGATCGAGGAGAACCGCCGCTTGGCATGCGACTGGCAGGCACTAAGCGGCTTCGTGAGTGTCCGGGCTTCTGACGGACTGATAGATACGTTGCCGCCGAGGGACGCCCGTTTGCTGGCGGGACTGATGAAGCACCGCACCCGCCGCGCGATCGCACTGGATCTGGGCATCCGCTCGGACACGCTGGACAAGCGGCTCGGAGCGATTCGCGAGCGCTTGGGAATGGAAAACCACCACCAACTGCTGGCCGCCATCCGAGAACTGGGAAACCTCAGGCAATCAAATAGTTAGGCGGTCGGCTCACGACTTCACCTCGGTCGTTTGAAACGCTCTCCACGCCAGGCCGGCTGCGGCCAAGGCCAAGAGGCTCGCGCCGAAAAAGGGCAGCCCGCGCAAATCGACGCTGCGCCCCGGCGCGAGCGCCCAGGAAAACAGCGAAGTCCATAAGAGTGGTGCGATGATGCCCGACATGCTGGTGATGCTGTTCAAGGCCCCCTGCACGGCACCTTGTTCATCCGCAGGCACCGCCTGCGAGATGATCGACTGGGTCGCTGGCGATCCGATGCCTGCCAAGGACCCGATGAGGATGATGAAGTAGAGCATCCAGCCCTCCGGCGCGGCACCATAGCAGGCCATGGCAACCGACATCGCTAACAATCCAACATAGACCCCACGGCGCTCACCGATGATTTTCAAAACCCTTCCCGCCAGTCCTCCTTGGACAATCGCAGCCATCACCCCTACCAAGGCGAGCGAGAGTCCGACTTGTTTACTGTTCCAGCCGTAGCGGGTTCCGGTATAGAGCACCCACAGGCACTGATAGATATTTCCCGCGATCATGCTCAGAAAATGAGTGCCTGAAAGCTTCATCACCAAAGGCCAGCGGCCCAGCGCCACCAGTGCCTTGATCGGGTGGGCGCTTGACCACTTGAACGGGCGACGGTTTTCCGGCGCGAGCGATTCGGGTAGCACGAAGGCACCATACAGCCAGTTCAGCAAGGTGATCCCGGCAGCCACCAGGAATGGCACCCTCAGCCCGTAGGTTCCCAGCAAGCCGCCGATGGCCGGACCTGCGATAAAGCCAAGTCCGAAGGCCGCGCCGATCATGCCGAAGCCGGCCGCTCGCTTCTCCGGCGGCGTTACGTCCGCGATATACGCACTGGCCGCGGAGAAATTCGCAGCGGTGACGCCGGAAACGATCCGCGCCAGATAGAGCCAACCGATGGTGGGAGCCCAGGCGAGCAAGAGATAGTCGAGGCCTGAACCAAGCAACGAAGCGAGAATGACCGGTCGCCGCCCAAAGCGATCCGACAGACTGCCGAGCACCGGCGAAAACACAAACTGCATCACCGCGTATAAGGCTCCGAGCCAGCCCACCGCGTGGGCTGCGGCTTGCACGTTGCCCCCCTGCAATTGGACGACGAGCTTCGGCAGGACCGGAACGATCACCCCGATGGCGAAGATATCCAGAAACAGCGTGATGAAGATAAAGAGGATCGCGGGCTTCGGTCGGGCCATGCAGCACCATAACCGGGGATTCCCGGCGGCAAATGAAAATCCGCATTTCCGGCGATGATCGCTCGGAAGCCATTATCGATCTAACAAATAAAACGAAGGACAGCGCCTTCGTTCACTCCTTCATGGCGACGGCGGATTTCCGCAGTTCCATGACCGTAAGCGGCGGCACGTTGAGCAGACAAAGATCGCTGCGCGAGAGATCGAAGAGTTCGTGCTCGGAGATCTGAAGCGAAAACTGATAGGTAATGAAAACACTGTCGGGCCCCATCGCCTGGGAGATCGTGGCGAGCAGCTTTTCGCGAAGCTCGCGCTCCATGATGGTGAAGGGAATCCCGGAGACGATGTAGTCGGGATTGGAAATGCCCAAGCTCTCCAAAGTCGTCGCCAGGTGCAGGGCGTCGGTATGCACCACGGTGACCCGTCGGTCGTGCGCGAACTGCTTCTCCAAATGTGCGGCGAAGTGGTCGTCGAGCTCGATGAGGATCAATTTCGACTCCGGATTCAGCCGCCGGACGATCTGGCGGGTGTGGCAGCCCTCGCCGGGACCGAGTTCGATCACCACCCGCGGCTTGGAGAAATCAATCCGTTTCGCAGTCTTGCGGGTCAGAAATCCGGAACTCGGCACGAGATAGCCGACGCGGATGGGGTTTGCGATAACGCGCTTGAAGAAAAGGAGGCTCATAAAGTGGTGGTAGGCGAGTTAAGCCGGGACCGCGGAGGAGGTCTAGCACGAGATTCGGGATCAAGGTGCCTCTAGGGACTTTAGCTCGATGTTGCGAAACCAAACCGGCTGCCCCTCCGCTTGGAGCGCGATGTGGCCGTAACTGAGGATTTTGTTCGACCCGGCGTTGAGTAGATCGGTCGCAGGTGCCAACTCGTTACGAGGATCGAGTTGGGGCCGCTGGTAACGAAGGACTTCCACCCCGTTGATGCGGTGGATCACCAGCTCGCTGCCGTGGACTTCGACCTCCACTTTGACCCATTCCTCGGCGGAAAAAGTCGGCGCGGTGGACTCGACGATGTGCTGGGTCACCAGCTTGCCCTCGAGCTCCAGATTGGTGCCCGGGGTGCAAACATTGGCGGTGGACCGCTTGCCCTTCCCCTCATCCGCCAGGAATTGAACCTCCATGCTGGTCGGAAACCCTTGGTTCAGCCCCATGCTCTGGGGCGTTTGCGCGTGGATCATTACGCCACTATTGAGATTCACGTAGTTTGGCGCGTCGGCCATCATCTTGCCGGTAAATCGGTATTCCAGCCGCAGAATGTAGTGCGAATACGCGATATTGGTGAAGAGATGGCCGTATTGGGAGTTGAATTTCGCATATCCATCGTAGTCGACCTGGATCATCCCGTTCACGACGCGAAAGGTATTGGCAAAATTCTCCCCGCTCACATGGCCGGAGATCTTCGGCGTCCAGCCATCGAGGTTCCTGCCGTTGAAGAGCGGCACCCAAGGCTGCTCTGCCGCCACCAAGATTGGCACAAGCAGGATAAGAAATGACGCGATGCGGGCGATGGACGATTGGGTTCTCATGGGTGGAACAAGGCTTACCTGCGGCGCTGCAATTTCCAAGCACCACTTGACGAGCGGCCCGTGATCGCGCCGCGCCCGGGAAATTTGGAAATATGCTTTGGGTGAAATATCCCAGCATCCCGGGTGCAGCGGAACGCGAACGCCCAGGCTAACGCATTTCCCGGTCGAGGAAATCCAATGCCGCGTCCACCGACCCACCGGGGAGCAGAAACGCAGCGATGTGATCGCGGCCTTCCAGCCAATACGTCTCATGACGCACGCCGTTTTTCTCTAGGGCATGGATCATCGCCCATGCATGTTCAGGACGCACCAACTGGTCCCCATTACTTTGATAGATAAACATCGGCGGGCTTTTCGGGGTGACATAGTTGACCGGGGAAGCCTCGCGGAAACGCTCCGGAATCTGTTGCCGGGTGCCGCCGAGAAACTGTGGCACCAGATCGCCCCCCGGATAGAACGTCAGGTCAGTCGGCGCCCCGCCTGTAACGATCGCCCGGATATGCGAACTCTGCGACCCATCGGTCAACCCGGTCAGCGCCGCCAGATAGCCTCCAGCCGAATAGCCGAAAGTGGCAATACGCTCTGGATCGATCCCCTGCTCCGCGGCATGGGCCCGCAGCCATTTCACCGCCTCCCGCAGATCTTCTAACGGAGCCGGGTAGGTCCAGCGTGGTGCGAGGCGGTAGGTGACGTTGAGCACCGCGTAGCCCCTTTTTGCCAAGCGTCGGGCGATGGGGTCCATTTGCCAGCGCCCGTCCTTGCCGGTCCATCCACCGCCGTGGACCAACAGAACCGCCGGCACCGGGCGGGGTGACTTTGGAAGATAGAAATCCCCCAGCACCGGTTCCGGCCAATGCTCCGGGGTGTAAACCAGATTCCGAGTGACGCGGTAGCCAGCCCCAACGCTGGTGCTCTGAGGGTAATCCAAGGTGCCAATCGGTGCGAAGCAGGAACCGAGGACGAGCGGCATCAGGAGAAGTGAAACGAAAAAACGCGACATCCCGAGCAGCTTAGCCCGGGATCGCAAAACGCCAACCCGAAGGACCGGATGTTTTTTCCGCACGATCGGGAAACTCTCTTCTGGCATCGGTGGACTGGATGAATAGCCTCGGTCCAAGCCCATTCCCTTCATGCCATCCGACTTGTTTGCTGATTTTTTTGAAGATCCTGCCTCGTGGCGGGTTTTCGCCTCGGGCCAGGCTGAGTGCCACTTGACCCCCGCTGACGGGCCAGATGGCAAACCCGCGCTGCGCTTGGACTTCGATTTCCACGGCAGTGGCGGCTTCGTCGTGGCGCGGAAGGAGGTGCAATTCGCGCTGCCGAAAACTTTTGAACTGGCGTTTTCCATGCGTGGTGAGGGATTACCCAACAATTTTGAACTCAAGATCGCCGACCCGAGCGGCTCAAACGCCTGGCGCTACCTTCAGGAGGACTTTCAGCTGCCCGCGCAATGGACGGGACGCCGGATTCGCGAACGGGACCTGCCCTTCGCGTGGGGCCCCGCCGGCGGAGGAGCACCGAGCGTGGTCGGAGCCATTGAGTTGGTGATCGCCGCCGGGCCGGGCGGGACGGGCAGCGTGTGGTTTTTGGATCTCTCACTGGACGACCAGACCTTGTATCTGCCCAAAGAAGTCACCGCATCCAGCCACCGTCCGAGCAATCCGCCGGAATCGGTGTTTGAAGCGGGATCCCCAAGCGGATGGCAGGCGGAGGAGTCCGATCCCGCACCGCGGTGGTCGGTGGACTTCGGTCGACTCGTGCGCTTCGGCGGCTTGGTCATCGACTGGCCCGCGACAATGCCGCCGCGAAGTTACGACATTGAAATCTCGGTGGATGGTGAGAATTGGTCGAAAATCTATCATGCAACCCATGCCCTTGGACTACGCAGTCACATCCCGGCACCCTGCGCCGAGGCTGAATTTCTGCGATTGAATTTCGCTAACACCGAGTCCGCCGCCCTCGTGGCGCTGCACTTGCGACCGGATGCGTTTTCCCACACGCCTAACGAGTTCATCCACGCAGTGGCGGCGGATTATCCGCGCGGATGGTTTCCGCGCTACTGGCACCGCGAGCAATCCTACTGGACACCGGTCGGCAGTCCGGAAGGCCGCCGCCGTGGTCTGATCAATGAGGAGGGGCTGCTCGAAGTGGATGAGGCCAAATTCTCATTAGAACCTTTTTTATTAGTCTCCGACAAGCTGGTCACATGGGCCGAGGTGGAAATCGGGCTTTCCCTCGCCAGCGACGGCACACCGTTCCCCGTCGTCACCTGGAAAACCGACGAAGTGAAGCTGGTGATCCAGCCGTGGGTCGATGGCACGGGTGACAGCCTTACACTGCGGGTTACCTATCAAGTGGAAAACAACTCCGCACATCACGTCCGGCTCGCCGTGGCGGTGCGTCCGTTCCAAGTGAATCCACCGTGGCAGGC
>Ga0123337_10007070_pt1 | contig 10544 bp, 10 predicted proteins | sample frozenSSSSmetaG_FD_89792 | JGI IMG/M metagenome (GOLD analysis project Ga0123337, IMG submission 89792) | Glacier valley bacterial and archeal communities from Borup Fiord, Nunavut, Canada, to study Microbial Dark Matter (Phase II) -... | ecosystem: Environmental > Aquatic > Freshwater > Ice >...
TGAACTCCGTCAACGAGTCTTTGAACTGGATGAATCCACCTTTGAACTCCGTTAACGAGTCTTTGAACTGGATGCATCCACTTCTGAACTCCGTCAACGAGTCTTTGAACTGGATGAATCCACCTTTGAACTCCGTTAACGAGTCTTTGAACTGGATGCATCCACCTTTGAACTGGATTCATTTATTTTAATTCTCTATAATCTCAATTATTATAAGCATCATTGCTATATTTTTTACCTATGGTTAATAGTACTGACTTACTGGCAAACCTCTACAACGCCTTTAACCCCTTTGAACCCTTACCCGCAGGTGATCCAAAATATGTAGATTGTCAGGATGTGCGGGGAGATGCGGATATTTTGCAAGAGTTGGGAAATCGGATGCAACGATCAAATACAAATACTTGCCAATTGTATTCCGGTCATAAGGGTGCGGGGAAGTCTACAGAATTACTCAGGTTAAAAAACTATTTAGAAAATCGGCAGTTTTGTGTTGTCTATTTTGCGGCTGATGAAGAGGATATCGATTCTGAAGATGCCCAATATACAGATATACTCCTCGCCTGTACCCGCCGTTTGCTCAAAGATTTAAAAGAAATTGCCAGTCCTCGTCCGATACTCGACTGGTTGGAAAGCCGTTGGGAAGATTTAAAAGATTTAGCACTGACTCCTATAGAGTTTGAGGGGATGGAAGTAGAAGTCCAACTTGCTCAATTCGCCAAGTTGACCGCAAATTTAAGAGCTGTTCCTGAATTACGCCAGAAGATTCGTCAAAAAATTGATCCTCACACTGTCACTTTAATTCAGGTGTTAAATGAGTTTCTGGTGGATGCAAAACAGCATTTACCTAAAGGTAAAACTCAACTGGCGGTAATTGTCGATAACTTAGACCGGATGGTGTTAGTCAAAAACGGCGACGGCCGCACCAACTATGAGGAAGTCTTTTTAGACCGCAGCGAACAACTCCAAGCTTTAGATTGCCATTTGATTTACACTGTCCCCATTTCAATGGTCTATTCTACCAGGGCAACAGACCTCAGAGATATCTACGGCGACCCCCAAATTTTGCCGATGATTATGGTAAACACTCTCAAGGGAGATATTTACCAGCCAGGACTCAACAAAGTTAAAGAAGTAATTAACAAGCGAGTCCGGCAAATTGCACCCGAACTATCACTAGAGAAAGAAATTTTTGACAGTCCCCAAACCTTAGACAGACTTTGTTTAATGAGTGGAGGTCATGTGAGGAATTTGCTATTGTTAACTCAAGATGCCATTGGACGCACTGACGAGTTACCTGTTTCAGAAAAGGCGGTGCGACGAGCAATTACTCAAGCCAGAGATACTTATCGCCGCACTGTGGAAAATCATCAATGGTGTCTGTTAGCGGAAGTGTCTTGTTCTAAGCGCATTATTAACGATGACTTGTATCGGAGTTTGATGTATAACCGTTGTCTTTTAGAATACCGCTATTTGGATGATGGAGAGATGCAGCGTTGGTATGATATTCATCCATTGATTCAAGGAATTCCAGAATTTAAAGAAGCCGTAGCGAAACTTTCATGAACCCAAATTTAAGTGATTGGGATGATGATTTACCCCCAGAACCAGAAGAAGCTTATCAAGACTTGCTTCGCGCACTGAAGCGAAAATCAGGATTTGGTTTGTTTTTTGTCCAATGTACACCTGTGGAAGCAGACAAGTTCATTGTCAAACTTCCCCAGGAGATTCCGCAGAAAAAGATTGCAGTTTTGCGCTTGGTTGAGGCGATTGATAATTTATATCAACCAGTAGCAGAGTTTGTTAAAGACAAGCAAGTTGATATTTTATTGATTAAAGGTCTGGAATATTCTTTATATAAGTATGAAAAAAGAAGTTTTGGGGAAATTACAGAAGGGCAATTTAGTAATTTAACCAGTGTACCGCATATTTTAAATCACTTAAACCAACAGCGAGAACGGTTTAGAGATGACTTTCCTATTAGCTTTGTTTTTCTTTTGCGTTCATTTTCGATAAACTATTTTATTCACCGCGCCCCAGATTTTTTTGATTGGCGTTCTGGGGTATTTGAATTACCGACAACGCCAGAAGTGGTAGAAGAAGAATCAAATCGCTTACTGTTGGAAGGAGACTATGAGAAATATTTAAAACTTAGCCATCAACAAAAAATTGAGAAAATTATAGAAATTCAAGATTTGCTGACCGAAAAACATCAGCCAGATAATCACAAGCCAAGTTTACTATTTGAACTGGGAAATTTATTATCTACTGCTAGTGAAGACGAAGCAGCGATCGCATCCTACGACCAAGCACTGAAATTTAAACCTGATTATCACGAAGCTTGGTACAATCGGGGCATTGCGCTAGATGATTTAGGACGCTTTGAAGAAGTGATCGCATCCTACGACCAAGCACTGAAATTTAAACCTGATTACCACCTAGCTTGGAACAATCGGGGCATTGCGCTAGATGATTTAGGACGCTTTGAAGAAGCGATCGCATCCTACGACCAAGCACTGAAATTTAAACCTGATTTCCACCAAGCTTGGAGCAATCGGGGCTATGCGCTAGATGAATTAGGATGCTTTGAAGAAACGATAACATCCTACGACCAAGCACTGAAATTCAAACCTGATTTCCACCAAGCTTGGTACAACAAAGCTTGCTGTTATGCTCTCCAAGGTAATATTGAACAGGCACTAGAGAACCTACAAAAAGCAATTAATCTAAGTCTTGATGAATGTCGGGAATGGGCAAAAACTGACTCTGATTTTGATAGTATCCGGGAAGATAAGCTCTTTCAAGCTTTAATTCAATAACTGCTATAAACACTAAACTAATGTAGCGGTTGTCTTCACACTTCCACTGAAAATACTAACTGAAATAAAAACCGAGCATCCTGAGAAAAATTATGTCACAACTTATAATTGACTATCCAGAAACTTTACCAGATGCCTTACAGCAAACGCGAGAACAGTTTGAACAAGAAGCAAAAATGGCGATGGCAGTTAAACTATTTGAAATGAAACGTATTTCTTCTGGTTTAGCTGCACAATTAGCAGGTATAGATAGAGTAACTTTTTTACTTAATTTACACCGTTATGGTGTAGCGATGATTGATTTAACAGAAGAGGAACTTATATCTGATTTAGCGAATGCTTAAAACTAATATATTTGAATCTTACTCCCCTTCCCTTGTAGGGAAGGGGTTGGGGGTTAGGTCTCTATTGGACTCAACTAAGAACCGCCATAGCCTCAAATCAATACCCCCGCGAACAAATTCATAACGCATCCCTCAAAGGAGAGAGATAGGAGCCTAAACCCTGTTGTAAAATAGACATATAAGGATTCGGGGGGCCATTTAACTGGTCAAAAACGCCTATAGAAACTATTTTTGGAAATCTCCAAGGTCTGAAGTCCAGCCAGCTGAAGCAACTACAGCGACTGTACCACCAGCGCATACCAGGCGATCGCATAACTACGCCTGACTTTTCCCAGCGTCTAGCAGCAATTAGCACAGAAGTCAATCAGCCTGTGTGCGCCTACATCAACCGTCGCGGACAAGTGATTCGCGTCGGCGTAGGCACACCGCGTCAAACGCAAATACCACCACTGGAATTGCCCCGTTACGGTGCAGAACGACTCAGTGGTATTCGTTGTATTGCCACACATCTGAAGCCAGAACCGCCAAATGAATCGGCACTTACGGCTATGGCACTGCAACGCTTAGATGCTCTAGTTGTCCTAAACATTACCGGAACGGGATTTACACGGCGGGGAGGCGGTGCGACTGGGTATGTCAAAGAAGCTTATCTAGCTCATCTGACACCCCAAGAGTCTCGCACCCTGATTCCTAGTCCTGCTGCTGTCAAAGTAGAGGAAAGCCAATTCGGCTTCGCTCACTGTAAACAAATCCAATGCCCAAGTTGGAATATATCGCCACCTCTGGGCTTGGATGATCTGGCAGAGCAGGATTTAGTAGACTTGGTGGAAAATCTGGAAGCGGAATTCCAGCGCGAATTTATCGCCCAGGAAGTAGATGCTGACCACGATCGCGTGCTGATTGTGGGGCTGATGACCAGTGAGATAACTCCCCTACAATTCCAAGACACCCTAGTGGAATTGGCACGTTTAGTTGATACTGCTGGGGGAGACGTATTACAGACAATACAACAAAAGCGATCGCGCATTCATCCCCAGACAGTAGTTGGCGAAGGTAAGGTGCAAGAAATTGCCCTAACTGCCCAAACACTAGGAATCAATCTCGTCGTCTTTGACCGCGACCTTTCACCCTCCCAAGTCCGCAACTTAGAAATGCAAATTGGTATTCGGGTGGTTGACCGCACCGAAGTTATTTTGGATATCTTTGCCCAACGCGCTCAGTCGCGTGCCGGTAAGTTGCAAGTAGAACTAGCACAGTTAGAATACATGCAGCCGCGACTAGCTGGTAGAGGTCGCACGATGTCCCGATTGGGTGGTGGTATTGGGACTCGTGGCCCTGGTGAAACCAAACTGGAAACTGAACGACGTGCCATTGGGCAGCGCATTTCCCGACTGCAAAAAGAAGTGAACCAGTTGCAAGCCCATCGTTCGCGGTTACGGCAACGACGGCAGCATCGGGAAGTTCCCTCAGTGGCTTTGGTTGGATATACCAACGCTGGGAAGTCTACTTTGCTGAATGCTCTCACTAATGCAGAAGTTTATACAGCCGACCAGCTATTTGCCACTCTCGATCCCACCACGCGCCGACTGGTGATTCCTCATGGCCAAACAGATGAACATCAGGAAATTCTGATCACAGATACGGTAGGGTTTATACACGAACTGCCTGCATCATTAATGGATGCCTTCCGTGCCACCTTGGAGGAAGTCACAGAAGCCGATGCCCTACTACATTTGGTGGATTTGTCTCACCCCGCTTGGTTGCGTCATATTCGCTCTGTTAGAGAAATCCTGGCGCAAATGCCAATAACTCCTGGTCCGGCGCTGGTTATTTTTAACAAGATTGATCAAGCCGATAGTGAGACACTGGCTTTAGCTAGGGAAGAGTTTCCCTTAGCGGTGTTTATTTCTGCGAGTCAGCGCTTAGGATTAGAAACCCTACGTCAGCGCCTTGCCCAGTTGATTCAATATGCCGTTGACTGTGGTTAAAACTTGAGTAGCGAGTTTAGTGTCAGCATCTTAATATTAGTGTCCTAAATTTTTAACTTTTGGGAAGGCAAAATTGCCTTCCCTTTTTGATTTCATCTTCATAAAATCTCGTGGTATGTGTGGAGAACCATCACCTTTTATCGTGAAGTGAATTACCAATCTTTCATCCAAATTGATTAAGGAAAATTATTTAAAAATAGAAGCTTATTTAATCAGGCTGATTCTGCATGATTGAAGCTCAAAACAGGTTTTCTAAGTGTAAATATTTAAAATACTTAATTGATTAGTAACAATACTATTGTTTATCCCCAATTTAAAGTTTTAGCTAATTTTAATGCCTAACGTATACAACTAATAGTTTTTTATGCCAATTTATACACAAGCGATTTTCATAAAAAAGTTATTTTGAGACATTTTAAATGTCTTCAATAGAAAGCAAAGGAGTTTCAACCAAGTGTCTCAACTATATTCCCAGAAGATAGTAGGTTATGTAGCCTGCTGTATATCAGCATTAGCTGTGGTGACAGTTTCGCAGATGTCTAAAGCAGATGCAGCTTTAATGACTTTCTCAGCCACAGGTACTAACGCAGCATCAGGTGGAACCAGTGCAGCCCTTGCGGCAAAAGCTGTTTTTGATGACTCAATTGCAGGTAAGTTGACTCTGACCCTTACTAATACAGGCCCAGGTGCATCAGTCCCTTCTGATGTTCTCACAGGAATCTTTTGGGATTATGGTGGATCTGCCTTAACAAGCTTAACGTTGTCTTCAGCCAAAGCTCCAACCGTAATCACGAATAATAAAACTACCGGAAGTAATGTCGATCTTACCAACGTTGGAGGAAATAAAGTTGAATGGGGCTTTGCAAAAACTACTGCTAGCAGTGGACTTGGCGGTGCTAGCGGCGTACTTAAGCCAGTAACTCAGCACTACGGTCTTGGTACAGCTGGTTTTGGCATCTCGCCTGGTTTTGGTCTTTCAGGTGGACAGCAATTCAATTATGGCATTATTACTGGTTACGATAGTTCAAATCCAGCAGTAAGTGGGGGGACTTTTGTGAAGAACTCTGCCACATTCGTTTTCTCAGGGCTACCTACTGGCTTTAATTCAACAAAGATTCAGAATGTTCGTTTTCAGTATGGTACTAGTTTAGATGAGCCTAGTACTTATTATATTGCTCCCCCACCTCCACCTAAAAAAGTACCTGAGCCTAGTGCAACAGTTGCTCTTGGTTTATTTGCTGTAGGTGTGCTGAGGGTTGCCAAGAAAAAGCCTCTAGTCTTAGCTTAAATAAGAACTTGAGTACTAACTGACAACTGAGTTACGCCTTATAAGCAATTCTCACAATGAGATAAAAGCCACCCTGTTTTTTAAGAAAATTGGTACAGACATAATACCTTAGTCAAGAGTCCAGACTTTATCTCTTGGCTAATTTTTTTTGATATAAACCTAGTTAGCGGCTTCTGAGGATAAAGATAAACCAGGGTAAGGCAGATACAACCAGTGGCAAAGTTCTAAAATTAAGAAGTATTCAATCAAGTTGAGGACGTTATGGCTGCAAAAGTAGAAATTTATACTTGGAGGACTTGCCCGTTTTGCATTCGTGCCAAAAGTTTGCTGAAGAACAAGGGAGTTGAATTTATCGAATACAGCATAGATGGAGATGAGGCAGCCAGAAATAAAATGGCTCAAAGGGCAAATGGAGGGCGCTCTTTACCGCAAATTTTTATCAATGATCATCATATAGGTGGTTGTGATGATATCCACGCTTTAGATAGTCAAGGCAAGCTGGATGAGCTACTGACTTCTAGCAATAGTGTGTAGGTTCAGAAAGTTTTGCGATCGCTAGCGACAAGCCGCTGCAAATTACACGGCAGTCGCTACAATGGAAAAACAACGCGCTGCCTTGTGTACGGGCTTTTATCCCCACAAAAGCGATATCTCTCCACAAGACTTTACCCTCCAGGTTCTACTCAGCAGTACACATATACCTCAATTGGTGAGCATCAATAGATAATAATTGAATAACTATTTAATTTCTTGGTGATTGAGGTATAAAGGGTGAAACTAGCTTTTATCATTGATCCGATCCATCAGCTTGACCCGTGTCATGATACCAGCATTGCCCTGATCGAAGCAGCGCAAATCTTGGGACACGAAGTTTGGGTAACTCAGGTAAATCTGCTGAGTGTGGTGGAGAGCAAAGCTTGGGCTGTCCTACAGCAAGTCGAACTTGTACCAGTGCAGTTGGTGGAGGGACGCTGGGTAGCGGCGAATCATTGGTATAAGTTGAGCACTCGCTCCTTAACTTCTTTAGATACAATGGACGCCGTATTTATGCGGACAGATCCACCAGTCAATGATTCCTATCTCTATGCCACCTACATTCTGGATTACATTGACCAAAATAAAACCCTGGTGATTAACAGTCCTAGCGGTATCCGAGGGGCAAATGAGAAAATGTACGCCCTCCAGTTTACCAAAGCGATTCCAGAAACGATTGTCAGTGCTGATAAGCAGTTTATCCGGCAATTTGTCGAAGCAAAGGGAGCTGCGATTCTCAAACCCCTGGGTAACAAAGCTGGGGAAGGAATTTTGTTTTTGCAATCAGGCGATCGCAATTTTAACTCGATTATCGAACTCAGTACCCTCCAAGGTCGAGTCCCTGTAATGGTGCAAACCTATTTAGAGCAGGCAAAAGAGGGAGATAAGCGAATTATCCTACTCAATGGCGAACCGATTGGTGCCCTCAATCGCCTCTCTAGTGGAACTGATTTTCGCAATAATATGGCAACTGGTGGCACAGTTGCTCAAACTGAAATTACCCCAAGAGAGTATGAAATCTGTACCCAAATGGCCGAACGCTTACGCCAAGACGGCTTAATTTTTGTGGGTATTGACGTTATCGGTGGCTACCTAACTGAAGTTAACGTCACCAGTCCCACCGGAATTCGTGAGATTGATCGCCTAGATGGTACTCACCTTGGTTATCAAATTATTCAATGGATTGAACAAACCTAGTACTTACGCATTGACAAAAAATATCATCCATGCCCTGGTTTATAGTGTTGATTAGACAGCTTAACCAACACTGAGAATGAATATAAGTGGTGTTTTTTCTAAATTTCCGCTGTTTTTGAGCGAAGGTAGATGTAGCGATATCTACAACGGGCGTAGTTACAGCAACCGTAATTGGCCAGGTTTTCCTGTTTTTTTGTGACAAAAGCATAGCTGGACATATGAACCAGCAGACTCCTGCCCAAATTTATTCTCTAAAGTAGCGTTAACGAATTTTTTACCAATTGACAAAATTGGGGATGGCAACACATTGCTTACCCCTGTCCTTGGTAAAACCCTGGTGGAACTGGCATATTTTATACATCGTTCAGCTTGATCTGAGACTCCTAATTTCATCTAAAATCTCAAATCTTTTAATTCCTTGGTGTACGTCGGTTTTTCAGAAAATCAGGTATATCCAATCCAGGTTTTTCTTTTGGTTCTGGGGTTGGTGTTGGTGTTGGGGTTGGGGTTGGTGTTGGGGAGTTAACTGCAGGTTGCGGTGTTGTTGGTCGCTTTGTAGTATTAGGTGCTACCCGAACGTTAGCCACACTTTGTTGTACTACTGCTTGCGCTTCACCTGTAAACCCAGTGGCAATTACAGTAATTCTTACCTCACCTTGGAGTCTGTCATCAATTACCGCCCCAAAAATAATATTGGCGTTGGGATCAACTACTTCATAGATTGCTTCTGCGGCAGCATTCACTTCATGCAAAGTCAGGTCAGTACCACCAGTAATATTAAATACAACTCCTCTAGCACCTTCAATAGAACATTCTAGTAATGGTGAAGAAATAGCTGCGATCGCAGCTTCTCTGGCTCTAGATTTTCCAGAACTCACTCCAATTCCCATCAATGCCGATCCCGCATCTGCCATCACAGCTCGGACATCAGCAAAGTCAACGTTTACCAAACCGGGGATCGTGATGATATCAGAAATACCTTGCACCCCTTGACGCAGCACATCATCTGCATAGCGAAAAGCTTCTTGTACAGGTGTTTGTTCGGGGATGACTTCCAGTAGTTTGTTGTTAGGGATAATGATCAGTGTATCTACCCTACTTTTTAGTCCTTCAATACCTTGTTCCGCTTGGCTGGTGCGGCGGCGTCCCTCAAATAAAAATGGACGTGTGACGACACCAACAGTAAGAGCGCCCATTTCTTTGGCTATTTCTGCCACAATCGGGGCTGCACCCGTCCCAGTACCACCGCCCATACCAGCAGTGATAAATACTAGGTCTGCACCCTCTAAAGCCGTAGCAATTTCGTCCCGTGATTCCTCAGCTGCCTTTTGACCGATGGCAGGATTACCACCTGCTCCTAAACCCCGCGTTAGCTTCTGTCCAATTTGCAATCGACTTGGAGCGCCAGCTAAGGTAAGAGCTTGGGCATCAGTGTTAATTGACCAAAACTCTACCCCAGAGACATCAGAATCGATCATCCGGTTAACAGCATTGCCACCACCACCACCGACACCAATCACTTTGATGTTGGCGACCCGACCAGGAACAATCTCGCCAATTCGGCTATTTTCTGGAGAAATCTTCTTATTATCGTGATTTTGTCCGAAGTTCAGCCCAGAGTTATTAAAGGGATTAGTCGAGTTAACTGACAGAGAGAATCCCGGCTGTCCCGCAGATTGGGAATTTTTATACGTAAGTCCTTGGTTATTATCAAGTGTCATTGGATTTGTGAAAGGGTAGATAAACGACTTTTTCAGGTGTTATTCACCTCAGAGTCAACTTTAGTTTGACAGTGCCACAATACTATGGAACTGTTCTTTATTGTTTTCACTACTGCCAAGCCTAACAGAATTGGCAGTGCGAAAATTTGCTATGGGATAAGCTTTTAACACAGCCGATCGCACAGCCAATTCTAGAGAAGTATACCTACATTTATCTAAAAGTGACCTGTATAACTTCAACCAGACATCAATCTCTTCATTCTTATGGGCGGAAGGCATAACTTCTAAAGACATACTATAGCGCCTCTTCTCTGTCTCAATAATAATATTGTTAATAGGTTTCACCATTGGGGATGATTGCAACTTTAGACACAAAACTTACGTTATACTTACTTATCCTGAAGCTGAAAGTCAGCAACAATTTACTTGTCAGACTATACCTGATTAACTTGTTCTTTGGGGGGTCTTAATGGACACTTTGTTGCAGCAATAGTCTATCCTACGAAAACCCTCACTAGTGCGGTCAACAAATCATGATTTCCAAAGATGTTTCTTTCCTCACCCAATAAATAGGAATTACGGCACAGAGTAGTCCAACCTGATTGCCCAGAAGCAATGCTTACGCAACTTTGGGCGATACCCTTACAGATTCA
>Ga0123337_10007072_pt1 | contig 10543 bp, 5 predicted proteins | sample frozenSSSSmetaG_FD_89792 | JGI IMG/M metagenome (GOLD analysis project Ga0123337, IMG submission 89792) | Glacier valley bacterial and archeal communities from Borup Fiord, Nunavut, Canada, to study Microbial Dark Matter (Phase II) -... | ecosystem: Environmental > Aquatic > Freshwater > Ice >...
CGGACCATGCTCTGCACCGTGCGCCACAGGCGGTCCGCCGTGGCCAGCATCGCCGCGTCGAACGCGGGCAGGTGGCCGGCGTCCGACAGCGCGTGCAGCGCCGTCCCGGTTGCCTGGCAGCCGGGCCGGACGCCGTGCACGAGTTGCAGGGTTTGGGCGATGAACTCGACCTCGATCCCGCCGCCAGGGCGCAGCTTGGTGTCCCAGGGTCCGGTGGGCGGCAGGTCGCGCAGCAGCCGTCCGCGCATGGCGGCGGCGTCGGCCAGGGTCTGGGCGGGGTCGCGCGGGGCGGCCAGGGCCTCGGTGATGGCGGCCTCGACACGGGCGCGCATGGCCGGGCTGCCGGCGGCGACGCGGGCGCGGGTCAGCGCCATGCGCTCCCAGGTCCAGGCGTCCTGCGCGTGATACTGGCGGAAGGCGGCCAGCGACACCGCGACCGGGCCTTTGTTGCCGGAGGGGCGCAGCCGCATGTCCACGTCGTAGAGCGGACCTTCCATTCCCGGCGCGGTCAGCGCCGCGACGTAGGCGTGGGCCGCCCGGATGAACCACTGGCTGGCTGCCACTGGGCGCGGCCCCCCGCTTTCGGCCACATCGGCGGGATGGTCGTAGATCAGCATCAGGTCCAGGTCCGACCCGGCCATCATCTCCCGGCTGCCGGCCTTGCCGAGCAGGACGACGGCGACCTCACCGCCGGGCAGCGCGCCGTAGCGGTCCTGGTGCCCGGCGAGCACCGCCGGCAGGAGTAGCGACAGCGCGGCGTCGGCCAGGGCAGTGCGGGCCAGGCCGGCGGCGTCCACGTCCAGCCAGCCCTCCATCTGGGCGACGCACAGGCGGAACTCCTCCGCACGCACTTCCCGCCGGGTGATGGCCAGAATCTCTTCCAGGCTGTGCGCGTCGGCCAGCCGGCCGGACAGCAGCCGGTGCGCGTCGGGCGCGGCGCCGCCGGGCTGCAGCAGGCCCTCTAGCGCGGCGGGAACGCGGGCGAGGTGGTCGGCCAGGGACGGGGCCGCCCCCAGCACGGCGGCGATCCGGTCCAGCAGCGCCGGGTTGCGCTGGAGCATGGACAGCAGCGGCACCCCGGCCGGCAGGCGGGACAGCAGCGCGTCCAGCCGGGCGAAGGCGGCGTCCGGGTCCGCTTGCGCCGCAAGCGCCCGCAGCATCGCCGGCAGAACGCCGTCCAGCAGTTCCCGTGCGCGTGCCGAGCGCAGGGCGCGCAGCCGCCCCGTGTGCCAGCCGCGCAGCGTGGCGATGATGCCGGAGCCGCTGCGGTATCCCATGCGGGCCAGCGCGGCCAGGGTCTCCGGCGGGTCGTCCATGCCGCTCAGGTCCAGGGTCGCGTCGGCAGCCGCAGGACCGGCAGGCAGGTCCGGCACGCCCTCGAACACCGCGGCGTAGCAGGCGGCGACCCGGGCCAGGTGCATCCGAAGGTGCGATTGCAGCGCGTCTGGACCGGGGCAGCCCATGAAGGCGGCGAACCGCTCCATGTCCGGCGGCTTGGAAGGCAGCGCATGGGTCTGGCGGTCCTGCACCATCTGCAAGCGGTGCTCGGCCCGGCGCAGCACGCGGTAGGCGACGGTCAGCTCCGCGCAGGCCTGGCGCGGCAGGTGCCCGGCGCGGGCCAGACGGCGCAGCATCGGCAGGGTCGCCCGTCCGCGCAGGGCCGGGTCGCGCCCGCCCCAGACGAGCTGCAGGGTCTGCGCGGCGAACTCGATCTCGCGGATGCCGCCCTGGCCGAGCTTGAGGTCGAATCCGGCGAGGTCCGCGGGCAGCCGGCCCACGCCCTTGTGGTCGTTGATCCGGCGCTTCATGGCCTGGATGTCTGCGATGGCGGCGAAGTCCAGGCCGCGGCGCCACACGAAGGGCCGGATGGCTTGCAGGAAGCCCGCGCCCACCGCCAGGTCCCCGGCCACGGGCCGCGCCTTTATCATGGCGGCACGCTCCCAATTCTGGCCCATGCTCTCATAGTATGCGATGGCAGCGGGCAGGGCGACGGCTGGGGGCGTGGCGGCGGGGTCGGGGCGGAGGCGCAGGTCGGTGCGGAACACGTAGCCGTTGGCGTCCCGGGTCTCCATCAAGGCAACTAGGGCGCGCGCGGCGCGTGTGAACACTGCGCTTAGGGTATCGCCCCGCCCAGGGTGCGCGTCGGGGTCGTACAGCAGCACGAGGTCAATATCGCTGGAATAGTTCAGTTCGCGCGCACCCAGCTTGCCCATGCCCAGCACCGCCAGGCCGCAGCCGTGGGCCGGGTCGTTTGGGTTGGGCAGCGCGATCTCCCCGGCGTCGTGTGCGGCGCGCATCAGGTGCGCCACGGCCAGGGTCAGTGCGCGTTCGGCCAACTCGGACAATGCTACGGTGACGGCCGCCTGGCCCCACGCCCCGCTTACGTCGGCGATGGCGGCGATCAGCGCGACATGGCGTTTGGCCTGGCGCAGCGCGGCGGCGATTTGCGTCCGCGGGGCGGTGAACGGCACGGCCGCCAGGGTTTGCAGCGCGCCGGCCACGACGGCATCGGGGCCTTGGTGCAGCACCTGGGGCAGTACGTCGGCGTCGCGCAGCAGCAGGTCCGACAGGTATGGGCTGCCGCCGCCCAGCGCCGCCAGGGCCGCCGCCCCGTCCAGGGACGCCGCCAAGGCGGCCTGCCGGTCGCCCAGCGCGGCGTAGCGCTCCGTCAAGCGCTTCGATGCGGCGGGATCGCCGGGTTGCGGCCATGAGCGATACGGCGGAGGTGGAGGAGCGTACATCGCCGGACAGGGTTGCGGTCCCGTGCGCGCCGCGTCAACCGCCTCCGCCGCCGGTCCCACGTCCCACACCGCTCCAGCGGGCCGTGCGGCTGCTTGCTTGGCTGGCCTGGACGGCGCTGTGCCTGATTGACGGGATGGCGGTGCTCGCGGCGGTCGCGGCGGTGGCCCTGTTCTGGCGGTTGTCGCAGGGACCTCTGGAGGTCGGTTGGCTGGTGCAACACGCCGCGGAGCGCCTGGCGCTGCCCGGCCGAAGCCGCCCCACCATCGGCCGGGCGGCGCTGCGCTGGCAGGCCTTCGACGGCGGCGGCGGCCGTGCGGTCGAGTTGGACCTGGACGACCTGGCCATCCCCGGCCCGGCCCAAGCCGCGGCCCCGGCGCTGGCAGTTGCCCATGCCCGCCTGCACATATCCCCGGCCGCCCTGCTGCGTGGGCAGGCGGAGCCGCGGTCCATCGTGCTCGATGGCCTGCGGCTGCACCTGGTGCGGGACGGGGACGGCAAGCTGGCCCTCGACGATGGCACCCTAGTGCAGGCCCCGGACGGGGCGGCCCCGGCCGTGAGTGTGACCGACGCCATCGCCCTGCTGCGGCAACCCGCGGCGCGGGACGGCGCGTCCGCCCCGTCGCCGGCCGTCGCCGCCCTGTCCCAGCTTACGTCCATCACGGTTCAAGACGCCATGATCGAGCTGAAGGACCAGCGCCTGGGTGCCGTGCTGCGCCTGGACGGAGGTGCCGCCAACCTGAAGCGCCAGCCCGGCGGCGGCGTACTGGGCAGCGCATCAGGACAGGTGCAGGCCGGACCCGTATCGGCTGCCATCACGCTGCGCGCCGAGTTGGGAGAGACTGGGGCCGGCACCCGGGTTTCCGTCTCGTTGGCCCCTGTGTCACCGGCGGAGTTGGCCCGCGCCGTGCCGGGCCTGGCGCCGCTTGCGCCGCTGGACGCGCTGGTGCAGGTCTCGGCGACGGTGGACCTCTCGCCCACGCTGGCGCCGCGCGCCGCGACGCTCACGGCCGGCGCCGGGGCTGGGCGGTTGCAGATGCCGGATGCGTCGGTGCCGTTCGAGGAGTTGGCGCTCGACGCCGCCGCAGCGTGGACCGGCGCGGAGGGCTGGCGCGTGCCTGACCGGGTGCAGGTCGCCCAGGCCCGGGCGGTGCTGGCGTCGCCGCGCGGCGGCTGGCCCACGACCCTGGCGGTGTCCGGTGAGGCCGTGCGGCAGGACGGGGGCATCCGGGCCGACGTGGCCGCCACCGTGGACCATGTGGAGTTCGCCGACCTGGGGGCGCTGTGGCCCACGGCGTGGGGCGGCCAGGTCCGCCCGTGGCTGGTGCAGAACCTTCCCGCCGGAACCGCGCGCAACGGCCGCATCACCGCGACCCTCCAGGCGGCTGCGGACGGCACCGGCCTGCACTTGGCCGCCGCGGAGGGCAGCCTGCTCGGCGACGACGTGACCATCCACTGGCTGCGCCCGGTCCCGCCCATCGAGCACGCGCAGGCCGTGCTGACGCTGGTCAATCCCGACCTGATCCAGATTGCCATCCCCAGCGGCCGCCAGGGCGAGGCGGCGCTGTCCAACGGCATGGTGCGGATCACTGGATTGGCGGTGAAGGACCAATTCCTTGCCCTGTCCGCCGATGTCAGCAGCACCGTGCCGGTGCTGCTGACGCTGCTCAAGCATCCGCGCCTGCACCTGCTGGACCGCAAGCCCATCCCGATCCAAAACCCGGCGGGCACGCTTGCGGGCAACCTGCGCGTCACCTTGCCGCTGAACAGCGACTTGAAGTTCGAGGACGTGGATATTCGTGCCAAGGGAAAGCTGAGCGGGCTGCGGCTGGGCGGCCTGGTGGCAGGGCGGGACCTGGACCGTGGCGACGTGACGGTGGACGTGACGCAGCAGGGAATGCATGTGGCGGGGCAGGCGGCAGTCGGTGGCATCCTGGGCGCCGTTGCGGTGGACCTGGACTTCCGGGATGGCGGCCCGGCCCAGGTCATCCGCCAGGCCAGCCTGTCCGGGCGCGCGACGGCCTGGCAGTTGGCAGCGGCCGGGCTGGATGCGGGCGGGCTGGTGGGCGCCGGCCAGGCCGCGGTCAAGGCGGCCTACTCGGCGCGTCGGGACGGGCAGGCGACGGTCGAGGTGCAGGCCGACCTGCGCGACGTGGCGCTGTCCGTCGCGGGATGGACCAAGGCGGCGGGCCAGCCGGCCACGGCCAACGCCCAGCTTGTCCTGCGGGACGACCGCTTGCTGGGCATACGCAGCCTGGATGCGCGCGGGCCCGGCATGGAGGTGCGCGGCCGGGCGGAGATGGTCGGCGACCGGCCCCGGCGTCTGGTGCTCGATCCCATCCACCTCGGTCCGACCCGCGCCCGTGGCGAGATACGCTTGCCCGGCAGCCCCGGCGAGCCGATCCGCGCCACGCTGGAGGGGTCTGTGCTGGACCTTGCGCCGCAGTTGTCCGGCACCGCGGCCCCGCGCCCCGGCGCCCGGCCCGTGCCCCGGACGGAAGAGGCCTCCACGCCCTTCGTCGCCGACATACGCTTCGACCAGGTGCTATTGGCCGGGGAGCATGGCATCGGCGCCGTGACGGCCCATGCCGAGAGCGACGGGCGCCGCCTGCGGGTGCTGCACGCGCAGTCCACCGGGCGGGAGCAGGTGCGGCTCAGCATCACGCCGCGCGGCGCCGGGCGCGCGGTCAGCCTGCGCGCGGCCGACGCTGGCGGCCTGCTACGGGCGCTGGACATCATCGGCACGGTGGACGGCGGCGTCGTCGCGATGGAGGCGATGTACGACGACACCCGCCCGGGATCGCCGCTGTCCGGCACCATCGCGGTCAACACCTTCCATGTGCGCGACGCGCCCGGCATCGGCAAGCTGCTGCAGGCGCTGACGGTGTATGGCATCGGCGAGGCAATGAGCGGCCCCGGCCTGCTGTTCAGCCAGTTGACCGCGCCGTTCCGGTGGGAGGGCGGCGTGCTGACATTGCGGGAGGCCCGGGCGTCGAGCGCGTCGCTGGGCCTGACGACCGAGGGGCGGATTGACACCGGCGCGAAGGCGCTGGACCTGAAGGGGACGGTCGTGCCGGCCTACATGGTCAACTCGGCGCTGGGACGGTTGCCCGTGATCGGCCGGCTGTTCAGCCCGGAGCGCGGGGGCGGGCTGGTGGCGGTGAACTACACGTATCGCGGGGCGATCGCGAACCCTTTGGTGTCGGTCAACCCACTGTCGGCGTTGACGCCGGGCTTCTTGCGCGGGCTGTTCAAGGTCTTCGAATAATACCAACGGACCGTCGCTCTGACCCTTTTGCCCGTCATTGCGAGGCGCGCAGCGCCGTGGCAATCCAGGGACCGCACGAGCAGGGGGCGGTCCTGGAGACTCCTGGATTGCCACGCCGCAAGGGCAGCTCGCAATGACGAACGGGTCAGAGCATACGTCGGTTGATATGAGCCCGCGTGCGTGGCCCGTTGCGCGGCGCGGGGTTGCGCGGGCCTGCTTCGAGGGAGAGTGCCCATGGACGTGCAAGCCATCCTATTTGACGTGTTCGGCACGGTGGTGGACTGGCGCGGCAGCCTGATCGCCGAGTTGTCGGAGTGGGGCGCCGCGCGCGGGATCGGGGCGGACTGGACGGGCCTGGTGGACACCTGGCGCGGTGCGTATGCGCCCAGCATGGACCGGGTGCGCCGGGGCGAGCTGCCCTGGACCAAGCTGGACGACCTGCATATGGCGACGCTGCGGGAGATCGGGCCGCGGTTCGGCCTGGTGGGACTGCCGGACGCCGACATGGAGTGGGTGAACCGGGGCTGGCACCGGCTGCGGCCTTGGCCGGATTCGGTGCCGGGGCTGCGGGCGCTGCACCCGCGCTACATCCTGGGGCCGCTCAGCAACGGCAACGTGTCGCTGCTGGTGGACATGGCGCGCGGCGCCGGGCTGCCGTGGGATGTGATCCTGGGGGCGGAGGTGTCCGGGCACTACAAGCCGGACCCCGAAACCTATCTGGGCGCTTGCCGGATGCTGTCGTTGCAACCGGAGCAGGTGATGCTGTGCGCGGCCCACAACTACGACCTGGTGGCGGCGCAGGGATTGGGCTTGCGCACGGCGTTCGTGCCGCGGCCCACGGAGTATGGGCCGTTGCAGGTGCGGGACTTCGGGCCGGAGGGCGAGTGGGACGTGGTGGCGTCGGATATGGAGGACTTTGCGGCGCGGATGCTGGCGTAGGTGCTTCTCCCTCTCCCTTCGGGGTCAAACCGTGAAATGGTTTACGGTTGGGGTAAGGGAGGCCGAGCAGCGCCATGTCCGGTCAGGGCGAGAGCATGTAAGCCCTGCGTCCCAACGGTCGGTCCGTGTTGCCTTTCCCTCACCCCAACCCTCTCCCGGATGGAGGGGGAGCTAGCTTGCCCTCACCAGCCGGTGCTGCTTCTTGCCGGCGGACAGCTTCACCGCTCCGTCGCGCAGGTCCGCCACGGACACCACCGCCGCCTCGTCCGTCAGCGCCACGTCGTTCACGCGGGCGCCGCCGCCGCGGATCAGGCGGCGGGCTTCGCCCAGGCTGCTGACCAGGCCGCTGTCGGCGAATAGGCGGATGGCGGCGATGCCGGCTTGCAGGTCGGCTGCGGCCACCGTGTGGGTCGGCAGGGTGTCGGCGGCGGCCCCGTCCTCGAACGCTTGCCGGGCCGTCTCCGCCGCTGCGTTGGCCGCTTCGGCACCGTGGGCCAGGGTGGTTGCGGCGGTGGCCAGCACTTTCTTGGCCTCGTTGATGCCGGCGCCGGGCAGGGCCTCCAGCCGGGCGATCTCGGGCAGCGGCACGTCGGTGAAGAGGCGCAGGAAGCGCCCGACGTCCGCGTCCTCCGTGTTGCGCCAGAACTGCCAGTAGTCGTAGGGGGACAGCCGGTCGGCGGCCAGCCACACCGCGCCGCGGGCGGTCTTGCCCATCTTGGCACCGCCGGCGGTCGTGATCAGCGGCGTCGTCAGGCCGAACACCTGCCGGCCCTCGGTCCGCCGCACCAGCTCCACGCCGGACACGATGTTGCCCCACTGGTCCGACCCGCCCATCTGCAGCAGCACGCCGTGGCGGCGGTTCAGCTCGCGGAAGTCGAAGCTTTGCAGGATCATGTAGTTGAATTCGAGGAAGGTCAGCGGCTGCTCGCGGTCCAGGCGCAGGCGCACGCTGTCGAAGGTCAGCATGCGGCCGATGGTGAAGTGCGGGCCGACGTCGCGCAGCAGCTCGATGTAGCCCAGCCGGTCCAGCCAGTCCGCGTTGTTCTGCATGACGGCATCGGACGGGCCGCCGGATGCGCCGCCGGATGGGCCGTCGAACGATGCATCGGACGATGCATTGGACGATGTGGGGGCGAAGCGCACGAAGGGCGCCAGGCAGCGGCGGATGCCGGCCATGTTGGCGGCGATGCGGGTGTCGTCCAGCATCTGCCGGGCCTCGTCCTTGCCGGAGGGGTCGCCGATGCGGGTGGTGCCGCCGCCCATCAGGGCCACCGGGCGGTGGCCGTGGCGCTGCATCAGGCGCAGCAGCATGATCTGCACGAGGTTGCCGACGTGCAGGCTGTCGGCCGTGCAGTCGAAGCCGATGTAGCCGCTGACCGGCCCGGCGCTGAGTGCGGCGTCCAGCGCGGCCTCGTCCGTGCACTGGTGGATGAAGCCGCGGGCGGCGGCCTCGATCAGGAAGGGGCTGGTGGGCATCGGCTGGGGTTGTCCTGTGCTGGCCGGGGATGGCGCGCGGCGCCGGGGTGCTGCATAGCGGAAAGCGGATGCCGGACCAAAACCCCCAGCCTGCTAACCCAAAGCCCGCGCGGCGCACCCCGTCCATCGTGTCCCGGCTGCCCGGGCAGCAGGTGCGGCGCATCGGGCTGCGCGTGCCGTGGTGGACCGATCTGTACCACCGGGCGCTGACGCTGCGGTGGTGGCAGTTCCTTGGGGTCGGCTGCGCCATCTACCTGGCCGTCAACGTTGTGTTCGCCCTGTTGTACCTGGCACAGCCCGGCAGCATCAGCGGGGCGCGGCCGGGAAGCTTCGCCGACGCCTTCTTCTTCAGCGTGCAAACCATCGCCACCATTGGCTACGGCCAGATGTCGCCGGGCACCCTGTATGCGAACGTGCTGGTGACGATCGAGACGATGGCCGGGCTGGTGTTCCTGGCGCTGTCCACCGGCGTCGTGTTCGCGCGCATCAGTCGGCCCACGGCGCGGGTGGTGTTCGGCCGGGTGGCCACTGTGGCGCCGCAGGACGGGGTGCCGACGCTCAGCTTCCGCATCGGCAACGAGCGGCGCAGCCAGATCCTGGAAGCGGACGTGACCGTGACCCTGCTGCGCTACGAGCGCACGCGGGAGGGCGTGCAGTTCCGCCGCTTCTACGACCTGGCTCTGTCGCGGTCGCACACGCCGGTGTTCGCGCTGACCTTCACAGTCATGCATCCGATCGGCCCGGACAGCCCGCTGCACGGCGCAACCGCCGCGAGCCTGGTGGTGGAGGATGCGGAGCTGCTGATCTCGGTGACGGGACTGGAGGAGACGACGTCCCAAACCGTCCATGCCCGGTACGCCTATCTGCCGGACGAGGTCCTGTTCGATCGGCGCTTTGCGGACATCTTCGACAGCGACCCGGACGGGACACGGGTGATCAATTACACCCGCTTCCACGACACCCTACCGGCGTAGGATGCGGCCGGGCCGTTCAAGGGCAAAGGAGATGCAGGGCGGACAAGCCGCCTGCGCCTTGCGCCATGGGCCGGCCCTGCCGGGTGGCGGAAGACGCTGCGCTTCTCCGCCCTACGCCGCGCGGCGGCTGGCCCATAGCGAAAAGCACTTCACGTTTCGGAGTGGCACCGGGATGGTGGCAAGGCTTATACTGGTGCAACGCCCGGACCAAGGTGGATCAGGGACGGCGCCGCTGCCGTCCCTGATCGTCGGGCCGCCACGACCGCCCGTTGGCGGCCCGGCTGTCATGCCAGCCGACGTATGCCTTGACCCATCCGTCATTGCGAGCCGCGCTTGCGGCGTGGCAATCCAGGGGTCTCCAGAACCGACCCTTGCTCGTGCGACCCCTGGATTGCCACGGCGCTGCGCGCCTCGCAACGACGGGCAAAAGGGTCAGAGCGAAGGCGCGATGGTATCAGTCCGCTGCGAGCGCGAGCGCCTTGCGGGCCATGATCTGGCCCACGTGCTCCTCGATGGCCAGGCCCACATGCTCGGCGTGCGTCGCGAACACATGGTCGGCGCCGGGATAGACGCGGTAGTCCACCTGGACGTTCTTCTGCGTGTTCAGCTTGTCCACCAGCTTGCGCACCGACGGCTCGGGCACCAGCTCGTCCGCCTCGCCGTGCAGCATCAGGCCGCCGCAGGGGCAGGGGGCCAGGAAGCCGAAGTCGTAGTGGCTGGCCGGGGTCGCGACGCTGACCCAGCCGCTGATCTCCGGGCGGCGCATCAGCAACTGCATGCCGACGAACGCGCCGAAGGAATAGCCGCTGATCCACAGCCCGGCCGAGCTGGGGTTGACCATCTGCATCCAGTCCAGCGCCGCCGCGGCGTCGCTGATCTCCCCGAAGCCGCCGTCGTACTTGCCCTGGCTGCGCCCGACGCCGCGGAAATTGAAGCGCATGACGCTGAAGCCGAGCTTCTGGAACGACTGGTACATCGTATAGGTGATACGGTTGTTCATCGTCCCGCCGTGCATCGGGTGCGGGTGCAGGATGAGCGCCAGCGGGGCGCCGGTCTCCTTGGAGTGGTGGTAGCGTCCCTCAAGCCGGCCATCAGGGCCGGCGAACATCACCTCCGGCATGGCGTTCCACATCCTTCAGTTCTCCGC
>Ga0123337_10007073_pt1 | contig 10542 bp, 9 predicted proteins | sample frozenSSSSmetaG_FD_89792 | JGI IMG/M metagenome (GOLD analysis project Ga0123337, IMG submission 89792) | Glacier valley bacterial and archeal communities from Borup Fiord, Nunavut, Canada, to study Microbial Dark Matter (Phase II) -... | ecosystem: Environmental > Aquatic > Freshwater > Ice >...
CCTCAAATTATTCTTTATTAATTTAATGGTGAGTATATCACACTATTTTACGTAATGCAATAGATAATTTTTATTTATTTTATGCTTATTTCAGATAATTGTGCATTTCGTATTTTCTAACTTGATTATTTTATCAGTGCAAAGTTGAATATTATCTCACAACAATTAACGGTACTCTCATCTCATTCTCTGTAAGTCCTGCGTGATGTGCTTTGAATTTCTTATCCTCTGCCAAATTCATCGTTCGATATCCTAACATTTTATCACCCGTGGCACAGGCTAGATAATCTCCAATAAAATCTTTTACTTTTGGGTGCGTAGTGCCTAGTCCTAATAACCCCTGAGCAAATACTTCTTCTTTGGTAAGTAGAATATAGTCCTCTTCAAAATATTTTAGAAAGCGTTCCTTAAATACTTGCTTCTTATCGGGCTTCACATAAAAGGAAGCTGCTCTTGGCTCAATAAAAGGTGGCATGATTAGGCACTCGTCAAGCTCTGGTATCTCATTAATGTAAATTGTCTGCTCAATATCGGTAAGACCGTGATCAGCAGTAATAATCACGAGGGTATCACAAAGATTCTTACACATATCTTCAATCTGCCTGTTAAAACTCATCACTATTTTCTGTGATTCTATGGAATAACAGCCAGTCCTATGCATGGTTGTATCTGGTTCGGGCCAATACGTAAATATAAATTGATTGTTTCCCTTGCTAAGCTGTGTTACCTTCGTACATAAAGCAGCTACTGAAGGTACATTTTGGCTGGCACAGGCATTATGATTTACAATCCCTTCTGGATTAATCATATGACTGGTTATTTTATGATTTGTTACTTGCTCTATTTGATCAACAGCGAACGGATAAGGCATGAGTCTTTTCGCAGCCGAATGCTTCCCAACACTTTCTCCGGTAAAGCTATCCCTATTAATAAATGTATCTATGCATCTCGCATATTCTCTAAAGTATAAGGACCACCCAATCCACCCATGCTCATTCGGTGATAAGCCAGAGTACAAAGCACTCATTGCTGCAGTTGTGGTACATGGATATACAGAGGTTACCTCAGAAAGCATATGCTTTCTTAAGAAATCCTCTTTTTTTAAGTTTTTCTCTAGCATGTCCATTCCCATACCGTCAAACACCATCATAACAATATTACTATAATTACCTTCTAATACCTGCGCGAGCTCTGGAATGCTCGGATACTCAGTTTTTACTCCATAATAGTGCATAATGGTAGCCATAATATTTAGATTACTACGATTATATTGAGGATATAACAGTTTCTTCACTCTCTCCACCCCCAACTACTTATATTTTTTATTATTGAATTAGCATAGCGTCTCCAAAGCTAAAGAAACGATATCGTTCTTTTACCGCTTCTCCATAAGCTGCCATGACATGTTCTCTCCCTGCTAAGGCAGAAACCAACATCATTAAGGTAGATTCTGGTAAATGGAAATTTGTGATCAAAGCATCCAAAACTTTAAACGTAAACCCCGGATAAATGAAGATAGAAGTATCTCCACTCCCTGCTTTTACCACTCCATTTTCATCCGCAGAGGACTCTACCGTTCTACAGCTTGTCGTCCCTACACAAATAACTCTTCCGCCATTCCTCTTTGTTTCATTTATCTTTTTAGCTTCTTCCTCATTTACCTGATAATACTCTGTATGCATATGATGTTCCAGAATATTATCAACTTTTACCGGTCGAAAGGTTCCTAGCCCAACATGTAAGGTGACATTTGCTATTGTAATTCCCATCGCTTCTATCTCTGCCAATAACTCTTTTGTAAAATGAAGCCCAGCCGTTGGTGCCGCAGCAGAACCCTCGTATTTTGCATAAACTGTTTGGTACCTATTCTTATCTGCAAGCTCATGTGTGATATACGGTGGTAGTGGCATCTGCCCCAATTGATCTAAAATCTCTTCGAAAATCCCTTCATAAGTAAACTGAACAAGGCGATTTCCTTCCTCCACTACATCAATTATTTCACCAATTAATAATCCATCTCCAAAGCTAATTTTTGTACCTGGTTTTGCCTTCTTTCCGGGCTTTGCTAGTGTCTCCCAGATGTCCTTCTCTCTTCTTTTTAAAAGTAATAATTCTATCTTCGCACCACGTACGACTTCTGTTTCATTTTTATCTTCCTGCTTTTTAGAGTTATTCATTTCATCTCTCAACTTTTCTCCAATTAATCTAGCAGGTATTACCTTGGTGTTATTAATTACCAGACAGTCCCCTTTATTTAAATATTGTGTAATTTCTTTAAATATTTGATGTTTTGTAGCCCCTGTTTTCTTATCCAAAACAAGCAATCTTGAGCTCGAGCGATCCTGTAATGGATCTTGTGCAATCAAATCCTCCGGTAAATCATAATAAAAATCCTGTCGTTTCATGTTATCTCCTATCTGTCTATCTCTAAGACTATAACGATCTATTGTTCTATCTATAAAAGGTCTGTTCGTTGCCTAATTTATTATCCATATCATTAAGACTTCATTTTTAATTTATCACCTTACTACTGCGCCTACATAATAGTATTCCAATATTTCTTTGTATGTAAATCCTGCTTTTGCCATTCCCTTCGCTCCAGATTGGCTCATACCGATACCGTGTCCATAACCTTGTCCTGCAAAATAAATCGTATCTTTCTTCTGCGGTGCGATACGTGGAAAGTTGGTTAAATTGTCCTCACTTATTACCACATATTGATCTAAACTAGAGCTTGCCTTCTGAACGCGATAATTGCCATCAATGGTGTAGCAATTGCTAATCTTCTCGGTTTTCGTGCCATTTACGCCCCTCATTACTACCTTATCCGGATTATCTGCATACTGTATAACCTTAAATTTGGTACTATCTAGGGATAAAATACTTCGAATGGTATCACTTTGTAATGTGGTACTACTCGTCGTTCCTTGAATTTTTAGGGAGTATACTCTTCCTGATCCAGTGATAATCTCTGGAAATATATTTTTGAATGTGCCTATCTTAATGCCCTTAGCAGAAAGCTTCGACACAATTTCAGACTTTGTGAGCCTTACTATCCAAGGTTGCCTTTCTGGCTCTAGCTCGAATAAATCAGGTACACTTCTAAGATATGGCTTTGTCATACTCCAAACATCTTCGACGTTCTCAGTCTTACCACCACTCGTAGAATAATAATAGGGCGCTATAATTTGATTATTATAGCAGACGGTTTCTCCCGATGTTTCTTTCACCGCACGGGTTGTCCCATAAATCTCTGCCAAATAGCCTTTATAGACCTGACTGCTAGTAGTATCATCCATCGTATAAGCATGGTTCGCATTAGAAGAACATCGATAGCCAGCATTCCTTATCGCATAGCTTCTGGCACAGACAGCCTGCACCTTTAAGACTTCGAGAGGCCACGAACTAACCATCTCACAAGGTACTACGCCATAAAGATACTCTTCAATTGGAACAATATTTACAGCGGTAAGCTGATTACTTTGATATCGTCCTATTTCAATTCTTCCTCGATATTGCCTCGTTCCTAAATCAAGAACGGTCACACCAGAGGAGTTTTTACTCTTAGCTGAAATTTGTGGATATGCTTTTTTATTATTCACATCAATAAGAAAGGTATCCTGCTCGCCAACCACCTTAATTCTATAGTCATTGTCTGCGAAGATACTTGAATAAGTAAATCCGAAACGTCCCTTTGCCTTCCTATACTGTGCTTCTACTGTGCTTTTTGTTGCACTTCCACCAACATAGACACTCCATGTTTTCTGATGGCTTACCACTGGATAAGCGTCCACTCCCAACTCCTTTAACGTTGTAGCAACCTTTTTTGCATCTTGATAAAGCTTATAATTTTTATCAAGTTTATAATAATACCCTGTTGCTGGTGTGAATTTGAAACCAGTGCTACTTTCAAGTGTAGCTTCACCCGTAAATATATTATCTAGACTATAGCCAATCTCAACTTTCGTATTCTTTAAAATGATACTCGCCTTATCTTTGTATAAACTTTTTAGTCCAACCCGAATTGATTGGGTATCTGAAGCCCCAGCGTGGCCCGGTAAGAAAGTTAAGCAGAGTAGAAATAATATAATTATTTGATTCAGTCGTTTTCTTCTCAAAATTTCCTCCGAAAATCTACTTCAAAACTGAATGTCATAACTTTCATTTGACATCCAATTTATTATACTGTTTTTCGATTAAAAAATCCATGCTTTCTTTTATAACAGTATTACATTCGCATTACGAAAAAGCCTCACGTTCAACTCACTTCTTTCAAAGGGGTTGAACGTGGGCTCCATATTTATATTATCCACCTAAAGTAACATCTTGATAATTATACCATTCGAAGGCCTGATTCAAATGCTCCGGACAAAAGTCAGGCCACATCTCATCAACAACATAAAAATCAGAATAGACGGATTGAATGGGGAGAAAACCAGACAGCCTTCGCATATTGCCCCAGCGAATAATTAAGTCTATTCTAGAAATATCATGAGAATTCAATTGATCTATTATTGGTTTCCCAGAAGATTTGGAAGAATCTATATTTGACAAATCCCACTCCCACCCATAATTGACAAGAAAGTTAACCTTAATTCCACCACCCTTGATATCCGTTCTTTCAGTAAAAGGCAAAAGCTCTTTCGGAAAACATTTTGATTTTGTATTACCAACAACGAGTAGCGATGTCCCTTCTGAGGATATTATATTAATTGCGTCAACACACGCCTTTTTAAAAGCAATCTGTTGCACAGTCGGTCTCTTACAATTATCAACAGTAAAACCATAATAAGTTATTTCTTTCACGCCTATTTTCTTTGCAAGCCTTAAAAGTTCAAGCCCGGGTTTCAAACCGTAATCATACCCTTGCTCTAGTCCAAGGCCCTGATTCTTCGCCCATCTTCTATTCCCATCCGGAATAATTCCTATATGGTTAGGTATTTTCAAATTGAACACGTCCTTTCTATCTTCCCTAAATAATACCCCATTTACTAAGAATTATTCTATGATCCAAATTACCTGGTTGCCTAGAATCCTTATTCAACTAAGTCATCCCAATTCACTTCTAAGCTTTTCACTTCAACGTTATTGCTATCTGTTTTGAAAGTTTCAACCCACGATGGTTGTTTCGGTAAATCTTTTGATGGCTCTGCTATTTCAAGATAATCGGCGTAATCTCCGTTAACCGTACTTAATCCATTTTGAGCCCACCACTCTTCGTCCGTTAGGCGTTCATTACTTGTAAATTCATAATAGGAATAAACAGAACCTCTAGATAAATACAATTTACCATCAATAGGTACCACTACATAGATATGATCAAAATATCCTGTTCCTAACGAAAGATAACTGTTCTGATATGATGCAATATCGGTAACAAGCATATCACTTAATTCTATACTTTCTACACTTCCTACCATCCCAGCCAAAAAAGATTCTGAAATATTCTCAAGTTTTCCGCCATACCAAAGAAGCTGTTGATTTTCTTCCTCTGTTAAGGTTTCATTTCTAAGTTCTTTTACGGAACATTTAATCAATAACTCTAACAATGTTTTATAGTCCGTGGCACCTTTGAGTAGGTCGCCATTCATCATGCCTCTCTCTTCTAATACAGAAATGGTATACTCTGTAAGATATAAGAGCTTACTATAAAGAGGTACGTTAGGTTCCACATAATGCTGGTCTTCCCATTCAAGAGGCCCGCCCATTTCTGCCATAGATTGTTTTCCATATAGAACAGTATCATGCTTCAATTCTGTATAACTACCCAGTGCTGCATTGAGGGATTTGTTCCTCCAGGAATTGGTTGTCATAAAAAATGGCATTCCAGAAGCAGTATCGAACTCAGTTAGTTCTTCCCTAATGGACCAAAGCCAGCCATTATATAGGTTGTTGCTCCATATATCAGTGGAATAATTCGAGACCTCTTCTTCTAACTTTTTATATTTATCTTTATATAGAGGCCAACTTTCCTGAGGTTTATATTCATTAAATAGTAGTTCTTCTGCTAAATCACTTCCCATAACACCCATAACATCAAGTGGCGAGGGAATCGGTCGATTGATAGAATCCGTTAAATTCTGTAGGACATAACTATCTAGGATATATCTTTGTCCCATGAACCGAAATTGCTTGCCCGTTGGTGTCGTTAAATACTCGAGATTTGCCTTTATAGCTGGCTCTGGAAGTGCTTTTACAGCTTCAATCAGCAAATCATAGTATTTTTCCTCATGAAAGACATTTGGATCATCACCATCACCAAAAACGGATACACGCAGGTTATTCATCGTGAAGATGTTAATATCATCGGATAAACCAACATATTGACTGGTTGGTGTGAAAATATGGGACCAAAGCTCTGCATCGCAGGTTCCCTCTGATTCTAAAAATGTGGTAAAGGTCATAAGTAAAGCTTGTAGCGTGTTTTCATAATTAACTTCTTTCTTATCATCCACAAGGGAATATGGTGCTATTCCAAACCACATCATTGTTCGAAAAAACCTTCCTAGTTCATCACTTTTCGTATAATGTCCCCTGATTTTAAACTGCGAATAATCAAAATCTACTTTCAAAAAAGGCGATCGGGTGATACCTTCTGCCTTATCAATAAGAGCATATTCCTCTTTTGCAAGTTCCATTAAGTCATCTTCTACCTTGGCAGTAATGCTAGAAGTTTGTTCCATAAGCATTCTAGCCACTAAAAAATAAACGATATTATTCTTCTGCAGAGTTTTTAACTCCTCGTCTTCTAATTCTTTAAATAGCTGGGCTGACTTGTCAAGCATCTGTTTCGTCATGAGTTCAAGATCATCATACAGGAAATTCGATTCAATACTCGTTAGTGACTTATCATAAAATTGGTGATATGCATGTAACACCGAATCAGTAGTAATGAAGTTAGGAACTCCCGTATACTCATTGCGATCATAAACATAAAACATCTTTGTGTCTTGGCTTGGTAGGACGACACAGCCATTCTCTACCAACATTGTTACTTGCTCTTTCGTAAATCCAGAAAACCGATCAATATTTACAATATTCGAGAGATCCTTTGCTATGGTGTATGGTGCAACCTTTGATTCATACGCCGGAATTGTAAATAATGTCTGATTTTTCGGGGGAGTTTCAACTGCGGACCACTCTTTACTTATTTTCATAAGCTGTAATCCACTGTTTGCCTCCTCTTGTTCTACCTCATTATTTTGACTATCATCCTCGGCTTTTATCTCAGGGTTTTTTCCCTCACTGTTATCCTTCGCATTGCGTTGGCAGCCTGTTAAAATGATGCATAAACAAAGCACAATACTTAATAATCGTTTCATAAACCTCCCATCTGCCTGCTTAATATCTTCTTTGAAGACATGTAGGCGTGTAAATTTGTATGTAGCTTACTCCCACTCGTTCCTTTGTTTTGATTTTGAATCCGTTTTTACTATCTTTCCATCTTTGACCATAAGCGTTATCGTCTCTTCCTTTTTTTCCTCTTTACATGTTATTTGTATGCGGTTATCTCCCGTAATAGAAAGGTTCTGTATATCATAATAACTTTCACTTGAAGCCAGAAAAGCAAACCCAAAATCAAGCCAATAATAAATATTGATTTGCTCCCTTTTATCTTCCCTTTGTTCAATAAAAATTAATTCACTTCCCTTAATCGATAATAAATCGCCTACATAAAAATCCGTCCAAATACCTGAGATTTGAGATCCCGTCCATTTTTTATATAGCTTTTCTCCATCATAATTGAAAATAAACATGCGGTTTTTTTCTTCTTTATCAAAATGAGTCATTTTATAAACCGCTATTAAGATTTCCTTCTTGCCATTCCCATCTATATCAGCTATTTCAATTTTCCATGGTTTAAGATCTTTAAAATCATTGTCATAGATTCGTTCCCATTCTTCGTCCTCTCCCTTTCTATATACCACAAATAAATCTCCGTATGTCGACAATCCTTTTTGATTAAGTAAGGCATAAACCTTATCTTCCTCCTTACAATAATCGATTAACTTTTCATGTCTATCTAGCGTCGTTTTAAGCTCTTCATATAAATGATTGGATGAGGTTTTATCATACTTTTGTAATACAACCATGATTGTAAGAATTAAGAAAAATAACAAAGTATATTTTTTTCGGGTGATATGTCTATCTGTCCTTTTCATATTAGCACCTTCTTACACATTATTCCATTTTAAATTACTTACATTTTTATTACCATTCTTATTGTTTCGCCTAATTGTCAGAAATTAATTATAAGCTTATTTCTTCTTATTGGAAATAGTTAGTTCTACTTATGTAAAAAAAATAGGCTGTCCTATTGGGCAGCCTAAATAAGTGACATAACAATCAACTAAAATAATAGATCAGATTTTTTCTTTAGTAATTTAACACCGTTTACTATCATGAATGCTCCAGTTAAACCGCCTAGAACTATAGTAATAATTCCCATTATAAGGTTTCCAATTCCTACTGCTTTCATTGTTTTATATATTTTTTCCACCATCTCATTCCCTCCTATAAAATATTTTTATTTTACACCGTATTGCTCATAATATGCGTCTATTGCCATTTTTAATGCATCATCAATAATAATCTTGTCCTTATAAGGAATGTTATACAGATGATCTACCACCTCTTGCATCGTTACAATTGCCGTTGTTTTAATACCATAGGTCTCCTCAATCTCGGAAAGTGCACTCTTGCAGCCTTGTCCTCTTTCCATACGATCTACGGATACTACCAATCCAAGTACATGAACATTACCCTGTGCATTAAGGATTGGCATTGTCTCACCAATTGAAGTCCCTGCAGTTGTTACATCTTCAATAATGACCACTTTATCTCCATCTGTAATTGGAGAACCCAGGAGAATTCCTGTATCACCGTGATCTTTTACTTCCTTACGGTTGGAACAGTATTTAATATCCTTATCATAGTACTCACTGATTGCCATAGAAGTCGCTACACTAAGCGGGATTCCTTTATAGGCCGGTCCAAATAACACATCAAATTCAAGTCCAAACTTATCATAAATAGCATTTGCATAATACTTGCCAAGTTTCCTTAGCTGGGCTCCAGTGCGATAGAAACCTGTGTTTACAAAGAATGGTGTCTTTCTTCCACTCTTGGTTGTAAAATCACCGAATTTCAACACTCCACAATCTACCATAAATTCAATAAATTCCTTCTTATACTGCTCCATATGTTTCCTCCTGCTACTCTCTTCATTATATCATATCAACTACATAATTCATACTAAATCTATTTTATCATACCCAAAGTATCATATTAATCAAAATCTTAATTAACCTTTTTTGAATAATAAGATAACGTATTATTTCACTTCTACACTTACATGGAAGTTATTTATTACTTTACGCACCCAATTAAATCATTAATATCTAAAATTTTATACTTCCTCATATATGCTTCAATGCCTTCTACAATCTCCAAAGTAGCAGTTGGATTCACAAAGTTTGCAGTTCCAACGGCTATCATGCTCGCACCTGCCAAGATAAATTCAAGTGCATCCTCGGCATTGCTGATTCCTCCCATACCAATGATAGGAAGCTTCACCGCATTTGCTACTTGGTATACCATGCGGACAGCTACCGGCTTTATCGCTGGGCCTGATAAACCACCGGTTTTATTCGCCAATAAAAATGCCTTTTTATGAATATCAATTTTCATTCCTGTTAGGGTATTGATTAAAGAAAGTGCATCCGCACCACCTGCCTCTGCTGCCTTTGCAGTCTCTGTGATGTTTGTTACATTGGGACTAAGCTTCATGATAATTGGTTGCTTTGCTCGTTTCTTTAGCTGCGAGGTAATTGCTTCAACACGCTTTGGGTCTTGTCCAAAAGCAATACCGCCCTCCTTAACATTAGGGCAGGAAATATTAATTTCCAGCATATCAACATCACAATCAGCTAAGCGTTCCACTACTTCACAGTAATCTTCCACACTTTTACCACACACATTGACAATAATCTTTGTATCGTATTTTCTTAAAAATGGAATATCCCGCTCAATAAATACTTCAATACCTGGGTTTTGTAATCCGATTGCATTCAACATTCCGCCATAAGTTTCCGCTATTCTCGGCGTTGGATTACCTACCCACGGAATATTGGAAACGCCCTTGGTTGTTACTGCTCCAAGTCTTGATAGATCAACATAATCGCTATATTCCATCCCTGATCCAAATGTTCCTGAAGCCGTGGTTACCGGATTCTTAAAGGTCATTCCTGCAAGCATTACTGTTGTATTCATAGTTCCACCTCTTCTGAATCAAAGACCGGGCCATCCTTACAGATTCTTTTATTATTCACATTGCTGTGATGATCTATATCCTTCGTTTTACATACACATCCAAGGCAAGCACCTATTCCACATGCCATTCTTTCCTCTAATGACAGTTGTGCTCTAATGCCTTTCTCTTTAGCATATACTTTAATCCCTTTTAACATTGGTGTTGGTCCACACGCAAAGATAATATCTGCATCAAGTGAATTTGCCTTGATTGCATCGATGACATTACCC
>Ga0123337_10007075_pt1 | contig 10539 bp, 9 predicted proteins | sample frozenSSSSmetaG_FD_89792 | JGI IMG/M metagenome (GOLD analysis project Ga0123337, IMG submission 89792) | Glacier valley bacterial and archeal communities from Borup Fiord, Nunavut, Canada, to study Microbial Dark Matter (Phase II) -... | ecosystem: Environmental > Aquatic > Freshwater > Ice >...
AATAACTTGGTAATTCAATTATTAGTTCGTATAAAGGTTTTTACCCCCCAAGAGGTAATTGGCTCTACATAATAATATTCTCCGGCCCAATTCTCCTCCAGATAGAATTTCCCAATTGCATACGGCTTACCTTCCTCCACCGGAATTGGTAGTCCATTGTCCTCGGTAATAGCTATCGGCTTTCCATTCTTCACTTCATATGTAACATTCCCTGTTTCTTTTCCATCCGTATAAAAATATTTATGCATTGAACCGTTTTCTGTTCCATTACTAAATATCCCTTCTGTTACAGTAGTGCTACTGGTTAATTTCCCTTCTGCATTTAGTAAAGTGGTTTCTTCTACTGTCTTTCCGGTTCCGTTTGGTATATCGTGGTTCCATTCTCCCTGATAGTAATAATATCCTTGCACATCTATTTTTGAGGACAGCATAAAATAAATGCCGGAACCTTTTTTCATTCTCTCTATGATTCCACCGTAATAGATATGTTCACTGTCATAGATAATCAATCCGTGGCCATTTACCAGGTTGCCTTCTCCCACGGGATTATAGTACACCGGTGACTCGGCAACAATTTTTTCTTTAAATATGTCAGTACTTAATAATTCCATAATCTTATTCGTATCAACTTCATCAATTGCTTCATAAAGCTCAGACAGGATTTTTTCCCTCTCTTTTATAGCAGTTATCATTTCAAAGGCTTCATCAAGCAAACCCTCAAGTTCATCACTTTTGACCTGCACTAATGCGCTTTGTAACAGTATAACCGCCTTCTGATATTCTTCCACACTAATATAGGTTGCCGCCAAAGCACTGTAAGCTTGTTCCTCTTTCGGTATCAGCTTTATTGCTTCCTCATACTTCTTAATCCCATCCTCATAATTTTCTTGATAGATATATTCCGCTGCTTCCGTTATCACCAAGTCATATTGCTGCCTTAGTAGGTACGCATCAACCTCATCCAGCATAGATTCAAGTTCGCCGCTCTGTGTTAGTGCTAGTCCCTCCAACACTTCTTCTCTAGCCAAATTATAATTACCAATTTTGATATAAGCTTCTGAAATTCGTTGGAAAGAAATTACCTCTTTACTTTTTATAAGCTTTGCTTTTTCATATTCTGCAATTGCCTTATCATACTCTTCATTAGAAAAATAAATATCGGCGCGAGAAATAATTTGAAGATATTCATAATCCGTTTTCCTGGATGTGACATCTTCAATTTTTTCTTTAATTTTAACTCCTGAAGTGTTTTGGTAACAGGATCGTAATACCTCTAATGCTTTATCATAGTCGTTCACACCAATATAAGCCTCTGCCAAACCAATGGACAAAAGCTCCTCATCACTGTTTTTCATAGACAATGCCTTAATATAAGCCTCTACTGCTTGTTTATAATTGCCTTCCATCCTATATTTTTCTGCCATTACCGTCTGTTCAACATATTGGTTTTTCTCTTTGTAATTCATATACGCAAACACCGCGCTGATGATTAATATTATCACCAGAATTGCAATTATTATCTTTCTTTCTTTTGTTCGAAATACACCACGCAACATTATTTCACCTCCAAAAGACAGTTATTGTATTACATAGACCCCTCCTGAATAAGCATTTGATATACATCCCTTTTACTTATTCCCCTATCTTTTGCGACTGCTTTCATAGCCTCCTTCTTATCATAACCACGATCTTGATAAAGCTTCATATGCTCTTCTAAGGTTAATGAATCCCATTTGAGTTGATTTTCAGTAGCGACCTCTTCCAACGACCTACCCTTAAGCACCAATACATATTCCCCTCTTGGTTCCTTTGTTTCATAAAAATCGACGGCTCCCGTAAGCGTTGTCTGAAAGATGGTTTCATGTATTTTTGTCAATTCCTTTATAATTGTTACTGTTCGATTACCAAGCGCCTCTCTTAATTCCTTTAATGTTTTGCATAATCGGTGAGGTGCCTCATATATAATTAAAGTTCTTGTATCCTCTTTCAGTTCTTCTAATATCTGCTGCCTTTTCTTTTTATCCGTTGGTAAAAATGCTTCAAAGCAAAATCTTGTGGTGGAAAGACCGGATAATGTCAAAGCTGTAATTGCAGCACAGGCTCCGGGAAGGGAGGTAACCTCTATCCCCGCCTCAAATGCTTGTTTGACCAGCTCTTCTCCGGGATCGGAGATACCGGGTGTACCCGCATCAGTAATCAAGGCAATCGTAATACCAGCTTTCATCTGCTCAACTAAGAATCTGGCTTTCTCTATTTTATTATGTTCGTGATAGCTGGTCATCGGTGTTTTAATTTCTAAATGATTCAGTAATTTAATACTATGCCTCGTATCCTCAGCAGCAATTAAATCAACCTCTTTTAGTGTTCTTATTACTCTTAGTGTAATATCCTCCAAGTTCCCGATGGGCGTAGCACATAAAAATAATTTTCCAGACATAGTTTAGAACCTTTCCTGTGAATAGTCTCGCATGAAAAACATGCGAGCCATTGGAAGAATAGCAAAAATAGCTATTCTTCTGGATTTAATAAATGGGCATGCGAGCCATTGGAAGAATAGCAAAAATAGCTATTCTTCTGGATTTAATAAATGGGCATGCGAGCCATTGGAAGAATAGCAAAAGCAGCTATTCTTCTGGATTTAGAATATGGGCATACGAGCCCTTTCTATTAATAACCATAAATATCATATATCTCATCTGTATATACATTCGGCTCTTTATAAACAATTAACGGCGGTTCTACCTTAAGCCGGGATTTTGCCCCCTTCATGCACTCTATGAGTACCATATTGGGCTCCTTATCCACATAAGGATGAACAAATTTCATTCTCTTTGCCTCCAGTTTATACGCGCTTAAGATATTGATAATCTCAACCAGACGAAATGGTCGGTGCACTAAATAAAACCTCCCGTTTGATTTACAGATTCTACCTGCTTCTCGGATTACATCCTCTAAGGAACAGAGAATTTCATGGCGGGCAATAGCCTTTGCCTCAGAAGGATTAATAATTCCGTGGCTGTAGTTCATATAAGGAGGATTGCTGGTGACAACATCAAAGGAAGCCTGTCCAAAAATAGAAGAGGCCTCCTTGATATCACCAATCACAATATCAATTTTATCTTGAAGTTTATTAATTGCAACACTACGCTTCGCCATATCCGCACTCTCGGCTTGAATTTCAAGTCCGGTAAAATGCTTTCCTTCTGTCTTGGCTTCCAGTAGTATAGGTATAATTCCCGTACCCGTACCCAAATCCAATACAGTTTCTCCCGGATTAACCTTTGCAAATCCGGAAAGCAATACGCCGTCCATTCCAAAGCAGAATTTTTTTGTGTTTTGTATAATCTGGTAATTATTTCTATGAAGGTCATCCAACCTTTCATCAAGTTTTAAACTTTCCTCCATGATATCCTTCTTATTCATCATCCAGCAGGGATTTCCCTTCCTTCTTTTCTAACAGCTCCAATACACGAAGTTCCTCGTCTTCAATTGGTGAGGAAGACTTTTCCTTGCGCTTCTTTAGCTTAAATTTTAAGTCGTTTACCTTATATTCATGAACTTCCTTCTCATCGTTTCCCATCGTAACAATCACTTTAACCACCTGTTTTAAGACGCTTACGCTCAAAACCTCACCTCTTAAGTTATCCTCCGTTGTAACAAAATCTCCAACACTTGGAAGCTTACTGTTTAGGTCTTCATATGCTTCTTCTTCATTCTTAAGACAACACATTAATCTTCCACACACACCCGAAATCTTCGTTGGGTTAAGAGAAAGATTCTGTTCCTTTGCCATCTTAATCGAAACTGGCGCGAATTCAGAAAGGTGTACATTACAGCACAACGGTCTTCCGCAAATACCTATGCCTCCGACAATCTTCGTCTCGTCCCTTACTCCAATTTGACGTAATTCGATTCTTGTTTTAAATACAGAAGCCAGATCCTTTACTAGTTCCCTAAAATCTATTCTTCCGTCTGCGGTAAAGTAAAATAATACCTTATTATTATCAAATGTATATTCAGAATCAATCAATTTCATTTCTAAACCATGCTTCTTAATCTTTTCAAGGCAGATAGTAAAAGCCTCTTTTTCCTTCTCTTTATTTCTCTTCTCAATCGTGTCATCCTCTTCGGTTGCCTGTCGAATTACAGGCTTTAAAGGCTGAATAATCTTGTCATCCTCCACATCCCTTAAACCCAAAACTACCGCGCCGTATTCAATACCTCTGGCAGTTTCCACGATCACATTGTCACCTTGCTTAATATCGTAACCGGCAGGGTCAAAAAAATAAACTTTTCCTGCTTTCCGAAACCTTACTCCTATTACTTTAACCATTACTATTCTCCTTTATTGTAAGTAACATAAGCTCGATTGCAATATCTAAATTAACATTAGCCTTCAACCTGATCTTTGCCTTTTCCATCGCGCTTATAATATTTTCTAATCCCTCATAACTTCTGGTATTTGCTTGCTTTTTAATAAATAGAAATTCATCTTTGTATAATAAAAGATTTGGATCCTCGGTTGCTTTTAACATTAAAACATCCCGATACCACAATATCATTAAATCAATATCATCTTCAATAGATGCCTTTCCTGAAGTAATCGTCTTTAATCCTGAAATTATTTCATAAAGCTCCATTTCATCAATGTATTTCAAAATATGAAGTACATCCTCTTTCATTCGTTCAAATTCCTCGGAGTAGGCATATTTGATTGCTTTCCCTACATTCCCACCGGAAAAATTAGCTGCCATTTCTGCCTTATAATCAGGAATATTCTGCTGCTCTATCAGAAATTTTTTGATAATACTTTTATCAATTGTCTTTAATCTAAGTTGAACACATCTGGATAAAATGGTCGGCAGTATAGCGCTAATGTTGCTTACCAAAAGAAGGATAATCGCATATTCTGGCGGTTCCTCAATGGTTTTTAATAGCGCATTCTGCGCAGCTTCTGTCAATTTTTCTGCTGAATCTATAATATATATTTTTCTAGGGCTGTTGTAAGGCTTAACTTGTATATCCGAATTTACTTGTAGTCTTATATCATCTACTCCGATACTGATTTTCTCATGAGTCACCCAAATAATATCAGGATGACTGTTTATATCGGCTTGTATGCAGGATTTACATTGATTGCATGATAAATCTTTACCTTCTTCACATTGTAGTGTTTTTGCAAATGCAGTGGCAAGCTTTTTTTTACCCATTCCTTCTTCTCCAAGAAAAATATAAGCATGGGAAATCTTTCCCGTCCTTATTGCATTCTGCAGATGCGCTATGATGCTTTCGTGTCCAACGATTTGTCCAAAGCCGTACATTCTACCACCTCTATCCAAAATAGCTGATTTTCTATTACTAAGTTAATATATCTAACAGTAGACCTCTAATTTCATCAATTTTAGTAAGAATCAGTAAATGATCCTTTTCATCTTTTATTAACTCTATGGCAAGCTCATCTAAATTCTTATCAACAAGCTTTATCATCGTGTAAACTCTATGTCTTCCTTTTTTATCTAAGAAGTTTTCTCTGGAAAACTTATGGGAGCGATTTACTATCTCATTCATAAAATCCTTAATCAGTTCCCTATAATGCTTCATATCTTTTAAATCCATGCGCTTTGACAGTTTCTTTCCCTGTGTAGATATTTCTCCTAGCATGAAATTCAGTCTGGCTTGCAGCTCTTGTTCTTCAATATGGGAAACCAACGTAAATTTAAATGAACCATCCGTTTCCGGTATTGGTGCTTTTTGTTCAACCTGATTTATCGGTTGCATTTGGTTTACCTTAATATCCATACGTTTCCTCCACTTGCAATTTGATTATAACACACTGCCCTCTTAGTTAACAGTAAAATTTTTGATGTCCGCTTTGATCTGAAGCAGGCATACATTAATATCTAAGTTATGATAACTCTTTATAATACCGTTTTTAGATAAATTTATTTGGGAAAAATCTTCTTCGTCGGCCAAGTAACGTCTACACATTTCAGCATATTGGGGCTTCTCCTGCTTTTGCTCACGACGAATAGCTCGAATTAATCTTGTTCCATCCTCCACCTCAAGGTAAATCGGTATCACTTTTTCCTTGCCAAAGCACTCCCTTATCTGAGCATAGGTCTCGAGTGTCCCGATCATAAGATAATCCGCTTTTTCTAAATCAATCTGCCCATCATTCACCGTGAAATAATGCCATATCCCCTGAGTTGTATCGTAAGAACGGTGTTCCATTATTTTGTTTTGCCTTTTCAGTTCCCACATGGTCTCCTCATCTACAAAATGATACTCCACTCCATCTGTTTCAGCTTTTCTTATGGGTCTTGTGGTGTACATGAGGGCTATCTTTAAATTCAATTCTTCTGATTCTAACAAAAGTTTATATATTGTATCTTTACCGGTTGAGCTTTTCCCCATTACGATAAATATCCTGGCCATTATTTTATCCATCCTATCTTTTAGTCTTATCTGGATCTCGTCAAGCAGTTTAATAAATTATTCTTCTTTGATAATTAAGTACAAAACACCACTTCAATCTCATCCTTTTTATCACCATGAAGACCTGTTATTGATAACCCTTCCTGCAGTGCCTGATTAATAAAGCAAAGGACTTCTTTATTGATGATTTCACCTGGTACTAAAAGGGGCGTGCCCGGAGGAAACAAGCTGATAAATACGGCCGCAACTCTACCGCAGCTTTCCGTTAATTTTATTACTTCTGACTTGCCTTCTATCGCATTGAAGGGGGCAATATCCATTATGGTCTTTATTGTACCTGTATAGAACGGCTTATGCTCCGTACTATATGCAACCGAATCTAGGTCAATGGATATGAGTGCCTTTTCAAACCGATCAAAGCCTTCCTTTGTATCACAAATGCTAGTCACTCCAAGCACATAGTCCATTGTTTCCATTTCCATTACTATTTTAAACTTTTCTCTTAGTATTTTACTTAATTGGCGGCCTGTATAAGCTGTCCTCCCAGCGAATACGGTTATTTTCGATGGGTCCAGGTCAAATATTGCGTCCTGTCCAATAATTCGTCGATCTAGGAGCGTAAGTCTTGATAATTTAATACAAGCTTGATGAAAGGTCTCAAGTTTATCATAGAAAGCATCAAATAATTGCTTTGAGCTGTCTTCCAATAAACCAATACAGCGGTCCATTCCCGACATAAGAAGGTAGGATGGGCTGCTGCTTTGAAATACTGCAAGATAATGTTCAATTTTATTATTTATATCTGCTCTGTTTGAATGCAATACTGCCGATTGCGTAAATGCAGGTAACGTCTTATGAAGACTTTGGATTACTAAATCTGCCCCCAAAGTAACCGCACTTTTAGGAAAGCATTCATGAAAGCCAAAATGTGCTCCATGTGCCTCGTCTACAAGTAAAATAGCTCCATACCTGTGTACAATCTGAGAAATTTCACCAATATCCGAAACAACACCTTCATAGGTTGGAGAAGTGACAACAACTAGTTTGATGTCTTGATGCTTTATCAACAGCTCTTCAACATTTGCTGCAAGAATTCCACCGCTAACCGAGGTTTTATTCATCTGCTGAGGATAAATATAAACCGGTTTTAGCTCCCTAAGTATAGCCGCATGATAAACTGACTTATGGGAATTCCTAGCCATCAGAATTTTATCTCCCTTATTCGTAGACGCGGCTATTCCTGCTAGAATTCCTGCAGTACTGCCATTTATCAGCGGATAAGACTTCTCTGCCTTGTAAAGGCTACTCATTCGCATTGACAACTGCTTTATGATTCCCTCTGCTTGATGAAGGTTATCAAAGCCTTCGATTTCTGTAATATCTATATCATATGGATTTCCCATGGGAAGTAGCTTCACATTCCGTTTATGCCCCGGCATATGCATGGGGTAGTAGTCCTCTTTGCTATATAAATTCAATTTATCATACAGCCTGTCCACTTCATATCAAACCCCTTCATAACCGATTTCAATGGTATTATTATTGCATAAGTAAATTAGCTTTTACTCGCATTGCTTCTTTTTCATATTTTTGTTGATACATTTTGGAATCCGCAGCAAGGAAACAATCCTCTAGTAATGTGTTTTCATCCGGTATGACGATACTCCATCCATAGCTTACATATACATCAAATTCACTTGTACTATCCTGATTGAATTTATTTAGAGCACTTATAAATTTATAAATAAAGCGATTCATTTTCTTTTCATCATAGTCCAATCCAATAACCATAAATTCATCTCCACCAAACCGCATACAAATCTCATCATCATCTGCAGCTTGTTGTAGTGCATCTGCAACTACCTTCAGTGCGGTATCCCCTTTGGCATGTCCATAGTTATCGTTAATATATTTAAGCTTATCCATATCTACTGTAAAGGTCATCAGTTTGACATGTTTCTCTACACATTGCTTGAGATATTTCTGCCCTAAGATGTCAATTCCTCTTCTGTTATAGATTCCTGTTAAATCGTCTCTGATATACATATCCTCTAGCCTATATACCAAGCGGTTAAGTTCTCCATGCACGCGTACGTTCTCCAATGCATTACTTACATTGATCAGCCATGCCTGATAGGATAGCATATAGGTTTGTATCCCCGAAAAGCTGATTGCAATGTATCCAAAGTTATTCTCCAAATGGTGGAGCATAGTGAAATAATATATCATTGGTTGATCGTCAACAAATTCCTTTGGAATTAAATCCCGCTTTGAGAATTTAAACTTGCTATAATCGATCCCGTCCTTACATCCTACTTCCATTACCATTTCATCGCTGTCAAATTTATCGTCTTCTTCCAGATAAGTATCCCATTCCTTTTTCAAACACATATAAAAGTTTGTGAAACCAACATTCTCATAAACATAGCTTTTAACTTTTTCGCATACTTCATCCAGCTTTGTCAAACCGGTTAAATCCGTTGACATATTGGCATTCCTTGCAATTGCTTTCTTAAGGACTTCTCTTGTCGCAATATGGTTTCTTCTACGCTCATTGCTTTCTTGATACCAGTTTTTTTTGCAACCGCAAGATTCACGGTATATGGTAGTCGTTTTCATATAGGAATTCTTAGCCTGTTTAACACCGGTATTATGCCTATGTATCTTGTCTACAGCCTCCACACCCATTTCATATACAGGCATTCTGGAGGTTGTTATGGACGGACTGTACTCTGCTGAATCCTCAATGTCATCAAACCCTGTAACTGCTATATCACCAGGCACAGAGATTCCTCTTTCCTCCAACGCATTGCAAACGGAAATTGCCATATTGTCATTTGCACATATAATTGCCTGGGGTCTTTCAAGTGGGCTAGACAGCCATTTGTCAATAGCACGACGTCCCTCTTCCTTCCAGAAATCTCCATAATAAATCCGTTCCTCTTCTACCGGAATCTGATGCTCCGTTAATATACGCTTAAACGAATCAAGTCTTTTTTCGGCATCCGGTAAATCCTTAGGTCCTGACATGAAATTAAGTCTGGTAAAACCATGAACATCTATAAAATGAGTAATAATTTCTTCCAATACCTCGTAATCATCAACTAATACATTGTAATATTCCTCTGCTTTTTGTCTAACGCTTACCACTGGGCATTTACTTTTATTATTAATATGTTCTTTGATGCAAGAATCCAAATTCTGTATTACCATTGTATCAGGAGCGAGAATTATACCGTCAAAGTCCTCATAATTAGGAAGATTCGCAATATTTCGCTCTCCGATATCATAGGCTTTTTTCCCAAACCCGCCAAAATTAGTGAAAAATGTAACATTATATCCTAATTCTTTCGCACGTATAGAAATACCCTTGCATAAGCTATCCTGGTATTCTTCATAAATTTGGGATATAAAAACTCCTATTGTTTTTCTTCCATTTGCAAACATACTTTTTACCCCCTGTCACTGTATTTGAATCTTAAATATGTTTATTGGCTATAGTTCTTAATACCTATAGATAAGTTTATCTTAAATATATACCATTTCTAATAAAAAAACAATATTCTTCTGTGTTAATTAATATACCTTTAATATATAAAAAGGATACATCCTAATCCGACACCAGTCCCAGATGGAGACTATCGAATTAGAATCCCTCTCATGTTAACATTTTAGTTTCAGATAACTAACATAGTCTCAGTATCAGTATCAGACGGGGATATCGTTTTTTCTACTGTAGCTTCTTCGTCTTTCTATTTGCTACAATGCTTTCTATAATAATATTATAAATGTAGAGGTTTTTTATGTCAAAGGTTTCTTGCAATTACTAAGACAATCTTCGATACTAGAAGTTGCTTCGTTTCGTATGAGAGCCGGAGGCTATGGCTTCTTCCTTCGTAAGCTCAAAGCGTTGATGATTGCTTTAACGTACCATGTAACCTCCTCACCTGCCGATGGAGTAATATTCTACTCCGGCGCTCTTCATATTCTCTATATTATAGATATTCCTCCCATCATATATCACAGGATTTTTCATAAGCTTCTTATATATAATTGGAGTTACCTCCATGATTTCTCTCCACTGCGTGAAGATAAAGCACACAT
>Ga0123337_10007076_pt1 | contig 10538 bp, 7 predicted proteins | sample frozenSSSSmetaG_FD_89792 | JGI IMG/M metagenome (GOLD analysis project Ga0123337, IMG submission 89792) | Glacier valley bacterial and archeal communities from Borup Fiord, Nunavut, Canada, to study Microbial Dark Matter (Phase II) -... | ecosystem: Environmental > Aquatic > Freshwater > Ice >...
CGCCCATATCATCGAAGCGAGGCCGCATCCCAACTCCGACCACCTCAACCTCTGCAAGGTCGATACGGGCACCGGCACGCTGATCGACGTGGTGTGCGGCGCGCCCAACGCACGCACCGGCCTCAAGTCGGTGTTCGCGGCGCCTGGCACCTACATTCCGGGCAAGGGTTTCACGCTCAAGGCCGGCGTGGTGATCCGCGGCGAGAAGTCGGACGGCATGCTCTGCTCGGCCGCCGAGCTCGAGCTCAGCAACGACCATGACGGCATCATCGAGCTCCCCGCCGATGCGCCGGTCGGTGTCGCTTATGTCGAGTATGCCAAGCTCGGCGGCGCGGTGATCGATATCTCGATCACACCGAACCGCGGCGACGCGACGGGCGTCTACGGTATTGCGCGCGACCTGGCGGCGTTCGGTCTCGGCACCCTCAAGGCGACGGACATGTCCCCGGTGCCATCGAAGGGCGCAAGCCCGATCCCGGCACTGCCGCATGTCTTCGAACCAGGTCAGCCCAAGGCGATCCGCAAGTTCGCCGGGCGCTATTTCAGGGGCATCAAGAACGGTCCGTCGCCCGACTGGCTGCAGCAGCGGCTGCGCGCGGTGGGCCTCAGGCCCATCAACGCCGTGGTGGACATCACCAACCTCGTATCGCTCGGCTGGGGCCGGCCGCTGCACGCCTACGACGCCGACAAGATCGTCGGGCAGGCTGTGCTGCGCAACGCCAGCCCGGGCGAGGCGTTCGATGCGCTCGACAACAAGGTCTACCGCCTCGACGAGACGATGACCGTGATCGCCGACGATCTCGGCCCGCTCTGCCTCGGCGGCGTGATGGGCGGCATCCGCTCGGGCACCACCGACGAGACGGTGAACGTGCTGATGGAATGCGCCAGCTGGGACCCGGACCTGATCGCGCAGACCGGCCGCAAGATCGGCATCGTGTCCGATGCCCGCTATCGGCTCGAACGCAATGTCGACCCGGCGCTCACCGAGCCCGGCCTCGAGCTGGCGACGCGGTTGATGCTGGAGTTGGTCGGCGGCGAAGCGATGGAGCCGGTGATCTCCGGCGAGGACGTGTTCCCCAACACGGTCGTCGCGTTCCCGCTGTCGGAAGTCGAGCGCCTCACCGGGCTCGAGACCAGCGCGCACGAGATCGAGGCGATCCTCGAGCGGTTGGGCTTCAAGCTCGATCCGGCCGCCGGCGAATCCCGCATCGTGCATGTGCCGTCGTGGCGGCCGGACGTGACCATGAAGGCCGACCTCGCGGAAGAGGTCATGCGCATGGTGGGCGTCGACAACGTGCCGGTCGAGCCCCTGCCACGGCTCAACCACGTCGCGCCGCGCATGCTGACGACGCTGCAGAACCGCCGCCGCCTTGCCCGCCGCACGCTGGCGGCCCGCGGCCTCGACGAAGCGGTGACCTGGAGCTTCATCCCGGCGGCGGAAGCCAGCCGTTTCGGCGGCGGTGCGCCCGAGCTGAAGCTCGCCAACCCGATCGCGTCGGAGCTCACCGACATGCGGCCCTCGCTGCTGCCCGGCCTGCTGGCCGCCGCGCAGCGCAATGCCAATCGGGGCTTTGCCGACCTGAAGCTGTTCGAAGTCGGCCAGGTGTTCCACTCGATCCTGCCCGAAGGCCAGCGCACCTACGCCACCGGCATCCGGCTCGGCGCGACGCGGCACTGGCAGGGCGCGGCGAAAGTCTCGGTATTCGACGCTAAGGCCGATATCGCGGCGCTGCTCGACGCCATGGGGCACGACATCGACAAGCTGCAGCTCATCACCGAGCCGGCGGCATGGAGCCATCCGGGGCGCGGCGGGCGCATCCAGTTGGGGCCGAAGGTGGTCATCGGCTGGTTCGGCGAACTGCATCCGAGCGAGCTCGACGCCTTCGACCTTACCGGGCCGGTGGCGGCGTTCGAGCTCGACCTCGACGCCATCCCCGAGCCGCGCAGGAAGCCGACCCGCTCTAAGCCGGCGCTGAAGCTCAGCGACCTGCACACGGTCAGTCGCGACTTCGCCTTCGTCGTCGATCGCGACGTGCCGGCGGAGAAGATACTGCGGGCCGCGAAGAATGCCGACAAGGCGCTGATCACCGGCGTCGATGTGTTCGACGTGTTCGAGGGCAAGGGTGTCGGCGAAGGCAGGAAGTCGGTCGGCATTGCCGTGACGCTGCAGCCGCAGGACAAGACATTGACCGACGAGGAGATCGAGAAGGTCGCCTCCGCCGTGGTGGCCGCCGTCGCCAAGGCTACCGGCGCGACGCTGAGGACCTGATGTTCGCAACCGCCGGACGGTTTCTCGGTCTGGCGGTTGTTGGTACCGCCCTCGTACTGAGTCCGGCGCTTGGGTATGCGAACACGTATGTGCTGCTGATCTTCGGGGCAGTGGCGCTCGTTCTGTGGCTGTTGTCGCCCCCTCCACCGGCTTCGCCGGTCCCCCTCCCCCGTTCCACGGGTGAGGATCAAGGCACGATCGCGCCCCAAGGCACCAGTTCAAAGGCACGATCTCTGCGTGGTCCTCCCCTGTCAAAGACGGGGGAGGGGGACCGGCGAAGCCGGTGGAGGGGGCGGCGGCACGCACTGCCCGCACTCCTCTTTGCCCTCGCCTTCGGCTTTATCGCCATCTCCGCCCTCGGCGCCATGCGCCAACCCTCTGACCTCCTCGCCCTCGTCCCCTATCTCGCGCCGCTCTGCTTCCTGCCATTCGCCCGACTGCTGGGCGACCGCGGCTGGCCTATCGCTCGCCTCGCCCTTATCGGCGCCGGTATCGGCCTCGTCACGGCGCTGGCGTTCCGATACGGCATCGGCAAGCCGCGGGCGGGCGAGGGATCGTTCATCACCGACCCATACCGCCTCGCCGTGACCACGCTGCTCTGCGCTACGCTCGCCCTCGGCGCGCTGTTCACCCGCGAGCGGTGGCGGTGGCTGAGCCTGCTCGGCCTGGTTGCGGCGGCAGGGACCATCTGGCTCACCGGCTCGCGGACGACGCTGCTCGGGGTGCCGGCGCTGCTGCTGCTCACGGCGCTCTGCTTCGTGCGGAAGCCTGCCGCCATCGTGGCGTTGCTGGTCGGCACCGTCGGCCTCGCCGGAGCGGCGCTGTTCGTCGAGCTGCCTGGCAAGTCGCGGATGCGGCTGTGGGACGTGCTGGGGGGCATCGCGAACGGCGACATAGTCACCGACGAGTCGATCTGGGTGCGGCTCAAGCTCTGGTTCGACGGGGTGCGCGATGTGCTCGACGCACCCGTTTTTGGGCACGGCTGGGGCGACTGGATGATGGTGCCGATGCGGGCCCGCTTCCCCGCCGACCTCGAGTCGTTGCACACCATCCAGCACATGCACAATGACGCGCTGCACTACGCCATGGCCGGCGGTGCGCTGGGACTGGTGGCGTGGGTGCTGCTGCTCGCGGCACCACTCGCCGGGTATTTCGCCCTGCCCCACGCGGCCCGAAGCCGTGCGCGACTGCACGCCATCCTGGTGCTGGTGGGCGGTTACTTCGTGCTCGGCCTCGCCGACATCATGCTCGCTTCGCCGGCGCAGCTGACGCTCTACGTGGCGCTCAGCGCCATCGTGCTGGGGCCGGGCCGCCCGGAGACGGCCCGCCCGTAGCCGTCAGTCCTTGATCGGCCGGCTGTCGACCAGCCCGCCCTTCGCGGCTTCGTCAATCGCCGCGATCTCCTCCGGCGACAACTCGATATTGTCGAGCACGCCGAGGCAATCCTTGAGCTGCTCGAGAGTGAACGCCGATCAGCGCCGAGGTCATTTCCTTGCGGCGGAGCACCCAACTGAGGGCCAACTGCACCATCGACTGCTTGCGTTTTTCGGCAATCGCCCCAAGCTTCTGCACCGCATCGAGGATACGCGGCTCGAGCCGGCCGGCGTTCAGCGAGTAGTTCTCCGAGGCACGGGTGCCCCCGAGCTGGCCGGCGAGCTTGTTGTACTTGCCCGACAGGATGCCCTGCATCAGCGGCGAGAAGGCGATGACGCCGATGCCCAGTTCACCACAGGCATCGATGGTCCTGTCGTCCTCGATCCAGCGATTGAGGATCGAATAGCTCGGCTGGTGGATGATGCACGGCGTGCCGAGCTCCGCGAGGATGCGATGCGCCTCGCGCGTCTGCTTCTCGGGGTAGCTCGAAATCCCGACATACAACGCCTTGCCCTGCTGCACGAGGCTCGCCAGCGCGCCCATCGTTTCCTCGAGCGGCGTGCTGGGGTCGTAGCGGTGCGAGTAGAAGATATCGACATAGTCGAGGCCGAGGCGCTTCAGGCTCTGCTCGGCCGAGGCGATGACGTATTTCCGGCTGCCCCACTCGCCATAGGGGCCATCCCACATCAGGTAGCCGGCCTTGGACGAGACGATCATTTCATCGCGATAGGGGCGGAAGTCGCGTGCCATGACGTCGCCGAACAGCTCCTCGGCCGAGCCGGGCGGCGGGCCGTAATTGTTGGCGAGGTCGAAGTGGGTGATGCCCTTGTCGAAGGCGTAGCTCAGGATTTCGAGGGCCGACGGGTAGTCGCGCGTGCCGCCGAAGTTCTGCCACAGGCCGAGGCTGATCACCGGCAGCTTCAGGCCCCACTTCCCGGTCTTGCGATAGGTCATCCCGCCATAGCGAGCATCACTGGCCCGATAGGTCATGTCATCCTCCGAATTTGCCGATTTGCCCGGTGTGGGGGTGAATGCTACACCCGCAGCGATGTCCGAGCCCGCTGAAATCGCCGCCAACCTGCCCCAGAGCGTGAACCGCTTCAAGGTGCTGGCCCTCTACAAATTCGTCTCATTGCCAGATGCCGAAGCCCTCAAGCCGGAACTGGCGCAGTTCTGTTGTGCGCGCAAAATCCGCGGCACCTTCATCCTCGCGCCCGAGGGCATCAACGGCACTGTCGCCGGCACGCCGGAGGCGATCGGCGCGCTGATGGACTGGTTCGCGACGAGCCCGCTCTGGGCCGGGCGGCTCGATCGAGCGGAAACGAAATTCTCCAGCGCCGACGAGATGCCGTTCCTCAGGATGAAAGTCCGGTTGAAGCCCGAGATCGTGACGCTGCGGGCACCCGAGGCCGATCCGTCGAAGCTCGTCGGCACCTATGTCGAGGCCCGCGACTGGAACCGGCTGATTGATCGCAACGACGTCACGGTGATCGACACGCGCAACGATTACGAGGTGAAGCTTGGCACCTTCGCCCGCGCGCTCGATCCGGCGACCGCCAGCTTCACCGAGTTCAAGGACTACGTCGCGACGCTCGACGCCAAGCGGCACCCGAAGGTCGCAATGTTCTGCACCGGCGGTATCCGCTGCGAAAAGGCCTCGGCCTACATGCTGACGCAGGGTTTTGAGGAGGTGTTTCACCTCAAGGGCGGCATTCTCAGATATCTCGAAGCGGTGCCCGAAGCGGAGTCGCGGTTTTCGGGGGAGTGTTTCGTGTTCGACGAGCGCGTGTCGGTGACGCACGGCCTCCATGAGGGCGAAGCGGTGCTCTGCCGCGCCTGCCGCATCCCGATGCTGCCGGCGGACGCGGTCGGATCGCTCTGCCACGAGTGCGCGGAAGCGGCGCCGGAAGGCGCGGCCGAGCGCCAACGACAGATGGACCTGGCCTACGCCCGCGGCGACGCGCATCTCGGCGATGACGCGGCCGACGTGGCGGCCCGGAACAAGGCGAAGAAGCTGGAGATGCGGGAGCGATCGCGGGGCCGCATCTAGGGCACGCCGTCACCGCCCACCCTGTGTGATGAGACGCCGGGGCCTGTGTTGACCCAACCCTCCCATCACCATATCCAATGTAACGGCCGCCAATTCCCGCCAATCCGCCCCTCCGCATAAGCCGGATCGATCCATGGACCTCGACCAGATCAGAACCTTCGACCGGATCGCGCAGGACAAGAGCTTCACCAAGGCTGCCGCCAAGCTCAATGTGACGCAGGCCACGGTGTCGATGCGGATGCGGGCGCTGGAGGAACTGCTCGGCGTCCCGCTGTTCCATCGCGGCCGCACCATCACCCTCACCGACCAGGGGATGACCTTCCTGCCCTATGCGCGGCGCATCCTTACCGCGGCGCAGGAGGCCAAGGAGGCGCTGCGGCGGTCGGAGCGCGGCCGGGTGTCGATCGGATCGCTTCGATCGCTCGTGACGCCGCTCGTTACCGAGTCGCTGCTGCGCTTCCAGGCGAAGTACCCATCGGTCGATGTGGTGATCCATGAGGGCCGGCAGAACCAGATCACCACCATGCTGCACGAGCGCGAAATCGAGCTCGGCATCCTGTGCTGGCCCAATCTCGATCCGCTGGTTACCGATCTCGAACCACTGCTGGTGATGCGCGAGCGGGTGCCGTTCGTCGCGACGCCGGCTATCGCCGCCGAGCTTGGGCCGAACCCGCGCATCGACGATGTGCTGAAGCGGGTGCCGCGGCTGATCTCGATCCCGTGGTGGCAGGTCTATCCCGATCAGGCAGTGGCGCTGTTCCGCCGCGCCACCGTATCGGTGGAGCTGCCCACCGGGCCAGCGCGGCGGCTCGCCATCAAGGGGGAGGGCGTCGGGTTCTTCGTGATGAGCGCGGTGGCGGCCGATATTGCCGAAGGGCGGCTGGCTGAGATCAAGCCGGTCGATGTCGACCCGATCCACCGCGACATCGCCATGGTGGTGCGGCAGAAAGGCGTGCTGGAGCGCGAGATGCTGCGCGACTTCGCCAGCGAAATCGCGGTGGAGTGCCAGGCGGCCGGCACCATCCTCGAAAGCACCCTGCTGCCCAAGGCGGCGAACGCGGCGTGACTTGCCTGCCCACCGTGCCTCGGCTCTACTGTCGGGATGACCCCCCAAGAGCTGCAACGCGCGTTTTACGACATGCTGATGGAGAGCCAGTTCTGGTCTCCGCAGCAACTCGTCGACTACCAGCGCGGCCAACTCGCGCAGTTGCTCCGCCATTCCAAAACCAACGTGCCGTTCTACGAGAAGCGGCTCGACCCGGTGTTCACCGCCTCGGGCGACATCGACTGGGACCGGTGGAGTGAAATCCCAATCGTGACGCGAGCCGATATGGCCAATCATCGCGATGCGATGCTGGCGGCCGAGCGGCCAAAGGGCCATGGTACAGTGGGGTCGATTGCCAGCTCGGGTTCCACAGGGCAACCGATCAGCATCACCAATAACCGCCTAACCACACTCGCGGCCAACGCCAATCGCTGGCGCGCCCATCGCTGGCATGGTTTCGACTGGTCGGCCACCTACACGGCGCGGCATGGAGCCGATTTTCGAGCAGCCTACCCGCACGGCTTCGAACGGGGCTCCTGGGGACCACCGTGGGACCCCGAGGCGCAACGTGGCCGCGTACTGGAACTGCATAGCGACGCCTCGATGTCGGACAACGTCGAGTTCCTGCGCCGCACCGGCTCGCGCTACTATTCCACTGGTCCGAAAACCCTGCATGCCCTTGCGCTGGAGGTCGAGCGACTGGGCGTCGACCTCAGCCTCCACTATGTGCTCTCGCACGGCGAGCGCCTTGACGAGACCGACAAGGCCGCGTGTGCCCGAATCCTCGGCGCCCGAACGCTCGAGCACTACAGCTCCAAGGAGGGCGGGCAGATGGCCTACCCTTGCGAAGTGGGCAATGGTCTGCATGTCAGCGCCGAAAGCGTTCTGCTGGAAATCGTCGATGCGCAGGGACATGCCGTGCCGTCAGGCACCAGCGGGCGCGTCGTTGTCACCCCGTTCGTCAGCACCGCACAGCCACTGATTCGCTACGATCAGGGTGACATCGCGAGCTTCGGGCCGCCCTGCCGTTGCGGCCGCCACCTGCCGGTGCTGGCGCGGGTCGAGGGGCGCGCCTTCGCCATGTTCACCCATCCCGATGGTCGCGCCATCGCCACCATGTACAACAATGCCGCCCGCGACATGCTGCGCTGCACCTTCTGGCAGGTCGCCCAGATCGGTCCGCGGCAGTTCGAGGTTCGCTACGTGCCGCGGGACTGGAATGTTCGGGGTGACCACGACACGGCAGCCGCGATTTTCCGCGAGAACTTTTTCGCCGACGCCGAAGTGCAGTTTGTGCGCGTTCGCGAAATCGCGCTGACGTCCGCCGGCAAGTATCTCGAGTACGTCAACGAGTGGACCCGTCGCTGAACTCAGCCCTGCGCTGCGCGAACCGACGACATTCCGAGTGTTGAGGCGTCGGAATACCAAACGCCGGCCAATTGGCCGGCGTCGTGTCAGATTGCCTCGAACCTCAAGTCTCGTTCGGCAAACATTCCCATTCTGTACCGCTCCAGATTGGCGTTTCGTTGTCGTCGAGACAATCTGGTGGCGGCGGCATGTCGTCGTATGTCGCAGTGAGCAGATACGCTGCCGCGAACAAATCCAGCGCGCGGTTCGGCGGGTCGTCCTGGCGGTGGCGGTCGATGAGGCTCTTGTCAGGGTCGCCGCCGAAGTAGCCCTTGATGCCGATCTTGGCCGACCAGGCGCCGGTATCGTAGTAGCGCGCCTCGGCAGTGCCCGAGAGCGGCACGCCCATGCCGGCGAACTGGTATTCGGTGGCGAACTTGAGCGAATTCGAGCCAAGGATCGAGGCGACGCCGATCGACAGCCGCCAGTCGTCCGTCGCGTAGTAGGCAACGTCGCCGATGCCGAAGAAGCCGCTGTCGTCCGACAGCATCGGATCGTCGTACTCGAGCGCGGCATAGCCGGCCCAGCCTTCGAGGCTGATGCGATCGAGGTAGAGCTCGCCTTCGACACCGATCGCGCCGAGCGCGGCGCCATCGGCCACCACGACGCCGGCGGTGACGCCGATCAGGTAGCTCGAGGGATCGCGGGTGAAGGCATGGAGCGCGCCGCCGCCCATCCACTCGTCCGCAAAGCTGCCGACTGCCAGGTCACCCTGCAGGCCGAAGGTGTCGCCAACCGGGATCGAGAACGAGGCGCCGGCGCGGAAGATGGCACTCGACGGATCGGTCAGGCCACCGAGGTCGAGTTCGAACTTGCCGTTCGGACCGGAAACTGCCGGGAGAACGAAGCCTACATCCTGCTGCGCCGCCGGTTCTGGATCGAAAATCACCAGATCGGCAGCCGTTGCCGTAGCAAAGGCCAGAGGAACATACAGAACGGTGCCAAGAAGCGCCGCTTTCGTCACGTTGAGAATCGACATCGTCCACCTGTCTTACCCAGTATCCTTGGGGCAATACTGGCGGGCGGACGCGGGCGTTGCAAATCACACGCCTGATTCCGGACACCTTTTCGCCTTGGCGTTGTAGATTTGTCGCATTTTAGCGGTGGCCATGAAGCCGTTGTTCCGGCGTTAACCATGGGCGTTGACATGGCGTTGACATGGCGTTGAGGTTCGACCGCCAGTTGCCAGCCCGCCCGGCTCTCGACAGCCCGGAATGCCCGCGCTAGAAGCGGCGTCACGCCCTTCAATTGCCTGCCGGAGCCCCTTCAGATGGAACCGAACAACCTCGTGACGATTTTCGGGGGTTCGGGCTTCGTCGGCACGCAGATCGTGCAACTTTTGGCGCGCGCCGGCTACCGGGTGCGCGTCGCGGTACGTCGCCCTGACCTCGCCGGACACTTGAGGCCGCTGGGCGCCGTGGGCCAGGTGATGCCGATCCAGGCCAACGTGCGGAACCTCGAGTCGGTGCAACGCGCGGTCAAGGGCGCCGATACCGTGATCAACCTCGTCGGCATAGGCTACGAGGGTGGTAAGCAGCGCTTCCGCGCCGTGCACACGATGGGCGCACGCAACATCGCCGAGGCAGCGCGACAGGACGGCGTCACCACGCTTGTCCACATGTCGGCACTCGGGGCCGACGCGCAAAGCGTATCGAGCTATGCGCGCAGCAAGGCGCTGGGCGAGGCCGAAGTGCTGGCGGCGTTTAAGGACGCCATCATCATCCGCCCCTCGATCATCTTCGGGCAGGGTGACGGCTTCTTCAACCGGCATGGATCGCTCGCCCGCTTCCTGCCGGTGCTGCCGGTGATGGGAGCCAAGTCCAGGGTGCAGCCGATCTATGTCGGCGACGTGGCCGCCGCCTTCCTCGCGGCGGTGCAGGGCAAGGTAACGCCGGGCCGCGTGTACGAAATCGGCGGGCCGGAGACCGAGACGCAACTCGAACTGGTGAAGCGCGTGCTCGCCACAACGCACCGGAGCAACCTGCTGCTGCCGGTGCCGGCCTGGTTCGGCAAGCTGCTCGCCCTGCCATTCGCCTTCCTGCCATGGGCGCCGCTGATCACCACGGACCAGGTCGACCTACTGCAGCTCGACAATGTCGTGTCGGACGAGGCCAGGCGGGACAAGCGCACGCTTGCCGCGTTCGGCGTGTCGCCGACCGCCATGGACGCCATCCTCGAGAGCTACCTGTGGCGTTTCATGAAGAACGGCCAGTTCGACCGTCAGACGGCCTGAACCGGCGCCTCGCTACTATTCCGAACACCGACTTACCAACTTATCCCCGCGATTCCTGAACGTGCGAGTATGCCCTCGTCTCCTGCAGGGCGGGCGCTGCGCAACGAACGTGCGGCGGGGGATATCGAGGGCCACCGGAGTCGTCTGGTGGCGGGCCGCG
>Ga0123337_10007077_pt1 | contig 10538 bp, 9 predicted proteins | sample frozenSSSSmetaG_FD_89792 | JGI IMG/M metagenome (GOLD analysis project Ga0123337, IMG submission 89792) | Glacier valley bacterial and archeal communities from Borup Fiord, Nunavut, Canada, to study Microbial Dark Matter (Phase II) -... | ecosystem: Environmental > Aquatic > Freshwater > Ice >...
CTCGTTGGAGCAAAGAGGGCGCTCGCAAACTCGCTAAAGCCCGTGCCGTCTTCTTATCCGATAAGGGTAACTTTTCGCCTTTCACCCTGCCACAAGTTGCCTGACAACCTTTGCTTGCACCCCCTGAAAAGCGTCGCGGGGCATGTGAGCGCAGTGGCGCGCATGGTCGAAGAAGACCAATACTGCATCGACATCATCAAGCAAATTCAGGCGACGGAAGCCGCACTCTCGAAGGTCAGTCAGCTTATTCTGGACGATCACCTGCACCACTGCGTCATCACTGCAATTCAGGGGGATGATCAGGGAGAGCGCGAACGTGTCTTATCCGAAATCAGCGAAGTGTTCGCTGTGAAGAATGCCTAGAGGAGTCGAGTAATCATGGAAGAGAAAACTTTCAACGTTCCCAACATCGGTTGTGATGGTTGCGTGCGCAGCGTCAAGAACGCAGTAAATGAAGTCCCCGGCGCGGAATTTGTCACGGGTGATGAGACTACGAAAAACGTCACTGTGAAGTGGCAAGCGCCCGCGAACTGGACACAGATCGCTGAAGCGCTCAAGGAAATCGACTACGCCCCGGCGGAACTCGTCAATCCGTAGCAACTACACCGCTTCATACTCAAACTTTTCCGCAGCCCTGCACGCAAGCAGCCCTTGTTGTAGGGCTGCATAGTATACAGAAGGTGGACCTATGACGGTTCAAGCACAAAAACAATCACAGGTCGAGGTTTTGCCGATTATTGGTATGACCTGCGCCAACTGTGCCGCGACCATCGAGCGGCAGGTGCGCAAACTCCCCGGCATCGAGGCGGCCAACGTCAACCTTGCCAATGAGCGCCTGAGCGTGAGCTATGACAGCATTGCCCTGAGTCGGGAAGCGATCATCGCGCGCGTGCGCAAGGCAGGCTACGATGTCCCCGAAATTGTGGCGGGCGAAGACATGGAAGATGCCGAAGCCAAAGCCCGCGCGATGGATATTGCCCATCAGGAAAGGCGTCTGCTCGTCGGTGCAGTCTTCACGATCCCGCTGTTCCTGTTGAGCATGAGTCGTGACATCGGCTTGCCTGGCGAATGGGCATTCCAGCCCTGGGTCAACTACCTGTTCTGGGCGCTGGCAACTCCGGTGCAGTTCTACGTCGGCTGGGATTATTACGTGAGTGCCTATCGTGCCTTACGCGCCCGCAGCCCGAACATGGATGTGCTGGTTGCGCTCGGTTCATCCGTCGCTTACTTCTACAGTGTCTTCGTCACGCTCGGTTTGCTGACGACAACCTCCGCTGCTGGCAGCATGGCAGGGATGAATATAGCCAGTAATGCGGTTGCTGCCGGAGCAATGACCAATCACGTCTATTTCGAGATTGCCGCTGTAGTGATCACGCTGATCGTCCTTGGCAAGCTGCTCGAAGTCCGCGCAAAGGGACACACCAGCGAAGCGATTAAGAAGCTGATCGGGATGCGCGCCAAAACTGCGCGGGTGGTTCGCGGTGGGGTCGAGATCGACCTGCCAATTGAGCAGGTCATTTTCGGCGATGTGGTGATTGTGCGACCCGGTGAGAAAATCCCGGTCGATGGCACGATCACCGAAGGCGCGACCACGATTGACCAGAGCATGATCACGGGCGAATCCTTCCCGGTGAGCCGTACCGTCGGCGAAGAAGTGATCGGCGCGACGCTCAATAAGCAGGGCATGTTCAGGTTCAAGGCCACGCGCGTCGGCAAAGAGACGGCATTGGCGCAGATTATCCGACTGGTAGAACAGGCGCAAGGCTCCAAAGCGCCGATCCAAAAGCTGGTCGATCAGGTCGCGGCGGTGTTCGTCCCGTTTGTAATCGGCGTCGCAGCGCTGACCTTCATCCTGTGGATTGGCAGCGGTGCGGATTTTACGACGAGTCTCATCCGGTTGGTGGCGGTACTGGTGATCGCCTGCCCGTGCGCGATGGGCTTGGCAACGCCGACTGCGATCATGGTGGGCGTCGGCAAGGGCGCGGAGAACGGCATCCTGTTCAAGAACAGCGCTGCGCTTCAACAAGCGCTCAAGATCAAGGCAGTAGTATTGGACAAGACCGGGACGGTCACGCGCGGCGAACCCATCGTCACGGATATTGTCCTCAGCCCAAACTGGACAGAAGGCCGGGATCGGCTGCTCACGCTGGCAGGTAGTGCCGAACGCGGTAGCGAACACCCGCTTGGTACGGCAGTCGTCAAAGCGGCAAAAGAAGCCGGGTTCACGCTGCTCGACCCCGGCCAGTTTCAGGCAATCGAAGGTCGTGGTCTGCGTGCTGTCGTGGATGGTCAGACCATCCTGATTGGCAATCTCAAATTGATGGTTAACCTCGGCATAAAGACAGCAGATTTGGATAGCGAGGCCGCTCGCCTGCAATCCGAGGCCAAAACGACGATGTGGATTGCGGTGAATGAACAGGTCGCCGGCGTGATTGCCGTCGCGGATACGGTCAAAGAGGGATCGGCAGAGGCGATCCAGGCGATGCACGCGCTCGGCTTGCAGGTGATTATGCTCACCGGAGACAATCAGGCGACCGCAACCGCGATTGCCAAGCAGGTCGGCATCGACCGCGTGTTGGCGGAAGTGATGCCCGCCGATAAAGCGAACGTGATCAAGCAGTTGCAGAGTGAAGGCTTGATCGTCGCGATGGTCGGCGACGGGATCAACGACTCGCCCGCGCTGGCACAGGCGGATGTCGGGATGGCAATTGGCACAGGCACAGATGTTGCCATCGAAGCCGCCGACGTGACGCTGATGAGCGGCGATCTGCGCGGCGTCCCGCGTGCGATCCGTATTTCGCGCTTGACAATGAACGTTATCCGGCAAAACCTGGGGTGGGCGTTTGGTTACAACGTCGCGCTCATCCCGATTGCGGCAGGCATACTCGCGACGGTGGCTTGGGTTCCGGACATCCTCCGGCAACTCAACCCAATGCTCGCAGCGCTGGCAATGGCATTCTCATCGGTATCTGTCGTCACGAATAGTCTACGTCTGAAAGGAAGCAAAGTCTGAGAGCTTCCCGGTTGCATATCCTCTCCGTGTGTGGGAGGGACTTGGGGTGCGGGAATGCAACTGCGTGACATCTGTTTATGTCAATTCTGCTTTCTCGTAGACATCCGCAACCGACAGCACGCAGCCGATGGACACCAATTCGATAACTGACTCAGCGCCAATCGCGAAGTTCAATACCCATGCGTCGTTGTCCTGCCGGGCGCGATGCTCAATCACGGCTTGATCCTGCGAAACCAACACATATTCACGCAGCGAGTCGAGCCGCCGATACAGCGCAAATTTCTGAACATGGTCGAAATACTCTGTGGAGGGCGACAGCACCTCAATAATCACAGTCGGATTGATGATCGTGTTTGCGTCTTTTTTGGAAAACTGCGTTTGACCGCACACGACCGTCACATCCGGGTAAAGGTATGAATTGGCACGCGCGGCCTGTACTCGTTGGGCGCTGTTATAGACGGCACACGGCCTCTTTTGCGTCTGCATATACAGGTTCGCGGAAATACTTCCCGCAATACGATTGTGCTGTGCCGTCTCGCTCGCCATCGCGAGAATTTCACCATCGATGTATTCGTGTTTGGAGTCGCTCTCGCGCTCCATGACCAGATATTCGTCTTCTGTGTAGCGCACGATCTGTGGTGCAGCAGACATCGCAAAACCCTTTGCCTCGTCATCCGATTATAACCGCAAGTTCATTCCAATAGTGTGACAACGAAATCTTCCCATTTTGAGTCTATTTGCGCTTATAATGGCGGCGAATTGTAAGCCAAACAGGGTGTACTATGGAGTCATCGTCCGGTATCAATCTCTCCTGTCTCGTCCCGCTGCTGCTCATCGTGCTTTTCGGGGGTGTGCTGTTCACGATTGGAAGGCGTATCATCCGCTTCACCGATGAACTGGCGCTCTTTGGGTTGATGTTCAACGGCGTACGCGAGGTAGTAGGACCGCAGCGCTTCACTATCGGCTGCGGGATGGTCGCGGTGCTCGCACTCACCACGATCAGCCTGCTCATCCTCTCGGTAATGAATTTCTCTACCTGTTTCAGCGCGTCCCCTTCGGAGTTCTGCCGCTACTTCGCGATAGGCGGGGGGCGCTGACTCGACGCGCGCCTGATGACCCTTCACGCGCCGCCACGCAACGGCTATGATAAAGTGCTGCTCTGTCTACGATTGAGGCATCTTGCGCCATGAACCGATTTTTCCGTTGGCCGCGCTACTGGCTGCTGGCCGCGCTGTTGGCTGCTACGCTCGTCCTCCTGACCGGGATCGCACCCGGTGCGGCTCAACCGCTCGATCAGGCTCCGGCGACCAATACCAAACGCCCGACGCTCATCCCGACCAATACGCCGCGCGTGACCGCAATCCCAACCCGCACCACGACGCCGACCCGCGTGCCGACCGATACGCCCGCGCCGACGCCCACGACCGTCGGACCGCTCGAATATCCAGACAATATCAACTCGCTGACCGGGCTGCCCTTCCCCGACGACGCCGCGAAGAACCGCCGCACGATGATCGTCAAGGTGTCGAACTATACGCCCGTCGTGCGTCCGCAATCTGGCCTCACGGATGCCGACATCGTGTATGAATATGAAGTCGAAGGTGGTGTGACGCGCTTCGCGGCGTTCTACCGCTCGCACGGTGCGGAAAAGGTTGGCTCGATTCGGTCGGGACGCCTGTTCGACCTCGAATTGATGAATATGTACAATGCAGTCCTCGCCTACAGCGGGTCCAACGATAACATCAAGAAGATGATCCTCGAAGGCTACTGCCTGAACGACAAACTTGGTGCGATCACCTGCCCGGAAGGTCAGGAAAAGTACCGCAAGTCGCTCCGCTCGCAGGCATTGACCCCGCAGTTCGGAGACAATTGCCCGCCCTTCTGCCGTTTCCCGCGCGCTGGCCTCGCCTTTGAGCATACGCTTTTCGGCAATGTCTTCCAGATGTGGGACCTTGCCGCCAAGCGCAGCAACAATCAAGGAAGCAACGTGCGCGGCCTCGCCTTCGATGTCAACCCGGACCCCAACGGCGGCACGGCTGCCGACATATACATCAAGTGGTACAACGATCAGAATGCACGCTGGCAATACAACCCGACTGACGCGAAATATTATCGCTGGAACAGTGGCCTGCCGCACACCGACGCAATTAGCGGCTCGCAACTGACGGCGGATAACGTCGTGCTGCTGCAAGCCTACCACGTCAACCGCCCTGATATTTACGAATCGGAGACTGGCTCACCCGCCGTCGAAATCTCGATGTGGGGCGGCGATATTGCGTGGGTTTTCCGTGATGGACAGTGGTTCAAAGGGACCTGGCGGCGCAACCGTGACAAGGGCGCGTTGTATCTCTACTATGCCGACGGCAAGACGCCGATGCACCTCAAGCCCGGCCAGACCTGGTTCGAGATCGTGCGCCCGCAGATGTTCGGCGTGACCATCGCGCAGGAACTTGTCGATACGAAAGGGACCGAAACGCCCGCCGCGCTGACCGCAACCGCCCGCGCGCCGAAAATCCCAATCCTGAACCTCACGCAGACTGCGCAGTTCGCGGAAGCGACGACCACTGCCAGCGCCTTGCAGATGAGCAATGGCACGACGCCGACTGTAACCACGACGAAAAAACCGTAGCGCGGTAAAATCAGCAATATGAATGTACCGTCTGCACCGTCTGCACCGTCGCCATCTTCTGCGTTGTCTGCATCCTTTACGGCGGCCAACGTGGAGCGCTTTTCCGGCTTTGCGGAGACGTATGATCGTCACCGCCCGTCGCCGCCCGAAGCGCTCCCGGCACTCCTCTGCCAGTATGCGGGCATCGCCTCCGCCTCCGATGCGCGACCCGCGCTCGTGGTGGACCTCGGCAGCGGGACGGGGCTTTCGACGCGCCTGTGGTCGGGTCATGCCGACCATGTGATCGGCATCGAACCCAACCCCGAAATGCGCGCACAGGCCGCGCGCGAAACGACCGCGCCGACAATCGAATATCGCGAAGGTCACAGCGCGGCGACCGGGCTTCCCGACGCGAGCGCAGACATCGTGATGGTTGCGCAGGCGCTGCACTGGATGGAACCGACCAGCACCTTCGCGGAAGTTGCGCGCATCCTGCGACCCGGCGGCGTCTTCGCGGCAGTCGATAACGATTGGCCGCCGCTCATCTCCCCGCAGATCGACCAGCAATTTTACGAGTCGCGCCGCCGTGAGCGTACCCTCGTTGAGACTGGCGATTACGAGCGCGAGATACGCTCATGGGCGAAGCCCGGTCACCTCGGCCGCATGGAGAAGAGCGGTCAATTCAGCATGGTCCGCGAATTCTTCTTGCATAAGCAGGATAGTGGGGACGCCGCGCGCATGATCGGGTTGGTCCTCAGTCAGGGCGGCACGCAAACCCTGCTCAAAGCGGGGATGAGCGAAGACGACATCGGCTTGACCGGGTATCGTGCGGCACTCGATACGCTCTTCGGCGGTGTGGCGCGTGCATGGTGGTGGACTTTCCGCGTGCGGATTGGGGTGCGCTGAGTTGCGGGATGCCGTGCGCGGGGCGCTGCTCTTCGTCCTGCTGGCCGCCGTCTATTTCTTCTTTTTTAGCGGAGTCGCGGTCAGCAACGACGAGGTTCAATTGTGGGACGGCGTTCACAGCTTCGTGCAGCAGGGCAACCTGTGGCTGAACTATAGCGGTGCGCTTCGATTGCCCGGAAATTATCCGAGTAACGCGCCCGTCCCGACGCTCGACTCGGAGCCGGGGCAGGTCCTCGCGGCAGCGCCGTTCTTCGTCGCCGCGCTATGGCTGCCGGGGCTTGGCCTCGTGCAGACTGTCTGGCTGCTGAATGTCGTGCTGACTGCGCTCACCGGGACGCTCATCTATCATTATGCACGGCTGCTCGGCTACGAAACGCGCACGGCAATCGGCGCGACGCTGCTCTTCGGCCTTGCGACAATCGCGTTCCCCTACAGCAAGACGTTTTTTCGTGAGCCGCTCTTGGGTGTTCTGCTGCTCATCTGCGCGTACTGCCTCGAACGTTGGCGGCGTGCTGGATGGCGTTGGCTGCTGCCCGCCGTTGCCGCGCTGTTCGGCGCATTCCTGACCAAAGACGCGGCGATCCTGATTCTCCCGGTGCTGCTCGTGATCGTGCTTCCGCCAATCCGCAAGGTGAATCGGCGCTCATTGCTTACGGTGGTGGGGCTGGTCGTGGTGGCGCTCGTTGTGACCATACTCCTGTCGCGTGTGGTCGGCGGGCGCTTCGACATCGCGGCGCGGCTTAACCACCTTCTGGAAAACTCATCCGCAATACCGGACGCGCTTGCCGGCTTTCTAATCAGCCCCGGACGAAGCATCTTCGCGTTTTCGCCCGCGTTATTGTTAGCGCTGCCCGGTGGCCTCATTCTACTGCGGCGCGGCGCGGTACGGCTGCTCCTGGTCGCAGTCACCGCGCTACTCAGTTTCGTATGCGGGTATGCGCTGCTGCAAAATGTGAACTGGTACGGCGGCACGGCCTGGGGACCGCGCTACATGGTCCCGCTGACGCCCTACCTCGCGCTATTAACCCTCCCCGCCTTGCAGTCTCTACCCCGTGCGCGACTTCCCGCGAAGATCGTCGCGGGCATGTTGATCGCGGGGAGCGCCGCGTTGCAAACGCTCGCGATTCTCATCCCACTTGGCGATTATTACCGCTTTCTTGAAGATGAAGGCGCACGGCTTGGGCGCTCGCTGGTCGGCTGGATCGCCGGGACGTGGGACCTCGCCTATATCCCGCAAACGGTGCTGCCGCGTTTGCTCGGAAAAGTATCATTCGACCTCGCGTGGGATGTCAACCGCGCCGCGTGGGTCGGCGTGGCGTGCCTCGTCCTCGTGCTATGCGCGGCGCTGGCACTGCGTAGGCCGGGGCGCTTTAATGGACTGGCGCTGCTGATGGCACTGTTGCTTGTGTGCTTTGCCGGACTGCGTGCGGCTGGAAGTGATCCGCGCTACGGTGGGAACGACCCGGCTGCGTCCCGTGCGCTGCAAGCCGTCGAGCAGGCGACCCGTCCGGGTGAGACGGCGATGTTGCTCGGCAGCAATGCCTATCGCGCCTATTTTATGAACAACTATCGTGGACGCGCGCCGATCTTTCAATTGCACGACCCACCCGGCGAAGTCGATGTTCCCGGTCGCCCGCTGCGCATGACGATCTCACCGTTGCAACTCGACCCGGCCAACCTCGATGCGCGCGTGGACCCGGCCACCACGACGATGCTCCCGCGCATCGCGGCGCTTGCAAGCCGCTGGCTGTACATCACCGAATTTCGGTATGAAGACCGCACGCGGACGCGCGCACTCGAAAATTATCTGGTGCGCCACTATTTCCCGATACGCGAAGTCTTGACGACCGATACGGTACGCATCATCGAATTCAGCGCGCAGGACGCCCCACCTGATAACGTACCGCCCTGGCCTCTACGAAGCCTCAATGCGCCGTTCGGAAAATTGCTCACGTTCATCGGCGCAGACCTGCCGGAAGTGGTCAAGCGCGGCGCGGTGTTGCCCGTCTCGCTGCTGTGGCGCTTCGAGGGCTGGTCGCAAGGTGCTGACAAGTTCGACTATAGCGTAAATATCTCCTTGATTGCGCCTGATGTTGGGACGGTTGCGCAGCGTTCCGGTACGCCGCAAGGGACCTTCGGACGTATGAGCGAATGGGTAGCGGGCGGCTTTTACCGCGATAACCACGCGCTGGAAGTTCCCAATAAACCGGGTGAGTATGAAATCTGGATCGTGGTCTACGATTGGCGCGACAATACGCGGCTCCCGGTCGCACGCGCGGATCATCTCGTCCTTGCAAGCGTGCGGGTCGAGTAGCGAATGCGGCGCGCGGGTGCGCTGTTGATCATCGGTGGGCTTGTGGCGTGGCTGCTTATCGGCGGCGCGGTCCTGTTCAGCCTGATTGAACCAGGTCCGGCCTTGCCCACCATTGCCGCGACAATTCAGCCGACGCGCGTAGCTATCCAACCGAGCGCGACGGCAACCCCAACGACCTCTGCAACTCCCGAACCGACTATCACGCCATTCGTTCAGCCGCCGACCGCGCTCCCTGAAACTACGACACCCACGACAATGGCCGTAGTGACGAACACACCTGCCCTGATCGCCAGTGGCACGCCTGTCAGTACATCGACCGCAGCGCCCACGCGCTCCGCTTCCGGCTGCGCGCCGCCCGATGGCTGGACCACGTACACGGTTGGACCGGGCGATACGCTCTTTGGTTTTGTCCTCGGCAGCAAAAATACGCTTACCGTCGAGCAGATCATGCAGGCGAACTGCTTGAAATCGAAGCTGCTTTCGCTCGGACAGGTGCTATATCTGCCACCGGGCGCAGCGGCCAACGCGCCGAAAGTGGATGACGGTCCCGCCGAAGGTCCGAGCCTGCCTGCCGGAGCGACGCGCAAAGCGGCCTGCCCATGTACATTGAGCATTCGCGCGGGGTGGCGGCGTGAGCAAATCGCGGCGGCAATCGATACGGTTCCGGTCGGCTTCACAGGACGCGACTTTCTGGCCGTGACGGGTCCCGGTATCACGGTGAGTGGCTTTGCATTCCTTGAGGGCAAGCCCGCTACGGCAAGTTTCGAGGGTTTCCTCTTCCCCGGCAGTTACGCCCTTGAAAACACGAGTAGCGCCACCGATCTGCGAGATATGCTGCTGCGCGCGTTCGGCGCGGCGGTCCCGGAAGGCTTGCGTGCGGAAGCGGCCTCGCGCGGGCTGTCGTTCTACGCAGTCGTTGCGCTCGCGAGCGTCGTTCAGCGCGAGTCCTATGCGCCATCCGAACAGGTGCAAATCGCGAGCGTGTTTTACAACCGCATGGCGGCGGGCAAGGCGCTCTCCAGCACAGCGACGGTGCAATACGCGGTAGGCAGGGCGGGCGCGTGGTGGCCGAAAGTCGTTGCAGCAGACCTGAAAAACCGCTCGCGCTACAACACGTATATCTGGCTGGGCGTTCCCCCCACGCCGATCTCCAATCCGAACCTTGACGCGCTGCTCTCCACGCTGCGCCCTGCCCAGACAAATTTTCAATATTTTGCGGGTGATTGTAATGGTGGTGGGAATTTCTATACAGCGACGTATGCAGAATTCGAGGAAAAACTCAAAGCGTGCGGCGTTCTGAAATAGCTCTTGCGTTTGACAATTGCGCGAGAGAATGGCGGCGTGTTGTATAACAAAAAAGGCGCTCTAGTGAGAGCACCCTTCAGCATTGCCAAACGAGAGAATTAGATATTTGTGACGATATTCGAGAAGACATTGCCGATGATCGGACCCAGCAAGGAGAGAATCACAATGACGACGATAGCGACGAGGACGAGAATGAGCGCGTATTCGACGAGGCCTTGGCCTTCTTCATGGGGGATGTACAACATTAGTGGTCTCCTATCAGATAACTGATGGTCAAACGAAAACGAACTGACGTAAAACAGGGGGGATACGGTGTGTAAACCAGTCGAACTGGAAGGTAGTGCTGTCCAAGAAGTGCCGAAAAGCCTGACATAAGGCTGGGAATTCAGGGA
>Ga0123337_10007078_pt1 | contig 10538 bp, 12 predicted proteins | sample frozenSSSSmetaG_FD_89792 | JGI IMG/M metagenome (GOLD analysis project Ga0123337, IMG submission 89792) | Glacier valley bacterial and archeal communities from Borup Fiord, Nunavut, Canada, to study Microbial Dark Matter (Phase II) -... | ecosystem: Environmental > Aquatic > Freshwater > Ice >...
TCTGAATTATTCTCAGTAATTGACAGAATAATAACCCAAAATAACCCTGTATTGCCTCAAACAATACAGGTTATTTTTTTGCCGAATAAAGAATTTAAAATGGAGTGAATTGCATCTTTCGATGCTGTTTCTATGAGAAAAATACTAAATTATCAAGGAGTAATTCTCATGGTTAACGCTAACGCTCGCAAAACTGCCAAACCATCACGTAAAATTGAAAGGCATATTCCTGCTTTAGAACGAGTAATGACTTATCAGGAAAAAGTACACCTGATGGTAATTGAAGTATTGCGGGAAGAATCAGGAAGAGAATTAGCAGCAGCAGCCAGATTTAACGAACAAGAGTTTGATTGGGACAAACACAATTCCCAATTCCGTAAGGACTATGTAAATACACCATTAAAAGAACTGGTGAATTATGCCCGCAAACTTTACGGCTTGAATAATCTTGATGAAATACGAGATAGACGTGCTTCTCATAAAGCTGCTCGGTCTAAACGCATGGACGGACTCAATGGTTTAAGTAGCAACTCTGATGACTTGATAAATGACGATTTTGAACAAGATGAAGATGACGAAGATGTAGAAATTGACGATTAATTACAATGCCCTGAATTATCTAATTCGGGGCATTTTTATTTCCCGCCCACCCGCATCCAAAAAACAGAATTGAAGGCAGCGATTGCTGCTGAATTCAAGAGATTTAAAAGTGAACTCTAACTCAGAAGGCATCTGTCGATGCTGTCTAGGTGAGATGTATTAATTCGTTAATCAAAGGATAATCAAATGACTCGTAATCAGCAACAAACAAAAGCGTTGGATCAAGTAATAGGTTATCAGGATAAAGTGCGATTAATGGTACTGGAAGTTTTACGTGAGGAATCAGGCAGAGAACTTGCTGCTCAAGCACGTTTTAATCAGCAAGAATTTGATTGGAACGAACATAACATTCACTTTCGCCAAGACTATAGCGAAACTCCCATTAATGAACTACTAGCATACGCCAAACGTCTGTATGGACTGAAAGATTTGGATGCAGTACGGGAGCGGCGTAAAGCTCATAAACAACAACGTACAGCTAGATGGGCTGAAGCTTCATAATTACCTGCTGGTTCTTACAGTAGCCCCACTAAAATGTGGGGTAACTTTTTTGCCCCCCACCCTCAACCGTAAAAGCTTTATTTTACCGAAGATGCAGCTTCGCATCCCACCCCACCAAATGTTGTAATTGTCCGACTGTAAAGTTTACTGGTCATTAACTCATCAATCTGCTGGTTTGAAAGTTGAGTTGGCTTGACTTCGACTGTGGGTGCAGTTCCTCCCCTGTTGACTTGAATAATGGAATTAGCCCAATAAAACTGCTGCTGGTCAGGTTGGGAATAAACAGGATAACAGCCTTTCGAGGCGATCGCTAATTTATGCTCTACGCTAGAAACTGATGGCAGAGAAATACCAGCACGGACTAATTTTGCCTCTCCTACTGGCCCCCACAAACGCAATTGTTGATTTACACAACGTTTTCCATCTTTTAGCGGGGCAATGATGTTGCCACAAACTTTAACATCCACATCATACATCGGCGGATAATCAGGCACAGTTTGAGCTTGAGTCGTATTCCTCTCATCCTTGCCACTGACATTTACAGTAGTAGGGGTACAAGCTGTAACTATACCTACTATTACCAGCAGCCAAAGCCAGTTAACTTTGCGGGTAAACATCTGCTTAATCCTCTTCTACGATTGAGAAATTGACAACTAATTTTTTAACTTAGATACAAACTTGCGCTGATTGCTAGGTGATGTCCATAACGTGCAGAACCCGGATGAGGCTTTTCTGCTACTTGCTCCAATTTCCAGTGTTACTCCCAAACGCTTAACATCCTTAGCACAAGTAAGTTGACCGTTTTGGTCACGACTCAACAAATCTTGATTCCATTGCATTAGGTTGTGAGCAAACTTACCTTCATTACTGGTTGCCCATTCCAAAGCATTGGCTTCCTCTTGTGTGAGTTGGCGTGGCCCAGCAGGATCTAGATGACTAGATTGATACCAGGACATTCCACCTACACTTACCAGCCCACCCACTCCAGCTGCAATTAATAGCAGTATTCCCGCAGCAATTAGAGAGGGAACTGAATGAATAGCACGCTCAAATTCAGTACGCCTAATTAATCCTGTCACTGCCTGAGCAATCGCTTTTTGCTGGCCTTTTACTGCTGCCTTTTCATATGTCTGGAGATGGTCATAAAGCTGCGTTTGCCACAGGTCAAACATTGCTTCCATTTCTTTGGGATTGTCTTCCAACAGTACTTGTAGCCTGCCAGTAGCAATCATCATCAGAAATGCTGGATCATCAGGGTCAAGTCCGGTTTGGACTACTATTTCCCAAACCCTAGCTTTAAATGAATCATCTTTACCTCGAATGGCTAAATCTAGTAAAGTTGGGTAAGGAATTTGGCTCAGTCCTTTGCCTCTAGCAGCAACTGAATCCAAAAACTCATCGTCTAAATCAAGTTCTTCAGTGTGAGAATTACTCATATTTGTATTTGCTTTTAGCTAATTTGCGCCCTCGTACCATACGCTCATTTGGTAATTTGATTTGATGGTGGGAGATGTCACCGAAACAGTGCTAAGTGCTGAGTAAGGAGTGTTGAGTAAAAAAGTAAAATTAATTGCACAGGCTAAACCCCCCGCTATCCATGTACAGCACTCCTAAATTAGATTACTTTTTGGTAGCAACTTTGCCATTAGCATCATCAACTTTTTCTGTTGGGGAAATAATTGAAGCTGCCGGAGGGTTCCAGATTTTAGCTTTCTCAATTTCGTCAGAAGTTCTTTTGAGAAAATTGTGTAATCGCTGCTTACCCAATACACCTAACTCTCCATAATCTCTAGCCGCAGAAAAATTTATTTGATTGGCATCAAGGATATCCCGTTCTCGATAGCTGAATTTGGGAAAATTGATGACAGCTACTTTATAAGCTTTGATTAATTCCTGTAAATCCTTACGTCCATCTACGTGTTTCCAGTCATCACATAAACCATAATTGCGTACAAATATATGCTTAATCTTGGTTTCAAAGCGTTCGAGAGATTGCATAAATAATTGAACACTGTCATATCCACCACTACAAACAAACCACTTATATATTTTGACCTTATTTTTCCCAGTAATTTCTAGGATTTGATTACGCTCAATCCAATCAGTTACTGCTGGGTATACTTGAGCAGGTAAATTGACAATGACAGAAGTTGTTAGCGCTAAATTAAAAATTTCATCAGCATCGTAAGCTTTACGCTCTGATTCGCTAAAAACTGCTGTTTTATGATTATCTGGGTAAAAAGCGCCTACATCTGGATTACTTTGGTCTGCTTCTACTAACTCATAAGGGAGTTTATTGTCAATGCAGTATTGCACCATAACCCGTGCAAACAAAGACTTGCCAACTCCACCTTTTTCGCCATCAATGAAGTGAATTGCTGCCATCTGAAATATCCTTTACAATTTGACTAATTGTGCATTAATAAATACTTAAATATCCTCAAACATATTGTCTGTATCATCATAGAAAGACCCCTCACCAGCAATGAAGGAATCAGAATCTATTTTGTGTTTTGGCTTGCTGCTACCATTATTATTGCTATTAGTAATACCTTTGTTTTGACTACTACTATCATCAGGATTACTGTGACTGGAATTATTTGCATCTAGACCGAACATAGTAGCAAGCGTTTGAGGATTGGTCATAGTGCTTATAGGCATAGGCAAAACATCACTTGATTGATGTGGTAATCCTAGTTCCATTCGTAAATAAGCCAAATGTTGTTCCAGGGCATGACAACAAATCAACCCTACCCGACGCAGTTCTTGATCACTAATATCTACACCTGTATCTGCTTGTGCTTTGTATGCTAAAGGCAACCAACACATTCGTAATGCCTGCAATACCATCTCTTTGCTAGAACGCGCTTCATCTCCCTGTTGTAAATATGTGATTAACTGCCCGTCTACTGTATTTGAGTAAGGATGGTAAGAAAATCTAAAAATTTTGCGCTGTCTATTAGTATCAGGATTTTTACGTAATTTATTATTAGTCATAGTTATGCCACCTTCTCCATTTGCGCTCTAAACCGCATAAACAAACCAAACGCATCAATCAACCTAAACGACAAAGCTTCCTGCTCTCGGAAAGTACGGCAATAATCATTACTTTTATCCTTGAATACTTCTTGTACCTGCTGCTGTAAGTCAGCACCCCAATAAGTTGAAATTTCTTGAAAACAGTCTTGTAACTCTTGCTCTAAGTACAATGCTGCGCCACCACTTAAGATCACCTCGTTCACCGCAGGTAAAGTTGATTCCAGCCAATCGTAAAGCCTAGACCAATACTCAGCTTTAGCAGTAGCAATGGCATTAACAATCATCTGCAATTCATAATCAAGATTTTTAGGTTCTCTGCTTTTGACCAGAGTGCGAATTGCTTGGTTATCAGTCGTGATATCTGAACCAGCTGCATAGATCGCAGAGGTTAAAGCTGTGGCATCCTGTCCAGATGTGCGCTCAATTACTCGCTTTACCATTTGGTGAAAGCCCAGCTCATTGGTGTAACCTGCCGTCATCTTGCCCCGTTCAAATAATAGAAGGCTGGTATTGCGATGCCCGAACATTAGCACTGCAATGGTTTGGGCGTTGAACCATTCTTTACCATTCTGGCGTTGGCGAATCATTGCCAATCCCGCACCTTCGGGTAAGCACTCGAATCGCTCCAGTTTCACCCGCAACCTTTGACCCCGAAACCTAAAATCCTTGAGTGCAGACTGCAATTGTTGCTCAAATGCTTGGCGATTTTGATATTCACCATAGGGCAATAGTGAGGTCAGTGATAGTGAAAACCTGTTAGGCAATTTGTTGTGTTGAGCGATCGCACCGATTACTGCTAGGGCTTTGTGAATTGAGGTTTCGTACTTGAGCTTATCGAGTCTGGCAGATGCTGAAAACTGCTGTGCCAGGAATCCAACTACCGTACATTGTGTATCACCATCCGCAGGATTTGACACCCAGGCTTCATCTACTGGTTTAGGAGATTCCAGACCCTTGCGACTCGACATATAAGCGTCAATCGAACTTTGAGGCAACTTCAGCATCTCTGGTTCCATTGTCATCAAACATGGTTTGCCTTCAGTTGCTAATTCGTAAACAATCTTGGTCAAGGAAGCACCAGGGTCAAAACTGACTATCAAGTTTGACATTGACTGTGGTTGTGATTATCCATAAAAGCTGCTTTTAACTTAAATGCAAATATTGGCTGTGAACATCACTCTACTGACCATTTTATTGAAGGCAAATTTTATCCAGTTGGTTATTCTTTTTTCGCTGCTGTTAATTAAGTCGTTACTTTTCTGCTAAGAAATTCGATTTAGAAAAGTGTGCCATAACAGATCCATGCCAGTTCCACGAATGAGCCATTGCGGATTCATTACAGTGACAATGTTGATCCAATAGAGATCCATTTGTACGACATACGTATTGTAAGTATAATTTTTATTTGCAACAATGCTTAACAATTGACAAAGATTATGCCATGAGAGATCCAATACAAATCCATCAGCGATCCATTACATATTCATCTAACAGTTGATTCGAGTAGCCCAAAAAAACCTTTGGTGAGTAGCAAGCTATGTTGCTGTCCGGACATTTTTTCTGGGGAGAAAAAACGCACCCCCAGGTGCGGCAACAAACTTGCCCTCTTTTCACGGTTCCCCTACCTCAGTAGGTCAACCACCGTGACAGAGGGGAAGACGATACGAAAATTCTCTGTAAAAGTTTAGCCTAGAAAATTTCTGCGAGGTTTAAGCAGATTAGCTTTTTAATTGCGCGATGTGCTACGCCTTGCCGTAGGCGATCGCTTTCACTATATCAAGATGCCCCTAGCGCTATCTTGACTTCCTTAGTACTCAACCAAAGCTATTGCAGCGCATTTCATTATCTCGCATCGCATCTTGGCATCGAACCAGAATCGTAAGTAACCGCTTGGTCAATGACAAATGATAGTGCTGTCGTCAAACTTAAAACAGATATTGACTAATGCATCAATAATGCGACAAAAACGCTCACACAGGATAGATATTAGACTGACTTTGGCAGAATATGAGAAAGCACAGTTAATGGCAGATGAAAATAATCTCACTATGAGTGAGTTGTTTCGTGCCAAGACTCTGAAAAATAGATTGCCCAGGCGTGTCACCAAAGTAGCAGGTCAAACTTACTGGGAGTTGGGGAAAATAGGTAATAACCTCAACCAAATAGCTAAAGCAATCAATACTTCAGTACTCATGGGAGAACCTGTGGTCGTAGATAGAGCATTGTTGTCACAGGTAAGAGATTTGGTGAAACAGGTGCGCCGAGAGATTGCTGAAATTGATTTAATCACTGATTTACAAGATGAAGGATGATTGGCAAGCACATCAAAGGTAAAAGTTTCCGGGGACTGCTAAACTACCTCTTTGGCAAAGATGGGGCAAGACAAATCGGTGGGAATATGGAAGGAACAAACCCACGGGAATTAGCCGCTGAATTTGGTATATCTCGAAGATTAAACCCGAAGGTGAACAGGGCTGTTTATCACGCTTCTCTCAGTTTGGCCTACAAAGAGAGTTTAGATGATGATACTTGGCATGAAATCGCCCAAAAGTATCTGCAAGCAATGGGTTTTGATATGAACCAATATGTCGTAGTGCGGCATATTGACCGGACTCATGAACACATACATATTGCTGCCAGTCGCATTCAATTAGATGGCACTACAGTTTCTGATAGCTGGGACGATCGCAGAAGTGAAGCGGTAATTCGTAAGTTGGAGCAGGAATACAATTTACAATCAGTGCAACCAAGTTGGGAAAAAGATAAGCACAGTCCAACTACTGGCGAACGTAGGCACATTGCCAGAACTGGAGAGGAAAGCGTTAGAGTGAGACTCCAGCGATCGCTCGATCAAGCAACCCACGACCATCCCACTATGCCAGAGTTAATAGAGCGAGAGCAACAACAAGGTGTTAATGTCCGCGTTGGTTATACTCGCACAGGCATTGTCAAAGGCATTAGTTACCAACTTGATGGTGTGGCTTTTAGTGGTACGCATCTGGGTAAAGCATATACCTTTCCTGGTTTACAAAAGCATCGAGGGGTAAACTACAGTCCCAAGCGGGATGACAAACGCATCCAGAAATTCATGGAACAAGCTGTTGAACATCCTACACCAGCAGTACCTCCAAAACAGGATGACAAACATATCCAGAAACTCATGGAGCAAACTGTTGAAAATCCCACACCAGCAGTTACTCAAACAAACTCCTTGCCTATACCAGAACCAACAAACTGGGAGCAAATACGCCTAAACTTAAGCCAGCAGTACAATTTACCCAATTCTCTGCTCACAGAACTGTATGAAAAGGGTTGGCTCTATGCAAGTCAAACAGGTCAAGCAATATTTGTGGAACGCACGCTCGATGATCTTCCAACTCTTGCCAAGCAGCTAGAACCAACGGGTGACTTCACCGCTATTCTCCTTAACTCTGAACCGACAAAAAAAGGTAGTTTTTGGATTGCTACAGATGCCACAGTAAAAAGAGCAGTGCTACTAAGTGACCCGATTGAAGTTCTCTCTGTTATTGCCTTAGAATCAACTGTTGACAAAAAACAGCGCAAACCTACACTATATTGGAGTGTAGGCGATAGTGAGCAATTACCTCTAGAATTTTTGCAAGCGATCGATACAGTAGTCATCGCTTTTAAAGATAATGATAAAGTTGAGGACTTGATAGCTGAGATACTAGCTGAACTACCTCAAGCCAAAAAAGTTTCTCCCAGTGAAGCTGGTTGGAATGGGATGCTAACTAACAATCACTTGCAACCCAACCAAAGGCGAATCCCAGAGCTTCAAGGTTGGGAACTTTGATATCAGTTATCATTAAAAGAAACACCATTCCATCGACTAAGGAACAGCCAGCACCCGCAGGTGACTTTGGCTGCTAAGTTATCGGCAAGATAGTAGTTTGGATGTTGTCTGTCAGCATTTAGGGCTTCATGAACCGACACGCTCAAATTAAAATTTGAACAACACCTGTAATATTTTCATTGCCATACCAAATGGCTATCGCTTCCCAGTAGATGTTGTAAATATATAGTTGTCACCCGGATCTGAAATCCCTGGGAAAACGGAATCGGACGTGTAATCACTCTCCTACAAATCTTGGCACAGTTGTTGTGGCAATTGTTTCATCACACGGACAAAAGGAGCCACATCATCTAAACCCTGCGCCACAATCAGAGCGCCTTGAATGGCAATAGCAGCATCTTCCCCACGCTCATGAGCCAGCGTCTCATCTAATCCGGCTGCCCTCAAAACAGTTGCTATTTCATCAATCCAGGTTCGTAATAGTGTTTGCACCTTGGTATGAAAGATATCTCGTGCTGACCCCATCAACAAGATGGCACACATACAGGGTTGTTGTCCGCCTTCATATAGCTCGTTAATCTGCTCACACATCTTAGTCAACCGAGTGAGCGCATCCCCTCCACCGCGAAGTATCTGTAAAATGTGTTCCTCCAACCAACATTCCATAAAATCCAACACCGCCGTCACCATTTCATCCTTCCCACCGGGGAAGTGATGGTAGAGACTGGCTTTCCCCAAACCTGTCGCTTGTGAAATTTTCGATAAAGTCGCCCCATCGTAACCATACTGTCGAAACAGTTGTAGCAAGCAGGGAATATAAGTATCTTTTGCCATTTACAGAAATTGAAATCTCATCTCTTGACATTATACCGAATGATTGGTACAGTTATTTTGTACCGAACGCTTGGTACAAAATAACTGTACCAATTCCTTAATTTGCAGGGATGTCTATGCAGCATCTCGAATCGCAAGAGGTGTCAGTTGACAACGGGAGAAATCAACTTGCCGTGACTATCTCTGATTGCTGTCGTTCTTATTCCCGTTAGACCGCTAATTTTTAGCTTAACAGTGCTTCTTTTTACAGAATATTGAGGATTAACCAATGATTAAGCTTTATGGTCACGAACTCTCTGGTAACAGCTATAAGGTCAAGCTCTTGCTATCACTATTGGGCATTGAACATGAATGGATTAAGGTCGATTTGCTGAAGGGGGAACACAAAGCCTCTGAATTTCAGTCGCTTAATCCCTTCGGTCAAGTTCCCGTATTAGTGGATGGCGACACAATTATAAAAGACGCACAGGCAATTTTGGTTTATTTGGCTCGTTTTTATGGTGGTGAACAATGGTTGCCACTGGATGCTGTCTCACTTAGTCAGGTTGTACGTTGGCTATCTACAACTGCGGGTGAAGTGCGTCAGGGGCCAGAATCGGCTCGTTTGTACTATCTGTTTAATGCCACCAGTATTGATATTGACAGAGCTAACCAAAAAGCAGAGTTTATTCTTACACAACTTAACCAACATTTGCGCGATCGCCAATGGTTAGAGTTCGAGCGGATAACTATTGCAGATATAGCAGTATTCCCCTATGTTGCCTTAGCACCAGATGGCAAAATTGCTCTTGACTCTTATCCTCATATTCTGGCATGGATTGAGCGAGTTAAGACCCTTCCCGGTTTTATAGGAATGCAAGGAATTGCAGCACCTACCTTGGTATAGGCAAATAACACCCAGTTTAGATGGAGAAGGTAGAGAGTCAGAGGAATTTTTTCCCTTCTCTTCTCCCCTGTTTTTAGATATGTAAAAATAAAGAGTTATATGGCACGTAAATTTACGCAAATTGCTTTCACGCCTGCTGTCAAAGTTGCTCAAGAACAACGTGGCTCACGGCAGACCTATGCTCGATTTGAACAAAATGGGCCTTCTAACGATACCATCACACCAGAAATTGAGGAATTTATCGCCCAAATGGATGGTTTTTATTTAGGAACCGTCGGTTCTAATGGTTATCCCTACATTCAATTTCGTGGTGGACAACCTGGGTTTTTGAAAGCTATAGATGAAAAGACTTTAGGATTTGCTGACTTTAAAGGCAATGTTCAATATGTTACCGTTGGTAATCTTGACGAAAATGATAAAGCTTTTTTGTTTTTGATGGATTATCGCCATCGCCGACGGTTGAAAATTTGGGGGCGGGCTATGTATGTAGAAGATGATAGCGAACTAATTGAAAGCCTGAAAGTTCCTAACTATGAAGCAGAAGTGGAACGAGTGATTCTGTTTCACATTGAAGCTTGGAATTGGAACTGTCCACAGCACATTCCTATTCGCTATTCTGAACAAGAAGTGGCGGCATTGCAAGCGAGAATAACTCAACTAGAGGAACTTCTTGCTAAGAAGCAGCAAATCTAATTTTTCTGAGTGACCCAAGCCAATCAAAGGTTTCAGGCGAAAATTTATGTAAGTAAAATGTGGAAAAGTTGGTTCTAGTGCAGCTAACGCCACTTAGAGAGGGATAAATTCTCTAGGCGTAACTGCAATGACTTTCAATCCCAGACAAACAACTATTAAATTTCTCAGACA
>Ga0123337_10007080_pt1 | contig 10537 bp, 8 predicted proteins | sample frozenSSSSmetaG_FD_89792 | JGI IMG/M metagenome (GOLD analysis project Ga0123337, IMG submission 89792) | Glacier valley bacterial and archeal communities from Borup Fiord, Nunavut, Canada, to study Microbial Dark Matter (Phase II) -... | ecosystem: Environmental > Aquatic > Freshwater > Ice >...
AGACGAAATAGATTGGACAAACGCAAGGCAATGGCTCTCAAATGTTCGAATGTTTTGAATTATAAATAGACATAAATAAACTTATTATAACAGTATAAAAAACAATCGCAAGACTTTTATCAATTAAGCTGCATAGCTGCATTGGTATAGCCGGAAGAATCATTTTGAAAGGATTTGCTAATGAACCTAAAAATAGTCCATTCGCCAAGCTCCAAAATGGAGGAGCTAATGTTCAACAGTTCAATATGAGTGGCTTTGGTGCTCCTATAATTGAAAATATCAGAGCAGGATTTATTGGCTTGGGTGCGAGAGGGCCAGGTCAAACGTGCCAAAAGGTTTGGTCTTCAGATATACGCTCACTTAAATCTTATCGTTCTGACTATGCTTTCCGCAAGGGCATTTATCTTCAACCGTTCAGATTTTGGGTATTTAAAATTCAAATGCACGCGTTTACTATTTGACGAATTTTGTACAGTAACCATCAAACTACCCCATTTGGGATGACCTTCATTAGCCAATCTGAATATTGTATTATTATTGATCGTTCGGATGTCAGCAATTCGGTAGTATTTCTTCGTCTCCTCTCCAGCAATCTCACGGCTACTTTTTACATGATCTTCAAAAGATTTTAGACTAAGTCCCGTTTCATAACCATAAATTTGAACAGTGCTGCCTTCGAACTGAAAATATTCACCTCTGGCGAACTTTTTCGAATACGTTAAAAAATGATCATCGGAAGGAGCAGCGGGAAAACGGTCTGTAGGGATTCTTTTAAATGCTGCGGGTAAAACAATATCTACAATTTTACTTAACGGAACGGTTTGGGCGTTCCCAACTATAGGAAAGCTCAAAGTAAATAAAAATAAAAAAACAATTTGCATAGTTTAGGATCATAAACAATAAATGTCTGTGAATATTCGTCCGCTTAATATTGGTAATTAGAGACAGATATCCTGCTATTATTAGCTTTTTCTACATAACTCCCCTAATTACTGATAGTAATTACATATGTCTATTAGCAATGCTACGACAAAGACGGTAAATATTACAACGAATTCGATTTCAAAACTAAACTGTCGGAGTACTGTGTTCGAACCTGGAACTTTCGTAGCATTAGCGTCCTTTATAGATATCTTCCATAAGATGCAATTTGGTTAGATACTTAAATGTATAATTTTTGGTATCCTAAAGCATATCGAATGTATTAAAGTACTATAAAAACTATAATAATTCAATACTCTTCAGGTATTTCTTGTAAACCTTTAGAAATTCTCACACCTTTAGGTCTTAAAATTTAGTTATGGATATTGCAAAGCTTTTGGAAACCATCCTGCCAAAAGAAAGGATAAAATGCCGCTTAATTGATCTTGTCGCTTATGCTTCAGACGCTGGTTTTTATTATCTGCGGCCGAAAGCCGTGGTACAGCCTGTCAGTGAAGATGAGATCATTGCCCTTTTGGCATTTTCGCACCAGCATAAAATTCCCATTACATTTCGTACAGGAGGTACCAGCTTATCCGGACAATCAATAACTGATGGTATTCTTGTAGATCTGAGCCAGTACTGGAATCAATTGATCATTGAGGCGGAGGGAAATTTAGTTAGAGTGCAACCTGGAATCACAGGTTCCATGGTTAATAACTACCTCAAAAAACATAAAAGAAAGATTGGTCCTGATCCTTCCAGTATTGATGCGGCAATGATGGGAGGGATCCTGTCAAACAATTCAAGCGGAATGTGCTGCGGAGTCAGCCTGAATTCTTACCATACAACTAAACACATCCGCTTTATTCTTCCTTCAGGAAAAAGCTTTTCTACGGAGAAGCAAGTCGATTATTCCCGGTTTGAGCAAGAATGCCCGGAGATCTATATATCCATTTTAAATTTAAGGCAACAGATAGCTGATAATCCGACACTTTCAGATCGTATCAGAACAAAGTATCTCACCAAAAACACCGTGGGATACTCTTTAAATGCCTTCATCGATTATTCCCATCCGCTGGATATTTTTTCCCATCTGCTGATCGGAGCAGAGGGAACTTTAGGCTTTATTGCCGAAGCTGTGATGGAAACGGTGGCCGATTATCCTTATAAATCATCTGCATTTATATATTTTGAAAATATTTATTCTGCCTGCCAGGCGATCGAACCTTTAACCCTGACAGGGGCTGAAGCCGTCGAATTAATGGACAGAGCATCTTTGCGTTCGATTGAAAATGTTAAAGGGGTACCTGCAATTCTGAAAACTCTCCCTGAAACTGCCGCTGCCTTACTAGTGGAGTATCAAAGCAATAGTTTGGATGAACTTCAGGCAAAGATTGAGAGCCTAAAACCTTATTCAGCAAAATTTTTATTGCTTGAACCTATCAGCTTTACTTCTGATCCGGGAATTCAGGCTTTTTACTGGAAACTGCGTAAGGGAATGTTTCCTGCCGTTGGTGCTGTAAGGGCAAGCGGAACAACCGTTGTATTGGAAGATATTGCATTCCCTGTTGCTCAGTTAGGTGATGCTATTCTTGACCTCCATGTGCTTTTTGCAAAATATAAGTATGATAATGCCATCATTTTTGGACATGCCAAGGATGGAAATATTCATTTTGTGGTTACCCAGTCATTTAATTCCGCTGAGGAAGTCGACCGTTACGACCGCTTTTTGAGAGAGGTTGTTGAGCTGGTTGTCAAAAAATATGATGGTACGCTGAAGGCAGAGCATGGCACAGGCAGGAATATGTCGCCTTTTGTGGAAACAGAATGGGGCACAGAAGCCTATCAGATCATGAAAAGCCTGAAGAAGGTCATTGATCCTGAAAATCTGCTGAATCCCGGTGTGATCATCAATGAGAATAAGAATGCACATCTTCAGGACCTGAAATCTCTGCCTGGCGTGGAGCAGGAAGTGGATAAATGTATTGAATGCGGCTACTGTGAACATAAGTGCCCAAGCAGAAATGTGACTCTCACTCCCCGTCAAAGGATCGTAGTAAGACGTGAACTTGCACTTTTAGAGGCAAGCGGAAAACATGAACTTCATGCAGAACTGGTGAAACAATATCAGTATGATGGTTTGGATACCTGTGCTGTCGATGGACTTTGTGCTACCAGTTGCCCTGTTGATATAAATACAGGCGATCTGGTTAAACGATTGCGTAGGGAAAGCCACTCTCCATTCTCAAATAAAGTGGCTTTGTCCGTTTCAAAGAACTTCCATCTGGTTACGGTATTGGTGAACTTTGCACTGGAAGCGGGCACATTAGTGAATTCGGTCTTCGGCAAAAATGCCATGATGGGACTTACTAAGGGATTGAAAAAATTAATTCCTGAATTTCCATTATGGAGTAATCAGTTGATTACGAGCGGAGCTATTTCAGGTAAATACGTTAAGGAAATCGATCTTGAAACTAAAACCGGGCCGGCAGTTGTTTATTTCCCAACCTGTATTTCAAGGGTGATGGGTGGTGCTCCCAATAAAAAGAGTATTCCTGATTCCTTCCTGAGCGTTTCAGAAAAATCAGGTATTCAGGTAATTATTCCTGCAGGTATTGAGGCGCTTTGCTGCGGACAATTATTCTCTTCAAAGGGGTATAATATGGCTTATGCAGATAAGTGTAATGAGACTATTGATAAACTCTGGACAGTTACCAAAGAGGGGATGCTGCCCGTAATTCTGGATGTTACCTCCTGTTCACATACCCTGCAGCAATGCCGTCCTGTTTTGAATGACCTGAATAAGCAAAGATTTGATCGTCTGAGTATTCTGGATAGTATTGATTACCTGCATGATTACGTAATCCCTGCTTGTGGACCAGTAGAAACGAAGGGCACAGTGGTATTGCACCCTGTTTGTTCATTGCAGAAAATGGGTCTTGAGCGGAAATTTGTTTCTGTGGCTTCACATTTTAGTGAAAAAGCAGAGGTGCCGATTCATTCCGGATGTTGCGGAATGGCTGGCGACAGAGGCTTTATTTTTCCTGAACTAACGGCATCTGCTACAGCTCCTGAAGCCAAAGAAGTGATGAAAAATTCATATGAGGGTTATTATTCATCCGGAAAGACTTGTGAAATATCCATGTCTGATGCCGTTGGAAAGAACTATGAATCAATACTTTACCTTGCCGATGAATGTATTAAGGATAAGTCTGTTAACTCAAACAATTAATCCAATCCCATGAAAGGTAAAGTAGCTCTGATCACAGGAAGTACTAGTGGAATAGGACTGAGTATTGCCAGAGCGTTTGCAAATGCGGGCTTTAACCTTGTTATTCATGGTCTCGAACCAGATGGTGCAGAAATTGCCCGGAGCATTGAAAAGGAATATTCGATTGAAACCCATTATTCATCAGCAGATCTTCTTAAGCCTTCTGAAATTGAAGGGATGGTTTCTGAGGCCGTGTCCAAATTTGGACCTATTGATGTGCTTATCAATAATGCGGGAATTCAATATGTTTCAGCGATAGAAGATTTTCCTCTGGATAAGTGGAATGATATTATCAGTGTTAATTTAACAGCCTCATTCTGTACTTCCAAAGCTGTCTGGGAAGGCATGAAACAAAAGAAATGGGGTAGGATAATTAATATTTCATCAGCACATGGTCTGACTGCATCTGAATTTAAATCAGCGTATGTAGCCTCAAAACATGGGCTGATCGGCCTGACTAAGGTCTTAGCTCTGGAAGGCGCTGAATTTGGAATTACCGCGAATGCAATTTGTCCGGGTTTTGTTAAAACTCCACTTGTTGAAAAGCAGATCGCTGATCTTGTCAATAAGCATCATATTTCCGAAGAAGAGGTCGTTCAAAATATCATCCTTCAAAAACATGCAATCAAGGATTTTGTAAGCAGCGATTCGATTGCTGCATTAGCTCTTTTCTTAGCTTCAGATAATGCATCCATGATCACCGGAACGAGTATGCCGATAGATGGGGGATGGCTTACCTTTCCGGGTCAAGCCCGGAATGACTAGCGGGTCAAGCCCGGAATGACTAATAGTATGTCATTGCGGGCTTGACCCGCAACGCATTACCTTAATCTATCCGCAGATTTAATCAATTTTTCATCCTTCCTTATTCCTCTCAAGGCAAGAATGACAAAAAATACACTCAAAGAAGGAAGAATTACTCCCAGTCCATAATTTTCTGTTTGCAGGTTAATTGTTCCCAAAGCCTGTTTCGCGGTTTGAACCAGCCAGAAACTGAAACCCAGAATTGCCACAATGCTCAGATAGCACATCTTGATCTGTTGCTTCCGGTTTTTATATAGAAAAATGGTAATAAATGGTATAAGTCCCAGAATTACTGTCGCGATGGTTAAGGCCAGAAAGGCTTCAGTCTGAACGATCTGTCCGCCAACACTTTCCTGAATTCCTGTAATTTTTAAAGCCCTTGAAGAACCATCAGGATTATAAACCTGCAGGTATGGGAATAGAAATAGACCGAAAATAGCTGCGGTTGCAAAAAATAGCCAGATGGTTTGTACTCGTTGAAGCATGGTGAGATTTTTTAATGCAAATATATATTATTTTACCTATCCTATGGTTCACACATTGTTAACAGATCTCTCAATTGATCGCGTTTTTAAGATAAAAATATCATCTTCCTCACTTCTCTTTGCCTTTTCCGCATTACCTTTGCAGCTTGGAGATGGTACAAAGATATTTTATAGAAATCGCATATAATGGAACGGCCTATCATGGGTGGCAGATTCAGAAAAATGCCCTTTCTGTTCAGGAATTGATCAATAAGGTTCTTTCTACTCTTTGCAGACAGAATGTTGAAACTTTGGGATGCGGCCGTACCGATACCGGTGTTCATGCAAGGCAGTTATTTGCCCATGCTGATATCCCCGGGAAAATTGATGTGCTGAACCCTCAGTTTCTGCTAAGCATGAACTCGATGCTTCCCTATGATATTGTGGTAAAGCGTTTTATAAAAGTTACTCCTGATGCACATGCCCGTTTTGATGCAACATTGCGTTCTTATGAGTATCATATCCATTTCTCAAAAGATCCATTTCTTCATAATTTGTCCTGGTTATTACGCGATAAACCAGAAATAGAACTTATGAATAAGGCAGCTGCCATTCTCATGGATTATAAAGATTTTAGTTGTTTCAGTAAATCAAATACAAAAACACTTACAAATAATTGCCTGATACAAAAAGCGGAGTGGGTGCAGACTGAACGGGGTATTGCATTTCATATTTCGGCCGACCGGTTTTTAAGGAATATGGTTCGTGCAATTGTAGGAACCCTCATCAGAGTGGGTAAGAAGGAGATGGAAGTGGAGGATATCAGAAAGGTGATCGACAGTAAAAACAGATCTGTGGCAGGGGAGTCTGTTGCCGCATGCGGCTTGTATCTGACAGAAGTAATTTACCCCTATTTAGCAGTTGAAAAATAAGTTGACGACAAGAGACAGTACTTTAAGAAAAACAGAATTTGAATCAATAGATTCCATAATAAATGGCTAAAGTAAGCGGCAATGCGGTTGATGTGAATCTCCTTAAAAGGGTGTTTCGGTATGCTTACCCATACCGCAGGATCTTTGCATGGTCAATTATTTTAACCATACTTCTGGCTGTTCTTGCACCACTTCGCCCATGGCTTATTCAGTACACTCTGGATAAATATATTCTCCTCAATGACAGCAGTGGATTGGTAAATATGAGTTTACTGATGGTCGGATTATTACTGATCCAGACCGGTGTTCAATATTATCATACTTTTTTTACCAATGTTCTGGGCCAGTCGGTGATTAAAGACCTTCGAATACATGTTTTTAATCATATCAGCAGTCTGAAACTTAAATATTTCGATCGGACACCCATAGGGCAACTGATCACCCGTACGGTTTCCGACCTGGAAACGATTGCGGATATATTTTCTGAAGGCCTCATCGTAATTGTGGGTGATGTATTGCAGGTTGTTGCAATTATTGCGGTAATGCTTTATACCGACTGGGAACTGACGATCGTTGTTTTGATCCCGATGCCCTTTTTAATGGTGGCATCCTATGTATTTAAAGAAGCGATCAAATCCGCTTTTCAGGATGTGCGAACGCAAATATCAAACCTGAACACCTTTTTGCAGGAGCATATTTCAGGAATCAGGATTATACAATATTTTGCCCGTGAAGATCAGGAAATGCGGAAGTTCAGGCAGATCAATGCGAAACATCGTGATGCTCATATCCGTTCTAACTGGTATTATTCTATTTTCTTTCCGGTAGTGGAGATCATTTCAGCCATTTCTATCGGCTTGCTGGTATGGTACGGCTCAAAATCTATTCTCTCTGATCAGATATCTCCCGGCGTGGTGGTCTCCTTCATCATGTATATCAATATGTTGTTCAGGCCTATCCGTGAGCTTGCAGATAAGTTCAATACCCTGCAAATGGGTATGGTTGGCGCTGAACGGATCTTCAATGTGCTGGATACCGATGAAAGAACAGAAGATAAAGGAAGGCTAAAACCAGATCATTTGAATGGCGACATCCAATTTAAAAATGTGTGGTTCGCTTATAATGACGAAAACTGGGTATTGAAGGATATTTCCTTTCACGTTAAACCCGGTGAGACCCTGGCATTGGTTGGCGCAACAGGTGCCGGTAAATCGTCAACCATCAATATCCTGAACCGTTTTTACGAAGTAAATAAGGGTAGTGTATTGGTCGACGGAATAGATATCCGTGAGTATGAACTTAACTATCTCCGTTCAAATATTGCCACGGTATTGCAGGATGTTTTTCTTTTTTCGGATTCGATCGCCAATAATATCAACCTGAATAATCAGGAGATCAGCAGGGAAGCACTGGTAAAAGCAGCACAGGATGTTGGAGCAGAAGAGTTCATAAACAGGCTCCCCGGTGGGTTCGATTATGATGTGATGGAAAGAGGAGCCACTCTTTCGGCAGGGCAGGCTCAGCTTATTTCCTTCATTCGTGCCCTTGTTTATAACCCTCAGATACTTGTGCTTGATGAAGCAACTGCTTCCGTTGATACTGAAACCGAAGAGCTCATTCAGAATGCCATCAATAAACTAATGGAGGGCCGCACCTCAATAGTGATAGCGCATCGATTATCAACCATTCAAAATGCCGACCGGATCATTGTGCTTGATCAGGGTGAGATCAAAGAGATGGGTACCCATCAGCAGCTTTTAAAGCTCAATGGTTTTTATAAGCGCCTGTATGATCTGCAGTTTAACTCAGAAGGAATTGCCAAAGGATAAATTATCCTGAAAATAAATTACCTTAGAACCTTAAGTTTATATCCCTTATTATGAAGAGAGTTGTATCTCACCTTACCTTTCAGGTTTTGGTTGCTATCGTTTTAGGAGTGCTGGTTGGTATTAATTTTCCGGGTTTCGCTCCAACGGCCAAACTGATCAGTCAGACCTTTATCAATATGATCAGCATGTTGATCGCTCCGATCATTTTCTTTACCATCGTTTTGGGTATTGCCCAGATGGGCGATATGAAAAAAGTAGGCAGGGTAGGCGGTAAGGCACTTCTTTATTTTGAGGTCATTACTACTGTGGCCATAATCATTGGTCTGCTGGTTGCCAATATCTTTCAACCCGGCAAAGGGGTGGTTGTAAGCGCCTCAAATGCGGATACTTCCAAAATACAAACCTACCAGGACTCTGCATCAGACATGAACTGGTTAGAATTCTTTGCTCATATTGTTCCAAAGAATATTTTTGAATCCTTTGCGAAAGGAGATATTCTGCAAATCCTGTTCTTTGCAGTACTGTTTGGATTTGCACTAAGCCGCATGGGTTCTGCCGGAACTTCCCTGATCGGCACATTTGAAAAATTATCAAAAGTGATCTTCAACATCATGAAGATGATCATGGTACTTGCACCTTTCGGTGCATTCGGAGGAATGGCTTTTACAATCGGTACTTACGGACTGGAAACGCTGTATCCATTGGGCAAGCTAATGATCGCCGTATACATGACTATGATTCTGTTCATTTTCGGAGTATTAAATTTGATATGCTATCTGTATAAATTCAGTCTCTGGCAATTACTAAAATACATCAGGCAGGAAATTGTGATCGTTGTCGGAACATCTTCATCCGAATCGGTACTGCCGAGTATGATCCTAAAGCTTGAAAAATTTGGATGTTCAAAATCTGTTGTGGGACTCGTTGTTCCAACTGGATATTCGTTTAACCTCGATGGGACATCCATTTATCTGTCTATGTCAGTGATCTTTTTATCGCAGGTTTTCAATATTGATCTGAGTATCGGGCAGCAGATCACCATTATTGGGGTCTTGATGATAACCTCCAAAGGTGCTGCAGGCGTAACAGGAAGCGGTTTTATAGTGCTGGCGTCTACTTTAACGGCACTAAAGGTCGTTCCGATAGAGAGTATTGCCATTTTATTGGGAGTGGATCGCTTTATGTCGGAAGCCAGGGCAATTACCAATCTGATCGGCAATGCGGTGGCTTCAGTTGTGATTGCTAAAAGTGAAAAAGAGTTTGATGAAAAGGCCTATAAAAGAGCAATTGATCCTAATGCTCCTGAAGAGGTTATTGTTATTTAAAAAGTCTGAAATTCCTTAAATTCTTTTTGTGTTTACCTTTTGAGATTCTGAGCGATTCTGTTAGCTTTGCAATACAAAAATATATTCAATGAGTGTACTGGTTAATAAAGATTCAAAAGTAATAGTTCAGGGTTTCACTGGCAATGAGGGTACTTATCACGCCTCTCAGATGATCGAGTACGGAACACAGCTTGTAGGTGGTGTAACTCCTGGAAAAGGGGGACAAACTCATCTTGACCGTCCGGTGTTTAACACGGTAAAAGATGCTGTAGATAAAACAGGTGCCGATGTTTCCATCATATTTGTACCACCGGCTTTTGCTGCTGATGCGATCATGGAAGCTGCTGAAGCAGGAATTAAAGTTATTGTTTGTATCACTGAAGGAATCCCGACAAAGGATATGATCCTGGTGAAAGAATATATTTCCGACAGAGATTGCCGTTTGATCGGCCCGAATTGTCCGGGTATCATCACTGCTGATGAAGCTAAGATCGGTATCATGCCTGGTTTTATCTTCAAAAAAGGCGGAGTAGGTATCGTTTCTAAATCCGGAACCCTAACTTATGAAGCGGTTGATCAGGTGGTTAAAGCAGGATTAGGTATTACAACGGCTATCGGTATTGGTGGTGATCCGATCATTGGAACGCCAACTAAAGAAGCAGTAATGTTATTGATGAATGATCCTGAAACAAAAGGTATTGTTATGATCGGTGAGATTGGTGGCGGAATGGAAGCGGAAGCTGCATACTGGATCAAAGAAAATGGTACTAAACCGGTAGTTGGATTCATTGCTGGGCAAACTGCGCCTCCGGGACGTAGAATGGGTCACGCTGGTGCAATTGTTGGCGGTGCTGATGATACTGCTGCTGCCAAGATGAAGATCATGAGAGAATGCGGTATTCGTGTTGTGGAGTCACCGGCAGAGATCGGTGCTGCAATGGCTGAAGAACTGGCAAAATTGGGTTAAGAAGTATCAGGAACCAAGAAT
>Ga0123337_10007081_pt1 | contig 10537 bp, 8 predicted proteins | sample frozenSSSSmetaG_FD_89792 | JGI IMG/M metagenome (GOLD analysis project Ga0123337, IMG submission 89792) | Glacier valley bacterial and archeal communities from Borup Fiord, Nunavut, Canada, to study Microbial Dark Matter (Phase II) -... | ecosystem: Environmental > Aquatic > Freshwater > Ice >...
GCGCTTGACCATAATTTTGGAAGCGCGAAAATTTTCGTTGCGGTGAATCAGATAAACCTTGTCCACGATGCGCGCGAGATAACTGGCTTCTTCCATCGCCGAATCGCCCGCGCCAATCACCGCGACCGTTTTCCCACGATACGAATGGCCGTCGCAAGTGGCGCAAGTCGAAACGCCGCCGCCCTGACCGAAGAATTTTTCTTCAGCGGGAATGCCCACTGTGCGCGCCGCCGCGCCGGTCGCGATAATCAAAGCGTGAGTTTTGAAGACTTTGCCGCTTTCGGTTTTGAGAATGGAGTACTCGCCGGGCGCGGTGCAAATATCAATTTCCGTGACGAATTCTTCAATCATGCGCGCGCCGAAATGCTTGGCTTGAAGTTCCATGCGCTTCATCAAATTCGGCCCGGAAATTCCCTTCACATTGCCAATCGCCGCGTCTTCTGCGTCGCCGTACAAGTGGTCGATAGTACTCATGTCACTACCGACAACATCAATTCCCGCCGGGAAATTTTCGATATCGCTGGTGTACATCAACTGCCCGCCTTTGATACGCGAAGTTTTCGGGTCGAGATTGCCCGCAATCAACAGCGGATTCAAATTCGCGCGCGCCGTATACAGCGCGGCCGTATAACCCGCCGGGCCGGAGCCGACGATGATGACATTTTCAATGACTTCATTTTCCGTCTGGTTTTCGGTTGAATTCTGCGTGTTCATAATAGTTAAGAGTACTCCACTTGCCCGACGTTCCATCTTCGGAAATATATTATCGTAATTTTACGATTAAGACGCAACAATAGCTAAAATATCCACGCCGTATTTTTCGATTTTGCGCGGCCCAACTCCTGAAACTTGCGCCAGCGCGTCTTCATCCGAAGGTTTCAAAGCGGCAATTGCGCGCAAGGTTTTATCGCCCAGAACGCAATACGGCGGGACGTTTTCTTCGCTCGCGCGGCGTCTACGCCAGTTCCGCAATTCCTCGAAAAGTTCCGCGCTTGGCTCGTCGTCTTCGGACACTTCCGAAGCCACATAACCGCGCGGCAACTGGATTGAAATTTCTTGTTTTTCCTGCCAGGCGAGTCGGCCTTTTTCGGTGAGGAAGCACACGAAGTACTCTTCTTCACTCGCTTGCGCCAAAATTCCCTCGTCGATCAATTCGTTCAAGAATTTCTTTACCAAGTCGGTTTTGCTACCCGCGAGTACTCCGCGCAGCGGATGATCTTCGGCGAAATTGGCCAACTCTTTCGACTTCGCGCCGCGCAGCAATTTTTCCAATTTTGCTTTGCCGACACGCGGGCGCAAGGCGTCTAAATTCTGCAACACCGAATGGATGTCCGCGCCGTGAGTACTCGGCGCAGCGTCCGGCAAAGTCGCGGCGGATGCTTTCTGGAATTTTTCGGGTGCATCGCAAATATCGCAACAAAACTCGCGCGGCGTGGCTTCGTGCTCGTCGCCGAAGTACTCCAGCAGCGTGCGGCGGCGGCACGTCGTGGATTTGCAAAACGCGATCATTTCGTTCAAACGCGCGTGACGCTCACCCTGCTCGTTTTTCAAATGCCGTTCGATGGTTCGCAGCAATTGAGGCGCGATTTGCTTGTGCAAAACGCGCAAAACCGTGTTGTCGGCGTTTTCGGAAACACGCTCGACCAAGCCGAAATGCTCCATTTTTCCCAGGACGGAACGCGACATAATATCGCTCCAGCCCAGCGCCACACGCCACCAGCTTTTGGGAATGACGGCCACATCAGCCGCCAACGTTTCGCGCGTTGCAATATTGAAATCGGGCGCGTTAAAGTCCGCGCCATTGAAATTGTCTTTTTCGATTGGTGCAGAAGGCGGCTGCAAGCGCGTGTTGATGGCGGCCAGAGCGCCGGTAAACATTTCGGAAGTGAGCGCATCGTTATCGATGAAAAACTCGCGCAATCGGCGGTCGGCGAAGTGATATAAAATCACCACGCGGCTTTTGCGCCCGTCGCGGCCCGCGCGACCGGCTTCCTGATAATACGATTCCGGGCTTTCCGGGTATGCCCAGTGAATCACATAGCGCACGTTTGGCTTGTCGATGCCCATGCCGAATGCGTTGGTCGCGACTAAAACGTGAATTTCGTTATTCAGCCAGCCGCTTTGGATTTCGTTGCGCGCTTCGCCGTCCATGCCCGCGTGATAAGACGCCGCTTTAATTCCCAAAGGCGCGAGTACTCGGCTGGCCAGACTCGCGACTTCTTCGCACTGTTTGCGTGTCGCGACGTAAATCAAACCGCTGCCGCCGCGCGAGGCGAGTTTGGGCAAAGCTTTCGCGAGCTTATCCGCTCTTTCTTTGTCATTGGCGCAGCGCACGACGGAAAAATGCAAGTTGGGTCGGTCGAATCCACCGATGAAAACCTGCGGCTCGCGCATCCCCAAGTTTTCGATAATGGATTGTTGAACCCGCTTGGTGGCCGTCGCGGTGACGGCTGTTAAAGGCGGATGGCCGAGCGCTTCAACCGCCGATTTCAGCGTCAGATAATCGGGCCGAAAATCGTGGCCCCACTGCGAAATGCAATGCGCTTCGTCCACCACGAACCGAGCGAGCTTAATCGACTTGAGCGTTTCGATAAAACCGGCAGCGCGAAACCGTTCGGGCGCGACGTATAGCAATTTCAAGTTTCCATCGCGCAAATCGTCGAGTACTTCGCGCTGCTCGCTCGCGTTTTGCGAAGAGTTCAAATAGGCGCAGCCGATTTGCGCAAAGGTTGTTCTTTCCTGCAACGCCACGACTTGATCGCGCATGAGCGCCACGAGCGGCGAAACCACCAAAGTCACGCCATCGGCGACAGCTGCAGGCAGTTGATAACACAGCGATTTGCCTGCGCCGGTCGGCATCACGACAAGTACATCTTCGCCGCCTGTGGCCGCGCTAATCGCGTCTTCCTGCAAAGCGCGGAACTGCGAAAAACCCCAGATTTCAGTCAGGGTTTCATGCAGCGACGGAGACGGATTTGGGGAAAGTTCGGGGGCGGAGTACTCTGGCGGCGGTGCGGACATCACAGGGAAATTATATCAAGCCCGCGCGCGCCTCACTTTTGTTTGAGATTGACAGTTTTGATTTCAATCGGCTCGCCGGTGGAATGATCGAATTCCGCTCCGGCTAATAGTCCGGCGCGGGCGATTTCTTCGGCGCTTAAATCAAGATTGTAAACAGCGTGCATCGCGCCCAGGGCGAATTCCGATCCGCTGCCGAAAGAGTAAAAACACGTGTATTCTTGCACCGAGCGCAGCGAATACAAACCAAAAATGCCGAATTGATTGGCGATCAACGATTGGTGCTGAATTGATTCAAAAGGATCATCGGAATCTTCGGTAGGGTTGAGAAAATAATCTTCTTTCAACGAAGCGTGAAACGCTCTCGCCATCCTGAATATGGCCTGTGGCGAGTCGAGTTTTGGCAAAGATCTCATTTGCAGAAAATAACTTTCCGTGACCAGCCCGAAGGAAGCATGGCCGACGTGAGCCATGTAATTATCACCAGCACAAACGATTTTGGAATGATTGTCGATATATTTCGCACTTTCACGAATTGACCCAAACTTAGTCAAAGTATCAGCGCCAATCGCCGCAATCCCATTTTTCTTAACAACAACAATTGTAGACATGTATTTTGATTGTACTTCAAGTCGAATTTAATTTCGGATTCCACGCGACTTGCTGAATGTGGCCGTAGAGGTCGGAAAAGCTGCTGCTATGTCCGCATTGAGCCTTCGCTTATAATGAGCGAGATACAATGGACGTAAACGATCATAAAATTAACCGACCTGAAAATTATCCGGCTTTAATGCAGCCAGCCGTTTGATGAAGTGCGTGCAGCATAGAACAATATCCATATGAAAATTCACCATTTTTACGCCACTGCATTCTTATGTTGTTCGATGTCGGCGCGCGCGGATATTGCGCCTGAACCGATCAGCGGTGGAATCTCGCTCGAAGTTCCCGGCAGCAGCCAAACCGAAATTGCGTTGGTTCATAACACCGTCAAAATGCAGATTTCTCCTACGCTCTGCAAAACGCGCGCGTTTTTTCGCTTGCACAATACGGGCAAAGGCACAAGTTTGGAAGTCGGTTTTCCCTTAGTGTATAAAGGCGAAGCGGCTGATTTTCAAGTTTTCATAAACGATAAGCTGGTTCCGTTCAAAGACAAAACCAAGGAAACAAAAGTTGTCCCTTGGAAGACGGTTACGCTGCGTTGGAAAGTCTGGCCCATGAAATTTAAGGAAGGCGCTACACATCTGGTCGAAGTGCGCTACAGCAATCCGCCTTCTGAAGGCTGGTCAACGGCTATGGAGGAGTACTCCGCTTACAGTAATGTGCGGAAAACCGGGCTTGATTATGATTTGAGCAAATACGGCAACGACGAGCCAATCCTATTGAGCGATTGGCTGAAAATCAAAACCGTTCGCTACATTCTGGTGACAGGAAGTTACTGGAAAGGGCCAATCGAACGTTGCCGCGTTGAAGCCGATATTCAAGCTGTAGCTGTCGATTCAATGATTGAAGTCTTGCCGGAAGCCAAATCTTTTTCTTCGCAAAAGGTCGCCTGGGAATGGAAAAACGTGGAGCCAGCCAGAAATGTCGCGCTGACTTTTGTCGGAGGCGTTTCTCCTCTTGAGGAAATCGTTCCCTATCTGGAGAAAATTGCCGCGCAAAACCCGGACGACGAAAAAATTACGGAAACTACGGCGAAAATGAAGCAAGACTTCACAGACGACAAAATCAAAGCGCGTCAGAAAACTTTTACAAATCCTGAAAACTAAACGATTGGAAGATCAGAAAGCTCAAACCTGTGAATCTTCCACAATTGGCCTCGAAGAAGAAATCTCTTCTGTAAAAACAACACGCTCGTAAATCTCAGCCGCGCGCAACACGCACTCGACGGATGCCAATCGAAACTCGGCTTCCATTCCATCATATTCTAAAAGCAGCCAGCCACCCTTTTCCTGACGGATAAAGTGTTCGATATGCGCGCGTTCGGTTTCGATGAGAACGTATTCGCGTAGTGAAGGAATCTGGCGGTAATGCCGGAATTTTTCGCTTCTGTCATACGCCGCCGTACCGGGCGAAAGAACTTCAAAAATGACTAATGGATTGAGAAGATCAAGCTGCTTTTCGTTTTCAAAGCGTGGTTCGCAGGCGATGGAAACGTCGGGATACGTCCGCAGTCCGCTTTCCTGAACTTTTACACGCTGATCGCTGCCGAATGCTTCACAAGGCGTTCCTTGCAATTGCGCGCCGAGCCTAATACTAATGCTCATAGCAATACGATTATGCCGCGCGGGCGCGCCCGTCATAGCGAAAATTTCGCCATCAAAGTATTCGTGCTTCACATCGGAGGCGATTTCCATTTCGATATATTCTTCGGGCGTGATGTATTCGCGTTTCAAAAGTGGCTGTGCGCTCATGTCGTTCCTTTGCTTGGCAGTTAGAATAACTGCACCTTAAATTTAACAAATCAAATCAATCTTTATGCGCCAATCTCAATTTTTCGCACCCACATTACGACAAGTCAAAGCCGATAATCCCGGACATGCTTTGCTGTTACGGGGCGGTTTTATTCGCCAGTTATCCGCCGGAATTTATTCTTACTTGCCGCTCGGCCAGCGCGTTTTGAAGAACATTGAAAAGATCGTGCGCGAAGAAATGGACGACGCGGGCGCCCTCGAAATCTTTATGCCCGCGCTTTCGCCGACCGAGCTGTGGGCCGAAACCGGACGCGACAAGCTTGATATTTTGTTCCGCTTGCAAGACCGCAAGAAAACCGAATATTTGCTCGCGCCCACACACGAAGAAGTCGTGACCGATATCGTGCGCAACGGCGTGAATTCTTACAAGCAGTTGCCCGTCAATTTGTATCAGATTCAAACCAAATTCCGCGACGAAGAACGCCCGCGCGCCGGACTTTTGCGGGGCCGCGAATTCATCATGAAAGATGCGTATTCCTTCGACCGCGATTTGGAAGGATTGGATATTTCCTTCGATAAAATGGTCGCCGCCTACGAGCGCATTTTCGCGCGCTGCGGGCTGGAAACAAAAATCGTGGACGCGGCGGGCGGCGGCATCGGCGGCTTCGATACCAAAGAGTTCATGCTGCCCGCGAGTTCAGGCGAAGACATCATGCTCTTTTGCGAGGAAGACGGTTACGCCGCCAATCTCGAAATGGCGACGAGTACTCTTGCACCTGTTTCCGACCGCAACGACATTGCCGAAACAATCGAAGAATTCGCCACGCCGGGAGTACTCACGATCGACGGCCTCGCGAATTTTGAAGGCGGCGCGGACGCGATTCATCAAATCAAAACCTTGGTTTACATTGCGGATGACAATCCGATTCTGGCACTTTTGCGCGGCGATCATCAATTAAATGAATCCAAACTTTCCGGCGCGCTGGGCGCGAGTACTCTGCGCGCGGCGAACGACGAAGAAATCTTCAAATTGCTGCAAGCGCACGCGGGAAGTTTGGGCGCAGTCGGGCACAAGAGTACTCCAGTTGTCGCCGACGAAGCGTTGCGCAATCGCGCGCGCATGACGACTGGCGCCAACAAAGACGGCTTTCATTTGCGCGGCGTGGACGTTGATCGCGATCTGGAAATTTCCAACTGGGCCGATATTCGCGAAGCGCGCGCAGGCGAACAATCGCCGCACGGTGGCGGAGTACTTCAGCAGTCTGAGTGCATCGAACTCGGCCACGTTTTCAAGCTGGGAAACAAATATTCCAAAGCGATGAGCGCGACCTTCCTCGACGAAAACGGCAAATCGCAAATCTGCGAAATGGGCTGTTACGGCATCGGCGTTTCGCGCATCATGGCCGCGATTGCCGAAGCGCACGGAAGCGAGCGCGGAGTACTCTGGCCCGCGTCTGTCGCGCCTTTTGCGGTTCATTTACTGCTTTTAGACAAAGAAGAAGAACTGAAAAATTTGGCGGAAAAACTGTACGCCGAATTGAAGGCTGCCAAAATCGAAGTCCTCTTCGACGACCGCAACGAGCGGCCCGGCTCCAAGTTCGCCGACGCCGATTTGTTCGGCATCCCAACGAAAATCATGATCGGCAAAACCACCAAAGAAACCGGCGAAGTGGAAATTAAAATCGGCGGCGAGAGTATTCCGGTAATGCCGGATTCCGTCGTGGAAAACATTTTGCAAAGCGTGGGCAAATAACGGAGCCTAAAAAGCTCGAATTTCCCACACAGGAGTACTCTGATGCAAACACGCGGTTTCAACGGACGCTGGATTATCGCCGTAGTGATGGCGCTCATTTCTCTGGTTGGATATTATTCTTCGACCTCCAAAAACACCGTCACCGGCGAAAAGCAGCATACCGGCGGCATCACCACCGAGCAGGAAATCGCGCTTGGCTTGCAAGCCGCGCCGGAAATGGCGCAGCAGTTCGGCGGACTTTCGCAGGACGCCAAGGCGACGCATTTAGTCGAGCGTGTTGGCCAAGCAATCGTCGCGCAAAGCGACGCTTCGAAAACGCCGTATCGCTACGAATTCCATTTGCTGGACGACGACCAAACCATCAACGCTTTCGCGCTTCCCGGCGGCCAGATTTTCATCACCGAAGCTTTGCTGCGTCGCTTGAAAACTGAAGGCCAGCTCGCCGGAGTACTCGGCCACGAAGTGACGCACGTTGTGGCGCGCCATTCAGCCGAACAAATGGCCAAGCAGAAACTCACGCAAGGCTTAACCGGCGCGGCGGCGATGGCGGCTTACGACCCGAACAATCCGGCTTCGCGCAATTCGGCGCAAGTCGCGGCGATGATCGGCGGTTTGGTGGGAATGAAATTCGGACGCAATGACGAACTCGAATCCGACAAATATGGCGTGCGTTTCATGGCGCAAGCCGGATACGATCCGCGCGCGATGCTGCAAGTGATGCAAATCTTGGCCGAAAGTTCGGGCGGGAAAAGGCAATCGGAATTTCTCAGCACGCATCCCAATCCTGAAAACCGTCTGGTCAAAATTCAGCAGGCAATCAAGCAGGAATTTCCTCAGGGCATGCCGCAAAACTTAAAACCTTAAATTTCCAGCTTCGCGTAATTACTTAAACTGCATCAAACAATATGGCTGAAAATTCTCCGGACAATCTTTCCAACGAACCGAACCTGGCGCAACCCAACCGTGTGCTTGGCGCAGATGCCGCTTTTCGCGCCGCTCTGGGCAACCTGATTTTCCTGTCGCGCTGGCTGCAAGCACCGCTGTATGTCGGACTGATTCTGGCGCAAGGCATTTACGTTTATCATTTCATGGTCGAGCTGTGGCACCTGATTCAAAAGGCCAGCCACATTTCCGAAACCGATATTATGCTCACGGTTTTGGGCTTGATCGACGTGGTGATGATCGCCAATTTGCTGATTATGGTCATCGTCGGCGGCTACGAAACCTTTGTGTCGCGCTTAAATTTGCAAAATCATCCTGACCAACCTGAATGGCTTTCGCACGTCAACGCCGGAGTACTCAAGGTCAAGCTGGCGACGGCTTTGATCGGCATTTCCTCAATTCATCTTTTGAAAACTTTCATCAACGCCGACAACGTGACCGACAAAACCATCGGCTGGCAAGTCTGCATTCACATCACGTTTGTAGTTTCGGCGCTGGCTTTGGCTGTTACCGATAAGATCGCCTCGCCACCCAAAAGCAATCACTGAAAGAATATTTTGAGAAGAATACAACGTGCTGAAATGAACTTCATTTCAGCACGTTGTATTTTCGATGCGCCGCAGAAAATCTCTCGTGCAGTTTTTGCAGCAAGGTTTCTTCGAGCGCAACGCGCCGCTTCAATAATTGGCCGCGCGGAGTACTCTGAAAAAGCGCAATCGTTTTGTAATCGCGATTACGCGCGCCGTAGCGGTATTTGTATTCTTCTTCGCCTTTCAAAAAATCGAATTCACTCGCGCCTTCTTCAATCGCGCGTTGAAAGACTTTGGAAAACAGGCAAATGCCCACGCTCCAGCGGGAGTACTCCGGGTCGAAGCCGCCGATGAAAAAGTAGTATCTTCCGCCGTAAAAATAGTTCAGCAGCACGCAAACGGGTTTTCCGTCGCAGCGCAAAGTCCAGATTCGCAGCCAATCGCGTTTCAGAAATGAGTGGCAAACGGCGCGATGAAACTTTTGTCTTTTTGGCGTCGCGAGTACTCCGGTCTGGCCGCGAGCGCGCCAGCGCGCGCCGTGCAAACGGAATAAATCGTCGAGTGCAACGCGCACTTCGCTTTCGGTTTGTGCCAGAGAATATTCGACCGCGAATTCTTTTTCCAATCGTTTTGGGTAGCGCTTGATTTGCTCGCGCATATTTTTGCCGAGCATTTTTAAATACGCGTCGTAAGAATCAGGCAATTCTAAAACAGGACATTTTTCAGCTTCTGAAATTTGCCAACCGGATTTTTGCGCCAATTCAACGAGCGGAGAAGTGGCGGGAATTTGCGATAAATGCGCGCCGTCATGATGCGACGCGAGCATCTCGATTTTGCGCCAGAGAGTACTCGCGGCGGCTGGCGAATCGTGCGTGATACCGCCAATATCGTGAATTCCCGCGCCCCAAAACTCCAGCCGCCGAGCGCTGCGCCCGCGCGTTTGCAAAAAGGCAACGGCATTTTCGTCGATGCTTTCATGACTGGTTTTCGGCGCGCGCAGGCGATGGAACTTGCGCCGCGCGCCGAATGAGCGGCGATACGCCATCAAATATTCCCGCGTGTGAAACGGCGTCGGCGCGAAACTTTCCGCACAAGAAAAAAGAGGCGCAGCAAGCTGCGCCTCTTGGGAATTTTCAAAAGTTGAATCGGGATTTGGCAAATTCATTAATCCAATTTCCAGCTAAAACCATCGTCTTTGGGCGCGTCGCTTTTTGCGGAATCATCGGCAGAATCCACAGCCGAAGTACTTTCTGTGGCTTCGGCTTCGACTTCGACTTCGGAGACTGGCGTTTCTGTTTCCGCGTTTTCCTCGAACCACGAATCGTCCCAGCCTTCGGGCTTGGCGGTTTCGGAACCGGGCGCTTCTTCGACGGCGATGGATTCGGTGATAAAAGTTTCAGTCGCTAACGGCTCGCCGGAAAAAATCGGCGTTTCCAATGGCGCTTCGGCTGGCGTTTCTACGGGCGTTTCGGGCGCAGCCGGAGTACTCTCGGTTGCGAAATTATCGGCAATTTCAGTTATTCCGAAAGCGGACGCAACCGGCGTTTCTGCGAAAGGAGTTTCAGAAAAAGGAGTTTCCACTGGCGGCGCGGCGATAACGGGAACACTGACGGAAGTCGGCAAATCGTCGGTTTCAAGCGGTGTGCTTGGCGAATTCTGCAGCACCATTTCGGCGAAAGTCGTGAGGTCGGGAAAAACCGCGTCGGGGCGCAGTTCGCCTTTGGCGCGACGCGCTTGCTGCAAATTCGTCACGCCGGTTGTGACCAAAAGCGCGGCAACGCCCGCGCGACGCGCGCAAACGATGTCGGTGTCCAGACGATCGCCGATGACGGCGATTTGCTCGGATTGCAAACCGTATTGCTGCATCACCAGCTGCACCATGA
>Ga0123337_10007082_pt1 | contig 10531 bp, 5 predicted proteins | sample frozenSSSSmetaG_FD_89792 | JGI IMG/M metagenome (GOLD analysis project Ga0123337, IMG submission 89792) | Glacier valley bacterial and archeal communities from Borup Fiord, Nunavut, Canada, to study Microbial Dark Matter (Phase II) -... | ecosystem: Environmental > Aquatic > Freshwater > Ice >...
GCAAACTTGGTCGGGATGGTCGTGTTCTTCTTGATCATCTTGGTCATCACGCCGCCCATGGTTTCAATCCCCAGGGACAGCGGCGTCACGTCCAGCAGCAGCACGTCGGTACGGTCGCCTGACAGCACCTGGCCCTGGATCGCAGCGCCCACGGCGACGGCTTCGTCAGGGTTCACGTCCTTGCGCGGCTCCTTGCCAAAGAATTCCTTGACCTTTTCCTGCACCTTGGGCATGCGGCTCATGCCGCCGACCAGAATCACGTCCTGGATGTCGCCCACGCTGATACCGGCGTCCTTGATGGCCACGCGGCAGGGTGCAATCGTGCGCTCGATCAACTCATCGACCAGGCTTTCCAGCTTGGCGCGGGTCATCTTGATGGCCAGGTGCTTGGGGCCTGACGCGTCAGCCGTGATGTAGGGCAGGTTGATGTCGGTCTGCGCGCTGTTGGACAGCTCGATCTTGGCTTTTTCAGCGGCCTCCTTCAGGCGCTGCAGGGCCAGCACGTCGTTCTTCAGGTTGACACCGGATTCCTTCTTGAACTCGTCGATGATGAAGTCGATGATGCGCTGGTCGAAGTCTTCGCCGCCCAGAAAGGTGTCGCCGTTGGTGGAAAGCACCTCAAACTGCTTTTCGCCATCGACGTCGGCAATCTCGATGATCGAGATGTCGAAGGTGCCGCCGCCCAAGTCATAGACCGCAATCTTGCGGTCGCCTTTTTCCTGCTTGTCCAGGCCAAAGGCCAAGGCTGCAGCGGTCGGCTCGTTGATGATGCGCTTGACGTCCAGGCCGGCAATGCGACCCGCGTCCTTGGTGGCCTGACGCTGCGCGTCATTGAAGTAGGCGGGTACCGTGATCACGGCTTCGGTGACCGGCTCGCCGAGGTAGTCTTCGGCGGTCTTCTTCATCTTGCGCAGAATGTCGGCGCTGACCTGCTGGGCTGACATCTTCTTGCCGCGCACCTCGACCCAAGCGTCGCCGTTGTCGGCCGCCACGATCGAGTAAGGCATCAGGTCGATGTCTTTCTGGACTTCTTTTTCGCTGAACTTGCGGCCGATCAGGCGCTTGACGGCGTAGAGCGTGTTCTTGGGGTTGGTCACCGCCTGGCGCTTGGCCGACGCGCCGACCAGCACTTCCCCGTCTTCCTGGTAGGCGACGATGGAGGGTGTGGTGCGTGCACCTTCCGAGTTTTCAATGACACGGGGGGTGTTGCCCTCCATGATGGAGACGCAACTGTTGGTGGTGCCCAAGTCGATGCCGATGATTCTTCCCATGATTTACTCCTGCTTTATTGTTTCGTTGGATATTCGATGATCGAGGCCAGTGACTCAACCGTCTCGGCGATCACTGTGATGAAGAATTGCGGATAAGTTCCGTAACTTCAAGTGCCTCTGCACTTTTTTGTGTTTATTTGGGTGCGGTGACGGTGACTAGGGCCGGTCGCAGCACGCGCTCGGCGATCAGATAGCCCTTTTGCAGCACGCTGACCACGGTGTTGGCTTCCTGCTCGGCAGGCACCATGCTGATAGCTTGGTGCTGGTGCGGGTCGAACCGGGCGCCAGCGGCCGGGTTGATCTCGATCACCTTGTTGCGCTCCAGCGCACTTTTAAGCTGCTTGAGCGTGGCTTCCGAGCCTTCACGAAATTGCTCCAGGGTGGCATCCTTCACAGAAAGCGCCGCTTCCAGGCTGTCGGCCACCGGCAGCAGGCTTTCAGCAAAGCTTTCCAGCGCGAATTTGCGCGCCTTGGACACTTCGTCCTCAGCGCGGCGGCGGGCGTTTTCAGTTTCGGCCTTGGCACGCAGGTAGCTGTCGGCCAGCTCGGTGTTTTTGGCCTGCAGGATGGCCAGCTCGGACTGTGCGCTGTTTTGCGCGTCAAACTCATTGGCCGCCTGTGCGGCTTCCTGCTCTTCGGGGCTGGGGGCACCGGTCAGGGGTTGGTTTTGCTCGGGTAGTGTATTTTTGGACATGCTGAATGACAGAGTTGAAGCCAATAATTTATATAGCTGGGGCTTGCAAACCCCTTTTCAAGACAGGGGATTCGCTTTGGCTCGGAAATTTCGCCTTGCACCGGCAGCGCATTGGTCGGCAACGCAGCCATAGGCGTCAGGCGCCGCCAGTGGCTGGCGCTCTGGGCCCGCTGTGGCTAAAGATAGGGCGCCTGTCTGGGCTGGGTGTGGGTGGGTGGGGATCTTGCCCGGCAGGCGTGTTGTGCAAGCCACAAAAAAGACAGGCGCAAGGCCTGCCTTTTTAGGGAGGGTAAAAACTCAGGCCGCCTTGACCACGGCAGCTTTGGCCTGGCTGGTGGCCCATTTGCCTGCAAACGCCTGCAGGTCGTTCAGGCGCTTGAGCAGGTCTGCGCCCAGCGTGGTCACCGTGTAGCCCTCACCGCCGTGCACGAGCAGGCCGGCCGCACGCAATTCCTTGATGCGGGTATTGAGGGTGTTGGGCGTGATGCTGCCAATGCTGTCTTGCAGGAGGCGAAAAGTCTGGGGGTGGCCGTCTTTCAGGGCCCAGAGCACGCGCAGGGCATAGCGCGACTCCAGCAGTTCAAGCAGCTGGCCTACAGCGACATTTTCTTTTGCACTCATCAGGTTATCTCCTCGGGTCACAGGTGGTTTTAAAGCGAAAAGCTTGGCTTCAAATATAACGCAAATTCCAGCCTGCTACGAGTTTTATAGCTGCTAACGCCCGCTGCGTGTGCGCTACAGGCCTAAAACTCTTGAAAAATTCGGGTGCGGACGCCTTCTTGCGGCGTCGGGAACGGGTTGGATGAATTCTTCAGGGGGTCATGAAGCCTTCCGGTTGCGGTCTATACCATCAAAAAAATAGCTGGTAGTGCCCGCTGGACGGGCGCTAACCAGCTATTGCTTTTACTCATTCTTACAGCCCGGCAAGCCGGGCAGGTGTTTACAGCGTGTCGATAAAGCTGCGCAGTTTGTCGCTGCGGCTTGGGTGTTTGAGCTTGCGCAGCGCCTTGGCTTCAATCTGGCGAATCCGCTCGCGTGTCACGTCAAACTGCTTGCCGACTTCTTCCAGCGTGTGGTCGGTCGACATCTCGATGCCGAAACGCATGCGCAGCACCTTGGCTTCGCGCGGCGTCAGGCTGTCCAGGATGTCTTTCACGACATCGCGCAGGCCGGCCTGCATCGCCGCTTCCAGCGGTGCGGTGTTGGCGCCGTCTTCGATGAAGTCGCCCAGATGGGAGTCGTCATCGTCGCCAATCGGCGTTTCCATGGAGATCGGCTCCTTGGCGATCTTCATGATCTTGCGGATCTTTTCCTCAGGAATTTCCATCTTCTCGGCCAGCACACTGGCGTCGGGCTCAAAACCGAACTCCTGCAAATGCTGGCGGCTCAGGCGGTTCATCTTGTTGATGGTTTCGATCATGTGCACCGGGATGCGGATGGTGCGGGCCTGGTCCGCGATGGAGCGCGTAATGGCCTGCCGAATCCACCAAGTGGCGTAGGTCGAGAATTTGTAGCCGCGGCGGTATTCAAACTTGTCCACGGCTTTCATCAAGCCGATGTTGCCTTCCTGGATCAGATCGAGGAACTGCAAGCCACGGTTGGTGTACTTTTTCGCAATCGAAATCACCAGGCGCAAGTTGGCCTCGATCATTTCCTTCTTGGCATCGCGCGAGTTGGACTCGCCTTCGTTCATGCGCTTGTTGATGTCTTTGAGCTGGTACAGCGGCACCACCACGCGCGCCTGCAACTCGCCCAGCTTGGTCTGCAGTTCCTGAATCGGCGGAATGTTGCGCGCCATGACGTTTGACCATGGCTTGCCGGCCGCGACCTGTTTTTCAACCCATTTGAGGTTCAGCAGGTTGGGCGGAAAGTCCTTGATGAAGGTTTCCTGCGGCATGCCGCATTTCTCGACGATGATGCGGCGCAGCTCGCGCTCTTTCTTGCGCACATCCAGCACCTGGCCGCGCAGCAGGTCGCACAGCTTTTCAATGGTCTTGGCTGTAAAACGCACGGTCATCAACTCATCGCTCAGCGCCTTCTGGGCCTTGACGTAAGCCGGCGTGCCGTAGCCTTCCTTCTCGTAGATCTTGCGGACCTTTTCCGACAGGGTCGCGACGGTGTCAAAGCGGCTGAGGGCTTCTTTTTTCAGCTCTTCAAGCTTCTTGGTCAGCGCCTTGGAGCCGCCCTTGCCGTCGTCGTCGTCGTCTTCATCGAATTCGTCGAAGTCTTCTTCGGCCACGTAATCGTCGGCTTCGTTGGCCACGGTAAAGCCGTCCACCACGGTTGAAATAACGACCTTGCCTTCGCGGATTTCCTCGCCCAGCCGCATGACCTCTGCAATGGTTGCGGGGCTTTCAGAGATGGCTTCCATCATCTTCATCAAGCCGCCCTCGATGCGCTTGGCGATCTCGATCTCGCCTTCGCGCGTCAGCAACTCGACCGTGCCCATTTCCCGCATGTACATGCGGACAGGGTCCGTGGTGCGGCCAAACTCGCTGTCCACGGTGGACAGCGCGGCTTCGGCTTGTTCTTCAGCTTCTTCTTCGGTCGCGACGGTTGCGCCGGTGTTGTTGAGCAACAGGGTTTCCGCGTCGGGCGCCTGCTCATAGACGGCGACGTCCATGTCGTTGAGCATGTTGACCACCACTTCCAGCGTCTCGGCATCGACCAGCTTGTCAGGCAGGTGGTCTGAAATCTCGCCGTGCGTCAGGTAGCCGCGGGTTTTGCCGAGCTTGATCAGGGTTTTCAGGCGCAGGCGGCGCTTGAGGATGTCTTCTTCGGACAGCACGGTCTCGTCCAGGCCGAATTCCTTCATCAAGGCGCGTTCTTTGGCTTTGCTGATCTTCATGCGCAGCGGCTTGACCTTTTCGGTCGTTTCCACAACCGGCTCCTCGGCAAACTCGGCTTCGATGTCGGACATGTCCTCATCGCCTTCAGCCTTGCCGGCAACCTTGGGCTTGCGGCCGCGCTTGGCACCGACCGTGGCGGGCGCGCCATCAGCCGCCGGGGCTTTGGGTGGACGGCCTGGTTTCTTTTTGGCGGGCGCAGCGAGGAGTGCGTCGGCAGCGGCGATAAGCTGGGCTTTGGTACTGGTCTTGGACGGCACGGCTGGAACTTTCTTCAAAGGGGTAGCAGATTTCGGAGGCTATTGGCTCACCGGAGCGAATAGGCAACTGACTTTGATGGATATGGTGGGTTTTCCGGGTTTTTCAACCTTGATGCGCTGGGGCGGCCCTGTTTGGGCAGCCGGCACGAGACGTTCAGGTGTCGGAAAAGGTTTGCATATCCATCAGTGAGCAGTCAACAAAAAAACATGCCTGGCGCCCGACAGGAGTCACAGCGCGGATAGCAAGGATTCAGGTTTTAAAACGAGAGGTATAAAAAAAGCCAGACCGTACAAGAGCACCGGACTGGTTATTTTTTAGGCAAACTGTTTGGGCGAACATTTGGTGTGCAGTCCTTGCGGGAGGTGGCCATCTCGTGTCTGAGTTCCCTTGGGGGAAGGGGGCCGTTGCCGGAGGTGCTGCTGTCGCGTTTGCCGCGAAAAATCGGATTATACCGTAAGGCACCTGTTTTGTGCGTATTTCAGACGGGCTTCACGCTGTTTTTTCGGCTGCTTTTTTGACCCTGGATTGCTCGGTCAACTCGCGCAAACGCTGGAAGGCGGCCGGGTCGGTGGCGGCCCGGGCGGCCAGGTCGGCCTTTTCGCTTTCAAGCTGCAGATCGAGCAGCTGCGCCAGGATGCGGCGGGTTTCGTCCCAGTCGGACACCACGCCTTCCAGGATCTGCGCCAGCTGGGCTACCGCGTAATGTTCGTGGGCGTGACCGCGCAGGCCTTCACGCAGGGCGGCCCAAGGCTGGGGGCCGTGCTCGTGCAGCTGGCTTTCAATCCAGCCAAACAGCGGTCCATGCGGCGCGGGCAGCGCCAGCAGCAAATGGTGTTCTTCGGTGCTGAGCCGGTCCCAGCTTTCGGACTCCGTCAGCAGCAGCCTGAGCACCCGGTCTTCCCGGCTGGCCGGCAGGATGCGGCCCGTGACGCGGCGCGGTGCGCGGCTGGTGCCGCTGGCCGGACGGCCAAAGCTGCGCGGTAAAGCGGCAGGCGCCGGGAAATGAGGTTCGGACGACGTGTAGTCGGTTTCATCGCGCAGATCCGGCGGATAGTCTGGATAGGACTGATAGTCCTGCGGTTCCGGGCTCCTGTCGAAATCTTGAGGTGTTTTTGGCTTGTAGCCCTTTGCTGATGGGCGTAAAGTGCTATTATTTTTATAGCTGTTTTTATGGCTGGTCGATGCCGGCTGCCAGAGCTGCAGCAGTTCGCGGCTGTCAATCATCACCTGGTCGGCAATCTCGGCCAGCAGTTGCGGCTTGAGGGCCCCTTCGGGCAGCAGGCTCCACAGGGGGCGCGCGTTGCTCGCCATGTGGGCGCGACCTTCCGCCGTGTCGAGCTCGCAGCCTTCCGCGGCGGCTTCCAGCAAAAACCGGCTCAGAGGCACGGCTTTGCTGACATAGGCAGCAAAGCCTTCCTTGCCATGTTCGCGGATAAAGCTGTCTGGGTCGTGTTCGGCCGGTAAAAACAAAAATTTGACGGTGCGCACGTCGGACGCAAAGGGCAGGGCGGCGTCCAGCGCCTTGCGGGCGGCCCGGCGCCCGGCGCTGTCGCCGTCAAAGCTGAACACCACCGAATCGGTGAAGCGAAACAGCTTTTGCACATGCTCGGCCGTGCAGGCGGTGCCCAGCGTGGCCACGGTGTTGGCAAAGCCGAGCTGGGCCAGCGCCACCACATCCATATAGCCTTCGGTGACCAGCGCGTAGCCGTGCTCGCGCAGGGCGGTGCGCGCCTCAAACAGGCCGTACAACTCGCGCCCCTTGCTGAACACCGGGGTTTCGGGCGAGTTCAGGTACTTGGGTTTTTCGTCGCCCAGCACGCGGCCGCCAAAGCCTATGCATTCGCCCTTGACGTTGCGGATGGGAAACATGACCCTGTCACGAAAGCGGTCGTAGCGCTTGGTTTCGACCTGGCTGCCTGAGATGCCGTTTTCCTCCGCATCGCCGCTGATGACCAGGCCGCTTTCTACCAGCAGCGGATCGTTGTAGTCCGGGAAAACGCTGGCCAGGCTGCGCCAGCCCTGCGGCGCGTAGCCCAGGCCAAAGGTTCTGGCAATTTCGCCCGAAACGCCGCGCCCTTTGAAATAGTCAATGGCGCGCTCTGACGTGCGCAGGTTGCGGATGTAGGCCTGACTCGCTTTTTCGAGCACGCTGGTCAGCGTGGCCTGCTGCTCGCGCATCTGCGCGGCCTTGGCGCGGTCCTGGGGTGAGACGTCGTCTTCGGGCACCTGAAGCCCATATTGCTGGGCCAGATCTTTGACGGCCTCAACAAAGGTCATGCCGGCGTGGTCCATCAGGAAACTGATGGCGTTGCCGTTCTTGCCGCAGCCAAAGCAGTGGTAAAACTGCTTGGTCGGGCTGACGCTGAAGGATGGCGACTTTTCGCCGTGAAACGGGCACAGGCCCATGAAATTGGCGCCGCCTTTTTTGAGCGGAACATAGCGCCCGACGATGTCCACCACGTCGGCACGCGCTAACAATTCCTGGATGAATGATTGAGGGATAGCCACGCCGGTATTGTCCCCCAAGCCTTCCGCTCGCCATGCGCCGACGCGGATATTTACACCTGACCTAAACTCCAAGGTTGCGGCTCGCGCCACGGCGCAGGCCGCTGTCTGACCCCGCTATTGACCGGAACTGCTCCCTTGAATGTTACTTTTTTCACCGCGGCGGAGCCCTGGGCGCAGGCCGCCATGGGGCTGGCGCTGCTACTGGCGCTGGCATTGGCGGTGCGTTATGCCGCGCAGCTGCTGTTCATGCCCGTACTCAGGCGCGTGCGCGCGCAGGCGCAATCGCGGCTGACGGATGTGGTCCTGCACGACGAGGCGCTGCGCCGCCTGGCGCGGGTGTTGCCGTCGCTGGTGGTCCAGATGGGGATTGACCGGGTGCCGCATCTTGACGCGGGCGTGGCGACGGTGGTCGGCAACGTGGCCATGGCCTTCATGGTGCTGCAGGCGGTGCGTGCGCTGATGGCCATGCTGGACGCCTTGCTGCACCTGCACGAGCAGTCGGCCACGGCGCACGCGCAGGCCGCAGCCCAAAACGTGCGCTCCATCAAGAGCTATGTGCAACTGGGCAAGCTGCTGCTGATGGTGGGCGCGGTGATCGTGACCGTGGCCACGCTGCTGGACCGTTCGCCGCTGATCGTGCTGTCGGGGCTGGGCGCCATGTCGGCGGTGCTGATGCTGGTGTTCAAGGATACGATTTTGTCGTTCACGGCGGGCGTGATGCTGGCGTCCAACGACATGCTGCGGCTGGGTGACTGGATTGAAATGCCACAGGTGGGCGCCGACGGCGACGTGGTGGACATCGCACTGCACACCGTCAAGGTGCAAAACTGGGACAAGACCATCACCACCATCCCGACCTGGCGGCTGATGTCCGAGAGCTACCGCAACTGGCGCGGCATGTCGGAGTCGGGCGGGCGGCGCATCAAGCGCACGCTGCGGCTGGATACCAGCTCGGTGCGTTTCCTGGGGGAGGACGAGATGACCTACCTCAGCAACATCGAGTTGTTGCGGCCCTACCTGCAGGGCAAGCGCGAGGAACTGACCCAGTTCCAGACCCAGGCGCTGGCCGAGCGCGGCGAACAGGCCCAGTTTGCCGCCAACCAGCGGCGACTGACCAACATCGGCACCTTTCGCGCCTACATCGAGGCCTACCTGATGGCCAACCCGCGCATTCACCAGGGCATGACGCTGATGGTGCGTACCATGGAGCCGACGCCCGAGGGCGTGCCGATCGAGCTGTATTGCTTCACCGCCACCACCGCCTGGCTGGCGTATGAAAACACGCAGGGCGATATTTTTGACCACCTGCTGGCCATCCTGCCCGAGTTTGGCCTGCGTCTGTACCAAAACCCCACGGGCAATGACCTGCGGCTGGGCATGGGGCAGCGGGCCGACGCGACCCCGCTCGCGCCACTGGCGCCACCGGTCTGATCAGTCGCCCATCACCAGGCCTTCGCGCCGGGGGTCGGCGGCGCCAAAAACCCCGCCAGGCGTTTTCTGGATGGCCTGCAGGCCGCTGGTCAGCGGCACTTCGCGCACCTCGGCGCCGCGTGCCCGCAGGGCCTGGACCGTGGCGGGGGCGAAGCGCTTTTCTTCCAGCATGCTGGGGGCGCCGGTGGCGCCAAAGTTGGGCAGGTCAATCGCCTGCTGGGCGTTCAGACCCCAGTTGAGCACGCCGTACAGCGTTTTGGCGGTGTAGTGAATGATCATCGCGCCGCCCGGGCTGCCGCCGCTCATGACAAGCTCGCCGGTGGCCTTGTCAAACACCAGCGTCGGCGCCATTGACGAGCGCGGGCGCTTGCCCGGCTGCACCCGGTTGGCCACCGGTTTGCCGTCGGCCCCGGTGGGCGCGAAGCTGAAGTCGCTCAGTTCGTTGTTCAGCAAAAAGCCGCCGGCCTTGCCGGTGCCGCCATCGGTCATCAGGCGCGCGCCAAAGGCGTCTTCAATCGTCGTGGTCATGGCGATCGCGTTGCCAAAGCCGTCGATGATGCTGATGTGCGAGGTGCCGTATTCGGGCTGCTCGGCCATGGGCGCATAAGCCGTTTTGACCGCGCCGGGCACGCCGGGCTGGGCGGTCCTCATGCTGGAGCCGCTGGCATCGATCAGTTTTGCGCGCGTCTGAAGGTAGCCGGGCGCCAGCAGGCTCATCCAGCTGCCGCCGGGCGGCTGCACGAAATCAGGGTCGGCCAGGTACTGGGCGCGGTCGGCAAAGGCCAGGCGCGATGCTTCGGTGTACAGATGCAGCCAGTCGGCCGAGGGCGTGGGTCCGGTGGTGCCAGGCACACCGCCCAGGCCGGTGACCAGTGACAGCGTAGCGGCCGGCGTCTGGTTCAGGATGCCGAGGATTTGCCCGATGGCAATCGCGCCCGAGCTGGGCGGCGGCATGCCGCACAGGCGATAGTCCTTGCCGCGGGCGCTGTAGTCGGCGCACAGCGGGTCACGCTTTTTGGCCTGGTACTGCGCCAGGTCGCTCAGCGCCAGCTGGCCCGGGTTGGTGGCGTGGCCCTGCACCTTGGCGACGATGGCCTGCGCCACCGGACCGGTCATGAGTGCGAGGTCGCCGTGGCTGGCGATCTGGCGCAGCACGTCGGCCAGCGCCGGGTTGCGCAGCGTGCTGCCAGCCGCCACGGGCGTGCCGTCGGGCTGGTAGAAATAGGCGGCGGCCACCGCGTCGTTTCGGAGGTATTTTTCATCCTTGAGCAGGGTGTTCAGCCGCGCGCTGACCTTGAAGCCGCCTTCGGCCAATTGAATGGCGGGAACAAACAGCTGGGCCCACGGCAGCTTGCCATGCTGCCGGTGCGCCATTTCCAGCATGGGTACGGTGCCGGGCGTGCCGACCGAACGGCCGCCGACCACGCCGTCATAAAACGCTATCGGCTTGCCGTCAGCCCCCATGAAAAGTTGTTCGCTGGCTGCCGCAGGCGCGGTTTCCCGGCCATCAAAGGCTTCCA
>Ga0123337_10007085_pt1 | contig 10529 bp, 10 predicted proteins | sample frozenSSSSmetaG_FD_89792 | JGI IMG/M metagenome (GOLD analysis project Ga0123337, IMG submission 89792) | Glacier valley bacterial and archeal communities from Borup Fiord, Nunavut, Canada, to study Microbial Dark Matter (Phase II) -... | ecosystem: Environmental > Aquatic > Freshwater > Ice >...
AATTCGTGTTATTTTTTCTTAAAGCAGCCTTCCTAATCCTATAAATCCTAAAATCCTATTCATCCTATTTAATGATTGTTAGATTTATATTTGATTGTATTGATTTATAAGTCGTGTTATTTTTCTTAAAGCAGCCTTCCTAATCCTACTAATCCTAAAATCCTATTCATCCTATTTAATGATTGTTAGGTTTATATTTGATTGTTTTGATTTATAATTCGTGTTATTTTTTCTTAAAGCAGCCTTCCTAATCCTACTAATCCTAAAATCCTATTAATCCTATTTAATGATTGTTAGATTTATATTTGATTGTATTGATTTATTGTTCGTGTTAGTTTTCTTAAAAGCAGCTACCCAAATCCTACTAATCCTACTAATCCTAGTTATCCAATAATCCTATTAATCCTAATATTTATTAACTTTGATTGAAATTTAAAATATACAAAATGCAATTCGACGTAATAGTTATAGGTAGTGGTCCGGGTGGTTATGTTGCCGCCATTCGTTGTGCACAACTGGGATTAAAAACAGCACTTATTGAAAAATACAGCACTTATGGTGGCACCTGCTTAAATGTGGGATGTATTCCATCCAAAGCTTTACTGGACTCCTCAGAACACTACCATAATGCTCTTCATACATTTAAGGAACATGGTATCAATCTGAAGGACCTCAAGCCCGACCTGAAACAAATGGTTAAGCGTAAGGATGAGGTTGTTGCCCACACAACAGGAGGAATTGCATTTCTGTTAAAAAAGAATAAAGTCAGTACCTATCAGGGAATGGGCTCTATGGTCGATAAAAATACAGTGAAGGTCAGCAAAGCTGATGGAACATCAGAATCTCTGACAGGCAAAAATGTAATCCTTGCTACAGGCTCTAAACCAACCCAGCTCCCTTTCCTTAAAACTGATGGTAAGCGAATTATAACTTCAACAGAGGCTTTGAATCTAAGCGAAATCCCAAAGCATTTGATTCTGATCGGGGGTGGTGTCATCGGATTGGAACTGGGTTCTGTATATGCCCGCCTGGGATCTAAAGTGACAGTTTTAGAATTTATGGATTCCATCATCGGCACCATGGACAAAAGTCTGGGTAAGGAGCTTCAGAAAGTCCTGACCAAACAGGGTATGGAATTTTTATTAAGTCATAAAGTAACCGGAGCAAGTGTAAAAGGGAACAAGGTGACTGTAACGGCTGATAGCCCAAATGGTGAAAAAATAAGTTTAGAAGGTGATTATTGCCTTGTTGCTGTCGGTCGTGTTGCTTACACCGAAAATCTGGGTCTTGAGAATATTGGAATTACTGTTGAAGAACGGGGTAAAAAAATTCCGGTTAACGAACACCTTGAAACCTCTGTTACGGGTGTTTACGCAATTGGAGACGTCATCAAAGGTGCTATGCTGGCTCACAAGGCAGAAGATGAAGGAACTTTTGTAGCTGAAGTGATTGCCGGACAAAAACCACATATCAATTATAATTTAATCCCCGGAGTAGTTTATACCTGGCCTGAAGTAGCGAGTGTAGGCTATACTGAAGAGCAGCTGAAAGAGAGCGGTACCAAATACAAGAGCGGTTCTTTTCCCTTCAAAGCGAGCGGACGTGCCAGAGCAAGTAATGATTCAGACGGTTTTATTAAGGTGCTTGCTGATGCTTCTACCGACGAAATCCTGGGGGTTCACATGATCGGACCCAGAGCCGCTGATATGATCGCCGAAGCGGTTGTGGCGATGGAATTCAGAGCATCTGCAGAAGATATTGCAAGAATCTCCCATGCGCACCCAACCTATACTGAAGCATTTAAAGAAGCAAGTATGGCGGCTACGGATAATAGAGCGATACATATTTAATTTGGAGTTATAAGTTATAAGTTGTAGGTTATAAGTTATAAGTTATAGGTTGTGAGTTATAAGTTATAGGTTGTAAGTTATAGGTTATAAGTTTTTGTCCCACGATAATTAATATCCAAATTGCCAATAAAAAGCAGGATCGTATTCTTTACTTACGAATTACTGACAACAGATAGCGGGCAATTGATAACTAATTCAGACAACAGACAACTAACAACCAACAACTAACAACCAACAACCAATATGCAAATTCTGCTACATATTGTAATAATTCTACTAACCATTGCAGCTATGGAGGCATTCTCATGGTTTATCCATAAGTATCTGTTTCACGGTCCTTTATGGTTTATTCATAAAAGTCATCATATTGAACGAAAGGGTTGGTTTGAATTTAATGATGTATTTAGTCTGCTGTTTGCTGCCATATCTCTTTTCCTGATGTGGGAAGGAAGAGTGGATCTGAGTTATAAGTTTTGGATTGGGCTTGGGATTTCGGTCTATGGAATGATTTACTTTATTTTTCACGATTGGTTTATACACAATCGGTTTAAGAGTTTTAAATCTACTAGTTCATACCTCTTGGGAATCAGAAGAGCACATAAGATTCATCACAAGTCAACAAAGAAGAACCCTTCCGAAGAATTCGGATTACTGCTTGCCTCCAAAAAGTATTTCAGTCCGAAATAAATGCTATTTTCCTTAAATAATTGTAAATGCAGGTCATCGAAAATTTCCCTCTAAAGAATCTAAATACCTTCGGAGTTGCAGCAAATGCTGCCTGGTATGTTGATATAAGGGATGAAAATGATTTGCAGATACTGTTTGCACAGGATCGCTGGAAGAATTGTCCGCGTTTGGTTTTGGGTGGGGGCAGTAATATGCTGTTCACCACCGATTTTAGTGGTCTTATCATTCATATTCAAATTCAGGGTATTCGATTTGAAATAAAAGGGGATGAAGTTTATGTAACTGCGGGTGGTGGCGTTGTTTGGAACGATCTGGTAAATTATTGTGTAGAAAATGAATTCGCAGGCATGGAAAACCTGAGCCTGATTCCCGGTTCTGTAGGTGCAGCTCCGGTACAAAACATTGGAGCTTATGGGGTGGAACTTCAGGATATTTTCCACTCATGTCAGGCTTTTGAAATAGCAAGCGGCATGATCAGGGTGTTTGATAAGGAGGATTGCGGATTTAGTTATCGCGACAGTGTATTTAAGTCGGCGCTTAAAGGACTTTACATCATTACTCAGGTAAGTTTTAAACTCTCAAAAATATTTAAGCCTGAGTTGTCTTATGGTGCCATCTGCGAGGAACTATTGAAAAGGGGGATCATCCATCCCGGTATCAAAGACCTTTCTACTGTCGTTTCTCATATCCGCGTAAGCAAATTACCTGATCCTGCAACCATAGGCAATGCCGGAAGCTTTTTTAAAAATCCGGTAATTCCTGAAGCGCAATTTCTTAAATTGAGGGCTGAGTTCACTGAACTGGTTCACTTCCCGGCAAAAAAGGGACATATCAAGATTTCGGCAGGATGGCTGATTGAGCATTGTGGATGGAAAGGCAAAGTTGTGGGCAATACCGGTACATGGAAAAATCAGGCCCTGGTTTTGGTAAACCACGGCAATGCGGCAGGAAAAGAGATCTTTGAATTCTCAGAATCAATTATCAGGAGCGTGAATGCCAAATTCGGTATCCTTCTTGAGCGTGAGGTCAATATTATCTGAGGTTAATAAATCAAGCTGGCCGGTTAAAATTGACGTCAATAAAGTATGTTTTATGCTTCGCATGAAATTTTAATTGCCGAATTTTAAAAGCAAGCCCTTCTTAGAAAAAACCCAAGTTTGCTTGATTTCGAAGGTGCAATTTTATTGTTTAAGGGTCGGTAGGTTGTAGCTGGAAGGATAAGTTGAGAGGGAGGATCCAGCTTTCGCTGGATCCGATTTTATCGGATGACAAATTGCTTGTTTGTTATAAGTAGATTTCAGCCTTCGCTGGATGACAAATTGTGAGTGAGGTTCCAGCCTTCGCTGGAATGAAAAGGGTGGTTATTATTGGGAGGTTCCAGCCTTCGCTGGAATGAAAAGGGAGGTTATTATTGGGAGGTTCCAGCCTTCGCTGGAATGACAAATCGGGTGGGTGTTATCAGGAGATTCCAGCCTTCGCTGGAATCGAATCAGGTCAATCCTAATAAAAAGAACTATTCTGAGGCAAAATCATGCCTTTAGGGTTATGTTTTTCAATTAGCATATAAACAAAATATTCTTGCATTACACAAAATTGCAATCCCCGAAATATATAAAGAATTAACAGAGTATAAGGAATCATCATTTATTATACGTTTCCGAATTTCGATTCCAGCGAAGGCTGGAATCTCCTCACCCCCCAATAATATTTGTCATTCCCGCGGATGCGGGAACCTACTCCAGCAATACCTCTTATAAAGTCGGAACCAGGAAAGCGGTAAGCTCCTTTAGCATATCTTATAAGGTAGGATTACCCTAAGCGGAAACCTCCCACCATATCCACACAGCGATTTTAACTAATGGAACTTAAGCGCACTCTTAAATAATGGCAGTGCGCAAAGATGGTTGTATGTATTAAAATTTTCAAATGGGACACCTTCCTGGTCGAAAAGCAAAATCTTTTTACCGGCCACTTTGGTTAATCACTCAATTATTTCTCTGAAAGTTCTTTTAGCGATTGCAGTCCGTTGGTAAAATCCTTGTCCATCATCATATCCATGAATAAGCCCATCCAGCGGTCCCCCATATTTGTGGCTTCTCCCTGTAACCCCCAGGTAACCATGGTCCCCTCATTAGTTTGTTCAAAGTTAAACACGGACATGGCTGAACTTTCAAATGGTTCTAAAAATTTGAGCTCAAATTCAAGTAGAGAATAAGGTTTAGCGGTAATTAGCTCCATTTGGCCCTGTCCTGTTTCTTTCCCTTTCCATTCCCACAAATGCCCCGGATGTGCTGTTGTTCCACTGATTGTGACTTTTGCAGAAGGCTCCATTTTAGTCCATGGATTCCATTTAAGAAAATTATTCAAATCTGCCACATTCATATAAACGACACTGTCTGTAGCCTTGATAAGGGTCGATCGGTGTATATTATAGGTTTTGGGTAAGATTGTTCCCCCAATAAAGAAAATGGCCAGTAGTATGAGCAGAATACCCCCAATAATTCGTAATGCTTTCATGATTAGTGGTTTATATTATATTAAGTTATGCTAATTTAAGCTAATTGCAATATTTTTTTCTATTTCATGTTTAATGTTCGGAGCACTTGTGTTAAATGAGAATTATAGCTTTGCCACGCTCATTTTTCTTAATTTTGGAAACCATATTAAACCGATGAAATTCAGATTTATATTATTGTTTATATTCTTATTTGTTCAATCAAGGGCAGAACCTGTCGTGAGGGAAGATCTCAAAAATATCAAAACAGCAGTCTACCGGGCTATTGAAAGCTCTTCTGTAACCGATTCATTGTATCGTGTCCTTAAGTCAGCGGAAACTGAAAGTCCTCTCATTGTAGCATATATAGGCACTCTGGAAGCTTTAAAGGCGAAGCACAGCTGGAATCCTTATAATAAGATCAGGTATGTTTCTTTATCGCAAAAGACGATGAAGAAAGCTGTTGAACAGGAACCTTCCAATCTGGAAATCCGCTTTATGCGCTTTTCCATCCAGCATTATACACCATCCTTTTTGGGCTTTAGCAAGGATCTTGAGGAAGACCGGAAAGCGATTGTCAGGCAATTCAAAAACAGGAAGTTTGGCCTTGCCGATGCGGCTCTGATCAGGAATATGGCTGCATTTATGATCAATTCTGACAGATGTCTGAAAGATGAACTGCCTGTATTCAAAAAGTATATCTGATATTTGTCTATGCAAAACACCTATCTGCTGATCAATTTCCTGACTGTCTTGTTTCCGGTCATTCTTTCATTTGATAAGCGGGTTAGATTTTATCATAGCTGGAAGTATATTTTTCCGGGTCTTTTTCTCAGTGGTTTACTTTTCCTGTTTTGGGATTATTTGTTTACCGTTTATGGGGTTTGGTCATTTAATCCCGATTACATCATAGGAATCTATTTTCTCAATCTCCCCTTAGAGGAGATCCTTTTTTTTGTAACAGTTCCCTTTGCCTGTATTTTTATCTACGAATGTCTTAATTATTACATTAAGCGAGATTTATTAGAATCTGTTTCTGTTTACATCACTTATATGCTGATCCTTTTATGTGCAGTTTTATTGGTGCTGTATTACGATAGGGTTTATTCGCTGATCACCTTTGGTCTGCTGCTTGTAATATTGCTGCTAGTCCAGTTTGTCTTCAAACTGAGATTTTTAAGCAGGTTCTATCTGGCTTACCTTGTTTCTTTGATCCCATTTTACATTGTTAACGGACTGCTGACTTCAATTCCGGTGGTCCTGTATAATAATGAGGAAAATATGTCATTCAGGGTAGGGACCATTCCATTTGAGGATCATTTTTATTCAATGGCGATGTTATTGCTTAATATCATGTTCTTCGAATATTTCCGTAATCGGGCAAATGCAATTCATGAATAAGCTTCCGGAGTACAGTAAATCCTATCTCGCCCTCCGAAACGGACAGGACAAGCCTCAGATCTGGATCGCATTCAAAGGTATAATCTATGATGTTACTGATAGCCGCTTATGGAAAAACGGAAAACACTATGAGCATTGGGCCGGGCAGGATTTGACAGATGAACTGAAGGATGCTCCGCATAGCGATCAGGTATTTGCGAAGTTTGAGGTGGTTGGGAGCTTGGTTTGAGGTTAGGTGTCTGTTATCAGTTATCAGTTATCAGTTGTCAGTTGTCTGGAAATCGTTATGGGAAGTTCGTTTGTTATACCCAATTGAGTTTTAGTGTCATTGCGAGTGTAGCGAAGCAATCTCCAAACTAGTAGTACTAAATGTCATAAGATTGCTTCGTCGGGCCTCTTCGCAATGACAATCATCGTTTAGGGGCTGTTACCAGATGCCTGTCATTTCCGACGCAGGAGGGAACTTAGCCGACTGAAACAAAATTTTGATCCTTTAAAGCGAAGTTCCCTCCGCTGCTGAAGGGCAGCGTTCGGGATGACACGTTTTCAATGGGACTTCACCCCCAAACAAAAAGGGCACCCCATTCATATGAAGCACCCTTATAACTTATAACCTACGACTTATTACTTACAACCTATAACTTACAACTTACAACTTACTACTTCTCAATCACAAAACTACTCAAGCTCACAAATTGCTGTACTCTCGCCTGAATTTCTTCCTGACTTAAGTTTTTGATACGTTCAGTGCCAAATTTTTCAACACAGAAAGAAGCCAGCGCAGAACCGAAGATGATTGCATTCTTCATATTGTTAAAATTGATCGTTCCTACCTGGGCAAGATAACCAATGAAACCACCGGCGAATGTATCACCCGCACCGGTTGGATCGAATACATCAGCAAGCGGTAAGGCAGGGGCAGAGAAGATCAGGTCTTCATGGAATAATAAGGCACCGTGCTCACCTTTTTTTATGATCAGGTATTTCGGACCCATAGCCAGAATTTTATTTGCGGCTTTAACCAATGAATATTCGCCCGACAATTGTCTTGCTTCAGCATCATTGATGGTTAAAACATCTACATTTTTGATTACTGCTAAGAGATCTTCCAAAGCGATGTCCATCCAGAAGTTCATCGTATCCAAAACAATTAGATCAGGACGTTTATTTAACCGATTGATCACAGTTTGCTGAACCTGTGGAGTAAGGTTACCCAGCATCAGAAACTTACAGTCCTGATAGCTTGCCGGAATAATAGGATCAAAATCAGCAAGAACATTCAGTTCAGTGATTAAAGTATCACGACTATTCATGTCATTATGATATTTTCCGGACCAGAAAAAGGATTTTTCGCCCTTTTTTATCTGGAGTCCTTCAGTATCGATGCCATGATCATTGAAATTTTTGATGTCTTCCTGATGAAAGTCTTCACCAACCACGCCAACAATTTTTACATTCTTATAGAAATAGGAAGCGGCTAAACTTGCGTAGGTGGCTGCTCCGCCCACTATTTTATCTGTTTTCCCGAAGGGAGTTTCAATTGCATCGAAGGCAACGGAACCAATAATAACTAGACTCATATTTATTTTAAAAAATTTTGATGCAAATATTGCATTAATAATTTAAAATCCCGAATATTGCACTCCCGAAAGGGGAGAACTCTAAACAAGTTTTATAACCAGAAATTCCCGAATAGCTCAGCTGGTTAGAGCATCTGACTGTTAATCAGAGGGTCGCTGGTTCGAGCCCAGCTTCGGGAGCTAGTTTAATAACTAGTAATGCCCCACCAATGTCCAGGTGGGGCTTTTTTATTTTAGAGATTTTTCTTCTTCAATAGAATTCCTTCCTTTTTAAGCTATTTGGTTTGAGCATAGTTTGAGCAAACTACCTTAAGCATGACCATAACTCCCAAATTATGGTTCAATTAAAAATCATTTTAGACACCAGAAGGAAAAAGTCTGATGGTACCTATCCCATTATGTTCCGAGTCACAAATTCCAAACAAGTAAATTATTTGTCTTTTGGTATATCAATTACTGAAAGAGACTGGGATGAGAATAATAGATGTATTTCCTCCAACCATCCCAATTTTCAATCCCTGAATCTTTCCTTAAGTAAAAAGTTCTATGAAATTCAGAAAGCTGTATTAGCCTTAGAAGAGAAGGGTGATTTTAACATGAATCTGTTAAAGGAGGCTCTACTTCCTCAACAGAAGAGGGTAGTCATCAATAAGGAGGTTACATTTCTACAGTTCTCAAAGAAAGTCATAGAGGACCTAATTTTAGAGCAGAGAATAGGAAATGCAATAGTCTATCAAACTGCTGTTAACAGGATTATGGGATTTTGTAGTAACACCTCCATCAAGTTTTCAGAGATTAATTATACCTTCTTAGATTCCTTTAAGCGTCAATTGATCCTAGAGGGGGCAAAGATTAATACAGTAGGCAACTATTTCAGATCAATCAGAGCCATTTACAATAAAGCTATTAAGGCCAAAATTGTGGACAGGTCTTGTTATCCCTTTACTGAAATCCAGATCAAAAGTGCAAGAACTGCAAAAAGGGCTATCTCTTTAAATGATTTGCAGAGGCTTCACAGGTTGGAATTAAAGCCTAATTCTAAAAGCTGGCATGCAAGAAATTACTTTTTTCTTAGTTTCTATTTGATAGGAATCTCCTTCACTGATCTTGTGTACCTACAAGCTGATAGTATTATTAAGGGAAGAGTTGTATTTAAGAGGCGTAAAACCCACAAGGAGTATAGCATTAAAATTTTACCTCAAGCTCAACAAATTATGGATTATTACAAAAGAGACTGGAACAGTTATCTTTTGCCAGTTTTACCAAGCAAAATTAAGGAAGATAGCATTGAAGCAAAAAAGTATATTCATCAATGGATTAAAACAACCAATAAATTTCTGAAGAGACTTGGAGATGATTTAGAGTTAGAAAGTCCATTAACTACTTATGTAGCTAGACATACATGGGCAACTACAGCTAAAAGAATGGGGTATTCAAATGAACTTATTGCTGAGGCTTTGGGACATGAGTATGGTAATGCAATAACTAATATTTATTTGGACAAATTTGATTTGGAATTAATTGATGAGGTAAATTATACGGTAGCTCAAATGATTTATAAAAAGCAATGAATAGATCACTTGGTGAGGGTATAGATATTTCAGCACAAGTTTGAAACAACATTATAAATGGAATTAAGAGAAGTTTCTTGTACTTTCTTCTCTTATCCATTATATTATAAATTTCTTAATATATTTAAAATGCATTTCATTAAGAAATAACCAGAAAACCTGTGATAAACATTAAAATATGAGAGTTCTTTTAATTGTTTTCTTTTTTTTAATAGCAAATTTTGCCTTATACAGTCAATCTGAAAGATCACAAAGTGTAGATCAAAACAAACCCCTTTTGGATGAAAAACTAAAGTCCTTGGAAGAAAAAAATGATTTCCTGAAAAAGGAGGTTGATAAATATGAGAAATCGAGTATTGAAAGAACAACTACATTAAGAAATGAGACTAGTGAAAATCTATTGAATAATAAAAAAGAAACTAAGGATTTAATCAATCTTTATGTATTTTTTATTACAATAATTGTAGTAGGAATTGGAGCTTCAATTAACTTTTTTGGTAAGAGTGCAATTAAGAAACGAGTAGAAGAACTGATTTCTGAAACAGCACAAAATCATATTGAGTTGAAGATTGTAGAGACCCTTAATAGTAGAATGACAAATGAACTAATTGAAAAAGCTATTCAGGATAAAAGTGAAGAGGAAATTTCCAAAATCCTAAAATCCATTGAAAATAAAGGAAATAGTGCAATTGATGAAATAAAGGTTAAAGGTGAAGAATTAATGAGTTCCTTGTTGGCTGCACCTCCTAAATTAGAAATAATGCTAACAAAAGATCCCCTCTCTGATGATGAAATTATTTCTAAAAATAATTCATTAAGATCAGATGAATTCTTTAATCTGGCCTTTCAAACAAAGGATCAAAGAATTAAGATTGAACTTTATAAGAACGTTCTTGAAATTGAGCCTAACAGTATTTCAGCTCTTAACAATATGGCTGTTAGTTAT